>Ga0302320_10018432_pt1 | contig 14072 bp, 12 predicted proteins | sample Bog_T0_3_FD_202130 | JGI IMG/M metagenome (GOLD analysis project Ga0302320, IMG submission 202130) | Peat permafrost microbial communities from Stordalen Mire near Abisko, Sweden - Bog_T0_3 | ecosystem: Environmental > Terrestrial > Soil > Wetlands > Peat | place: Sweden: Abisko, Stordalen Mire... | reverse complement strand
CTGATCCATCTCGTCCCACCACCACATCCAGCACAATCACTCCTTGCAGATTCGCCGACCGCGCCGCCTCTGGATAATCAGGGTCCACGCGATGAGTCACCAGCTTTTCCATCACCTCCGCCGGAACGTGCGCTTCCGGTCGCTGTTCCGCGGGTGTTTCGCTTCTCCGCAGACTCGACTCCAGATCTTCCCATCCCCGATTCCAGCGCCACCACAAAACCGCCAACAAGATTGCCGCCGACGCCAGCAAGAACATCCATCCCCGCCCGCGCCGCTTGCGCGTAGGAGGCGGCGCACCGCCCGCTCCCCCACTCTCGGAACCTTTCCCGGCCGAAGCTTCGATTGGAATCTTCCCGCGCACCCCCAGTTCCGGCTCCGCTTTCGCTGTTCCTGCCCAATCGCGAATCGCCGCCTGCTGTTCCACCGACAGGCCCACAAACTCCATCCCCGAGCGCAGCTTGTCGTGATGCCGCACCAGCGCCCGCGTGCGCAGCGGATCCTCCACCAGCGGCAGCCGGATCTCCACTCCCACCGCCTCGCCCGGCAACAGTTCCCCCGCCACCACCGCCGACACCCCGCCTTCGCCCAGGTTCACCGACCGCCCCGGCAAAGTATCCGGAATCCCCGACCGCAGCACCGTCACATCCACCGGCGCTTGCACCCGGTAGCGCCGCCCAAGCCGCCGCGATGGCTGATCCCGCCCGGGTTCTTGTGCCCCTGCCGCCATCTCAACGCCTCAGGATTTGTGAAGAAGCAAATTCACCACGAAGTGTAGAGACACTGAGAAGAAGAACCCTAAGAAAGATTTTCTCTGTGTCGCAGCCTGCCCTGAGCGAAGTCGAAGGGTGCCTCTGTGGTGAAAGCACTTCTATTTCGAGTAACTGTCAGCGCCGCAGCTCTATAACCTCGCTCCCATTCGCCACCAGCACCACGCTCGCCATGCCAATAAACAGCCCGTGTTCCACCACCCCCGGCATATCGCTGAGCTGTCGCGCCAGTCCGTCGGCATCCGGAATCTGTCCGAACTGGCAATCCAAAATGTGATTGTTCTCGTCGGTCAAGAAAGGCTCCCCGTCCGCTCCCCGCCGCAGCTCAACCTTCGCGCCGAGCGCCTCAATCTTCTTCGTCACCACTGCCTGCGCGAACCTGATCACTTCCACCGGCAGCGGAAACCTTCCCAGCACCGGAACTCTCTTCGTCGCATCCGCCACAATCACCAACTGCTTGGTCGCCGAAGCCACAATCTTTTCCCGCAGCAGCGCTCCGCCACCACCTTTAATTAGCCGCAATTGCGGATCAAACTCATCCGCGCCGTCCACCGTCACATCGATCTCCTGATGCTCATCCAGCGTGGTCAGCGGAATCCCCAGGCTTGCCGCCATTTTTCCCGAATGGTCTGAAGTCGGTATTCCGCGGATTCTCAGCCCATTCTTCACCTGCTCGCCCAGCAATTGAATGAAATACGCCGCAGTCGATCCAGTCCCCAGCCCAACGATTTGACCATCCTTCACGAACCGCAAACTCGCCCGTGCCGCCGCCTCTTTTTCCCGATCATTCGCCATAGGTTTTCGATGCTGCAGATGCTTATGTGGGACAGCCGCCCTCGGCCGTCCAGTCGAGCGAAGCTCGACTCCACCACCACGAATCGCGCCTTCGAGGCCGCCCCCTAGCTAAAACTCTTCTCCACGTAAATCAAATACCCCGCCAGCGCCAGCCCGAACAACGCCGTCAGGATCGTCACCAGGTCCACAATAAATCCTGCCGGCTCAAACTTCCCTTCATCCAGTTGCGCTCGCGTTCTCCGATAACGCGCCAGTCCGGCCACCACCATCACCACGCCCGCCAGAATCGAACTCATCCCCATCCACACCGAAAGCCCGGTGGTCTTCGAAGCCACGCCCTGAAACGCAGTCAACTGTCTCATGGCAATGGCAAACCTCCCAATGGCGAATCCAAACACCACAATCGCCACGCTGGTCCGCACCCACGCCAGAAACGTGCGCTCGTTGGCTAAATGATCGCGCGCCCGGTTGGAATCCTCAACCACGGTGTCTCCTGACTTCGGCAGCATTATTCCACAGCCTTCGCCACCAGCGCTCCCACCACCGCAATATTCTTGATCAAGTCCTCCGGCACGCCGTGCCGCTGCTGCAAATACTCCGGACTATTGTAGGAGACCCAAACCTTCCCGTTTTCGTCTTGCGACACCAGAGCCTTCAGCGGCAGATCGATTGCCACCGTAGGCGCGGCCACCATCACCGGCGTCCCTCCTTTCGGATTGCCGAAGATCATCAGCTTCGTCGGCCGCATTTTCATCCCGACCTTCTCCGCCTCGCCGCTGTGGTCGATCAAAGCGAATACGCGCACCCCACGCTCGCCCAGAACCGACTCCAGCCGCCGCACGGTTTCGTCCACCGAATACGGGCTTGCAACCTGCATAAGACCATTTCCTTGCATAACCTCACTCCTGTCGTGTTGTCATCCTGAGCGAAGGTTGTGTTTCGCGAACGCGAAACACAACCGCAGTCGAAGGATCCCTACAGCCACCACCGCTATTGGCCCACCAAGGCGTTCCGTCAGCCCTAACCTCATGCCCTCACGCCTCAAGACGAAAGCTGCGCCTTTCACGTCGCGATCATCTTCCCCAGTACCTCTTTCAAAATCTTCGCCGCCACCGTCGCCGTCATTCCGGAAACATCCTGCACCGGGTTGTACTCCACAATGTCCGCACCCACAATCGTCCCCTTAATGGCATGCAGATGAGCGATCGCCTCCCGCACCGTCATCCCGCCCGGTTCGCGATGCGAAACCCCTGGCGCAAAGGCCGGATCGAGTACGTCGATATCGAATGAAACATAAACCGGCCCGCGAATCTCCAGCCGGTCGTAAGCCGGAAGTTCTCGCATTTCCACCACCTCAACGCCGAATCTCGCCGCCTGCTCGCGCTGATGCCCAACCATCGTCCGAATCCCCACCTGCACCAGTCGCTTCGCCAGCCGTTCCTCCATAATGCGCGCGAAAGGACACGCATGCGACATCCGGCTGCCTTCGAACTCGTCATACAAATCCGGATGCGCGTCGAAATGAACGATCGTCAGCTCCGGATACCTCTGCGCAAAAGCCTTCAGGATCGGGTACGTAACCGAATGATCCCCGCCCAGCGACACCGGGCGCTCGCCCTTCCCCAGTAACTCGCTCACCGCGTGCTCAATCTCCGCAAAATTCTCGGCGACGCTCTCCCGCGAATCCTTCAACCCCAAGTCGCCCGCATCCGCAAACGCGCCCGCTGCGCCCAAGTCCACGCCCAACTCCGTCCACTTGTTCGAAGCATCGCAGCGCAAGGCCTCGCGGATCTTCGCCGGCGCGCCCGCCGCTCCACGCAGATAAGACGAATTCACATCCAGCGGTATTCCGAGAAGAGTTGGCATGTCTGGTGTTTCGTTCCCCAGCAAGATTCCTGCTAGTCTACCTCGCCAGCACCGGCAAGTTTCACCCTGTGTTCCCCCTGTGCCCTCTTTGGTTGAGGTTTCGCGGAGATCCGAATCTCCCCCATCCCGCCGCGCATCCGTTATCCTAGTAACGAACTCATATGCCTACCCAGAAATCCAAGTCTTCCAACGGCGGCGCAAGAGCTGCCGTCATTGAAACCTCAGCGAACCTCGAGCGCGAGAGTGTTTTCAACGCCTTCCGCCAATGGGGATACCTCGAAGGCGACCTCGATCCCCTCGGCTTTCTCCGTCCCCGTCCCACTGCTGAACTGCAGATCGACAGTGAGTACGCCCGCGAAGCCCGCTCCATCTACTCCTCGACCATCGGCGTCGAGATCAACCACATCTACGCTCCCGAACGCCGCCGCTGGATTTACGAGCAGATGGAATCGCCATCGCAGGGTTTCGAAGTTACCGATTCCGAGGTTCCTAAGAAGGATCAGGCTCGCATCCTCGATCTCCTCATCCGCGCCGACGTCTTCGAACAGGTCATGCAGCAGCGTTATCTCGGCAGCAAGCGCTTCTCGCTCGAAGGCGTCACCGCGCTGATCCCGTTAGTCGATGAGATTCTCGACACCGGCTCCCGCCTCGGTGCCGCCGAACTCGTCATGGGCATGAGCCATCGTGGACGCCTGAACGTCATCGCCCACGTCGCCCGCCGATCCCCCGAAGAAATCTTTGCCGGCTTCGAAGACGTCGACCCCCGCAGTGTCCTCGGCTCCGGCGACGTGAAGTACCACATGGGCGCGACCGGCGAATACATCACGCGCAGCGGAGGCAAAGTTCATATCCATCTGGTTTCAAATCCCAGCCACCTCGAAGCCGTCGATCCCGTCACCGTTGGCCGCACCCGCGCCAAGCAAGACCGCACCGGCGAAGGCGGACGTGAAAAATATCTCCCTCTCCTCGTCCACGGCGATGCCGCTTTCGCCGGACAAGGCATCCTCGCCGAGACCATGAATTACGCCGACCTTCCCGGCTACACCGTCGGTGGCACCATTCACGTCGTCGTCAACAACTTGCTCGGATTCACCACCAGTTATCTCGAAGAGCACTCCACCCGCTTCGCCGCCTGCATCGCGCGCCGCCAGTCCATCCCCATCTTCCATGTAAACGGCGAAGATGTAGATGCTGTCGTCCGGGTCGCCCGCCTCGCCACCGAATACCGCTACCGCTTCGGCACCGACGTGGTCATCGACCTCATCGGCTACCGCCGCCACGGTCACAGCGAAGTTGACGACCCCACCGTCACCCAGCCGCTGCTCTATAAAAAGATCAAAGAGCATCCGCCACTGTGGGAAATCTACGCCGACGACATCGGCGCAACCGACGCTCCCGCGCAGGCCGCTGCCATCAAAGCCGAGTTTGAGAACGCGCAAAAAGATGCCGGCAAGATCACCAAGAAGCCCTTGATGCGCGACCTGCCCACATACTGGGACCAATATTATGGAGGCCGTCACAAACCTGAGTTCGAAGTCGAAACCGGACTCTCGTCCGAAGAACTAGCCGAGCTCACGAATCGTCTCACAACATACCCCGAAGGCTTCCACATCCATCCGAAAGTAAAGAAGCTCCTCGAGCAGCGTGCCGAGATGGGCGCGGGCAAGCGTCCCGTCGATTACGGCATGGCGGAAGCTCTCGCCTTCGCAGGCCTGGCAAAGGCCGGCATTCCCGTTCGCTTATCTGGTCAGGACTCCCGCCGCGGCACTTTCAACCAGCGTCACTCCGTTCTCATCGATATCGAGAACGAAAACGAATACGTGCCGCTGGAAAACATCGCCCCCGGCCAGGCCCGCTGCGAAATTCACAACTCAACTCTTTCCGAGCCCGGAGTTCTCGGCTTCGAATACGGTTACAGCCGCGACTATCCCGAGGCGCTCGTGCTCTGGGAAGCCCAGTTCGGCGACTTCGTCAACGTCGCGCAGGCCATCATCGATCAATTCATCTCCGCCGGAGAAGCCAAATGGAATCTGCTCTCCGGCGTCGTCATGCTTCTGCCGCACGGGTACGAAGGCCAGGGACCGGAACACTCCAGCGCCCGCATCGAGCGCTTCCTGCAGCTCGCCGCGAAACACAACATCCAGATCGCGCAGCCCTCGAACGCCGCGCAGTACTTTCACCTGTTGCGCCGCCAGGCTCTGCGCCATTGGCGAAAGCCGCTCGTAGTCTTCACGCCGAAAAGCATGCTGCGCCATCCCGACGCCTCCTCGCCCATCCAGCATTTCCAGAAAGAAGACTTCACCCACAAGAATTTCCTGAACGTAATCCCTGACACTGAAATCGGAGAAGCCGACCGCATCCTGGTCTGCACCGGCAAGATCGGCCACGAACTCCAGGCCGAGCGTAAGAAGAGAAAAGACACGAGCACCGCGATCGTCTTTCTTGAACAGCTCTATCCTTTCCCGGAAAAAGAACTCATCGCGGAATTCGCCCGCCACGGCGAATCCGGCGACATAGTCTGGGTCCAGGAAGAGCCCGCCAACATGGGCGCGTTATTCAACATGCTCCCGCGCCTCCAGCGCATAGCCGGCAATCGCCACGTGCTCTCAGTAAAGCGCAGCTCCAGCGCCAGCCCCGCAACAGGCAGCGCCAAAGCCCACGAAGTAGAACAGAAAACATTGCTGACATTGGCCTTCACGACGAAAGGATAACCGAAGGGAATCACCACAACTCAGGTGGGGACGGCCGCCCTCGGCTGTCCAGCCGAGCGAAGCTCGGGGCTCGCGCCTCAGAACGGTTTGCACCGCTTGTAGTGAATTGACGATATCAATCGCTTCGTTAATGATTCCAGTGCGGGGTTGTGGTCTGGGAGGGGATTCTCTGCGCCCTGATGCCCGGCAAGACCTACTCCGGTCCCGCCATCATCACGAATACAGCGCCACCACAGTCATGCCGCCGGGCAAGCGCTTCCACATCGACGGTGCGGGGAACCTCGTCATCAGACTGGGATAGAGAATTCTGCGTTTCTTTTGGCAGGATTAAAGCGCTTCTTGTCTCATCCGTACTGCACCATGCGCGTTGCAGTTATCTCCTCGACACTTTACAGCCGCGATTCCGGACACCGAAAATCGCTTTGTATTTGTCTCGTATGCGCGCGGAGGATACTGGAGAGCCGAGGCCCAGGCGGTGAGAATCAGATAAATGTGAGGTTAGGAATGCCAGCGAAAAAGCCGACAAAGGGAATCCAACCTGCCCCACCCTGTCAATGCGAATGCTGGGCCTGCGATAAAGGAATTCACTGCGGAAACAAGAAGTCAGGCTGCGAACATCCAGCTTACAAAACTACGCGGAGAACACATTAGACGTCTCAGCCCGCCGAACCGCAGGCGCTTTCCGCCTCTGCTCTTTCTCCACCCACTCGACGAACAGCGCCTGAAATTCCTCTTGCGTATAAATACCCTTATGAATTAACAGGGTGTTCATCGCGTACACGGTAGCCTTGAAGCCCTCATCCCGCGAGGCCATCGCCAATGCTTCTTCAAAGGACATCACTGTTTGTTCTCCTCAAGCGGGGATGGAAGATGCTGACGCTCATCAAATCACCTTCTACACTGCGCCGTCAATGCCCGTTAACCGGACAGTCATCCCGCCCGATAAGCGCTTCCACCTCGACCCCGTCTCCACCCTGATTGTTACAATCCGATAAAAATCCTCCCCGCGACTCTCAACTCGCCACTAGGTACTAGGTACTGGGTACTAGCTTCGTTACAATAAAAGCGTGAAACCAAGCATCTTCGTCGTCGAAGACGATCCCGATATCTCTCGCCTCGTTCGTCACCACCTGGAAAACGATGGATTCTCTGTCCGCGTCTATCCCAACGGTTCCACCGTCATCGCCGATGCCTCACGCCAGCGTCCTGCTCTCTTCGTGCTCGACATCATGGTTCCCGGCAAAGACGGCCTCGAACTCTGCCGCACCGTCCGCCAGACGCCCGGCCTCGCTTCCGTGCCGGTGATCTTCCTCACCGCCAAGAGCAGCGAAGCCGACCGTGTCCTCGGTCTTGAGATCGGAGCCGACGACTACATCGCCAAGCCTTTCAGCCCGCGCGAACTCGTGGCCCGCGTCAAGGCCGTTCTCCGCCGCTTTGAGCGCCCGCTTCCGCCCAGCCCGCTCAAAGTCGGCGACATCGCCATCGACCCCTCCGCCATGACCCTCACCGTCCGCGGAGAGCTCGTCCCCACCACCGCCACGGAGTTTCGCCTGCTCGATTACTTTGCCCGCCACCTCGGCCGCGTCTTTTCCCGCGATCATTTGCTCGATTCCGTCTGGCGCGACACTTCCTACGTCACCCCGCGCTCGGTCGATGTTTACGTCCGCCGCATCCGGGAAAAAATCGAACCCGACCCGGAAAACCCGCGCTACCTCAGAACCGTTCGCGGCGCTGGCTATCGTTTCGAGGATCCGAAGTGACAAACCGGATTTTCCTCAAGCTGCTGGCGGCCTTTTTGGTCGTCATCGTCGCCGCCGCCGTAATTTTCGATGTCATGATCGGCGGCGCCTGGCAAGCTTCCCTGCGCACAGAGATCGAACGCAACCTCATCCAAAAAACCCAACTTCTCGCCCACCGCGTCGAAACCGACCGCAGCCACTCTCTCGCCGATATCGCCGCTCAAGAAGCGCAGTCCGCCGGCGCGCGCGTCACTATCATCGATCCCACCGGCAAGGTCCTGGCCGATTCCGAGTCGAACCCCGTCGGCATGGAAAACCACGCCGCGCGCCCGGAATTCGCCGCCGCTCTCTCCGGTCGGATCGGCAGCAACGAGCGTCGCAGCGCCAACATCGGTATTCCGTTTCTATACGTAGCCGTTCCCGTCTCCGGCGGCGCCGTCCGCCTCGCCTATCCCCTCTCCGATGTGGAAGCCGTTTCCGCGCAGCTTCGCCGCAGGCTGGCCATGGCCTCATGCCTCGCGTTCGTCTTCGCCCTTCTCGTGGCCGCCATCGCGGCTCACTGGAGCGCTCGCCGCCTCGATCGCATCGTCGACGTCGCCGCCCGCATTGCCGAAGGCGACCTCCAAGCCCGCATCCTCGAAACTTCGCCGGACGAAATCGGCCGCGTCGCCGGCGCCATCGATAAGACTGCCCGCCGCGTCGAAGAGAGTTTTGCCGCCGTCCGCTCCAGCCAGCGCCAACTCGAAACCCTGCTCAACAGCATGCAGGACGCCGTCATCGCCGTCAGCGCCGACGGCCTCGTGCAGTGGGCCAATCAACCCATGAACCGCCTGGTTCCCCAAGGCACTCGCCTGCAGCAGCCGGTAGTCGAAACCGTCCGCGACCCTGACTTCCTCGCCGCCGTCAAGGAAGCCACCACCACCCGCGAAGTCAAGACTGCCCGCGCCACTTCGATCGTTCCCGGCCGCGCTTTCGACGTCACCGCCGCCCCTTTGCCCGACGGAGGCGCGGTCGCCGTGCTCCGCGACCTCACCGAAACCGAGCGCGTCGAAAAAACTCGCCGCGATTTCATCGCCAACGTTTCCCACGAACTCCGCACCCCGCTCACTTCGATTCAGGGCTATGCCGAAACCTTGCTCGATACCACTCCCGAAAATGGTGCGCCTACGCGCGAGTTTCTGGAAATCATCCGCAAGAATTCCGCCCGCATGTCCCGCCTCACCGAAGATCTGCTCACCCTCGCCCGTGTCGAATCCGGTGAAACCCGTTTCGAGTCCGAGCCCGTACCCCCCGCCGAACTTCTGCACGACGCCGAAGAGAGCTTCCGCGAGATCGCCCGTACCCACGGGGTTGAATTGCAAATCCAGGATTCCCCGGCCCATTACTTGCAGAGCCAGAACTCTCCTGGTGCCAATCCGCTACCCGAGAATCTCCCCCCCGTTCTCGCCGACCGCGAAGCCATTCACCAGGTTTTCTCCAACCTCATCGACAATGCCCTGAAGTACGGGTCAAACTACGGCGCTCCCGGCGGACGAATCATTCTCGGCGCCCGCGCCGTTCCCCACGCCGTCGAATTCTTCGTCCAGGACTTCGGCGCAGGTATCGCCTACGAGCACCTTCCGCGCCTGTTCGAACGCTTCTATCGCGTCGATAAAGCCCGCTCCCGCGAGTCCGGAGGCACCGGCCTCGGCCTCGCCATCGCCAAGCACATCATGCTCGCCCACGGCGGCTCCATCCGCGCCGAAAGCGAACTAGCCCACGGCTCCACGTTCCTGTTTACCCTCCCCACCGCCTGAACCCGCCACCGCCCAAGTGGCGACAGCCGCCTCGGCTGTCCAAGCCTGGGCGAAGCCCGGCGCGCAGCGTTCCCGTTACCCTCCGCACCGTCTGAACCTCGCCACCGGCCAAGTGGCGACAGCCGCCTTCGGCTGTCCAAGCCTGGGCGAAGCCCGGCGCTTAGCGTTCCCGTTAACCTCCGCACCGCCTGAACCCGCCACCAGCCAAGTGGCGACAGCCGCCTTCGGCTGTCCAAGCCTGGGCGAAGCCCGGCGCGCATCGTTCCCGTTAACCTCCGCACCGCCTGAACCCGCCACCGCCCATGTGGCGACAGCCGCCTTCGGCTGTCCAAGCCTGGGCGAAGCCCGGCGCGCAGCGTTCCCGTTAACCTCCGCACCGCCTGAACCCGCCACCGGCCAAGTGGCGACAGCCGCCTTCGGCTGTCCAAGCCTGGGCGAAGCCCGGCGCGCAGCGTTCCCGTTAACCCCCGCACCGCCTGAACCCGCCACCGCCCATGTGGCGACAGCCGCCTCGGCTGTCCAAGCCTGGGCGAAGCCCGGCGCCCAGCAGGCAACAGCAAGGTTCACCGCAGGCGAAGCCCGGCGCCCAGCAGGCAACAGCAAGGTTCACCCGAGGCGAAGCCCGCGCCCCAGAAAACGGAAACGGTAGTAACCCCGTCACGTCGCCCAGGCATAGCCCGGGTGTTAAAATCATCGGAAGCATTTTCCCCTCGGAGACGTTATGAAACGAATCGCCGCTTTCCTTCTGCTAGCCGTCCTGAGTGTTGCCGCGATACCGGCGAATGCTCAGCGCGAAAACCGCAGCATCGGAGAAAACGGCCGCGAGGCCAAGAAGGCGTCCAAGCAATACCAGAAAGCGCAAAAGAAGAACGCTAAGAAGCAGCGCAAAGCAGCCAAGAAAGCTCAGAAAGCGCAGCGCAAGGAGGCCAAACAGCATCGCCGCTCCAAATAGCCCTTTCCCGCTGCCTCAACGCCCGCCCAGTCGCTGACGAAAAATGACCAAAAATTTACACCCGCTTAACCCGCCTCTGAAAAAGAAAACCTATTCTTAGCCGTGGGCCATCTAACTGTACGTGCGGCAAAAACAAGACCAGTCGGCCCTCGCCGTCCCAGTCTGCGCCAGAGGGATACCCTCATGAGCACCGCCCGCGTCGAAAGCCTCCCCCCCGAGCCGGCCCACCACCTGATCGTGCGCCGCACCATTGAGGCTTGTCGTCTGGCCAAGGACGCCGCCAGCGCCGCCGCAGAAGGCATCGCTACCGGCTCCAGCTCTTTGCTTAATTCTCTGAATCAGCGCGAGCGCGAGCTTGACCGGCTCGACATGGAAATCGACAGCGCCGTCACCTCCGTCATCACCGAAGTCGAGCCCGCCGAAGCCCGCGAACTCCTTGCCTGCATGAAGTTCATGATCAGCCTGGAGCGCATCGGCGATCTTCTCCTCAGCTTTGCCAACAGCGCTCAAGCCGCCGCCGGCCGCATCGATTCCGAGGACACCCGCGACCTCACCCACATGGCTACCATCCTCGAAAAAATGCTCACCGATGTCGGCGACGCCTTCTCCGCCCGCGACGTCGGCAAAGCCGTCGACGTTCTCCGCTCCGACGCCGAAATCGACCGCCTTCGCAACCTCATCTTCCTTCGCCACATCGAGAATCCCGAGAACATCGCCCGCCAGGCCAGCCTGCAAATCATCTTCATGACCCAGTCCCTCGAACGCGCCGGCGATCACGCCAAGAACCTCGCCGAAGAAGTCTGCCACGTCGTCAGCGGCCACACCGTCCGCCACGTCCTCATGGCCTACGACAAGCCCGTCGAACAAATGTTCATCGACTACCTCCGCCGCCGCGACCAGCAATAAGTTGTAGCAGACGATTCAATTCCAAAGCTGTCATCCTGAGCGAAGCTTGTGGGTCGCGATAGCGACGCGCAAGCGCAGTCGAAGGATCCCTAACACCCTTGCAGAACCTTCGGCCCCGCAACGAATTTCCGCCACATTCTCAGCCCCCGTAGGGGCGTTTGACAATAGCCCGGCGCGTTCAGCGCCGGGTAATAGCGGTAGATCGAAACGCGTCCCGGAGGGACGCCTCAGTTAAAGTAGCAACTAAGGGTGCAATGCTGAACTATTTAAGAAGGGATTCATTCGACCGCAGATATCTCGGTCATTCCCCATCATGTACCGCCAACCCGAAGGCAGAAGCGCCACAGACGGATCGAACGCCTCACTACCCTTTCCCCAAATACTTTCCCGCTATCGCAGCGCAGGCTTCCACAAACTCCTGTTCCGGCTTAGTAAACGTGCTCGTAAAATAGCTCTCAATATCGAGCTCGGCCGCCAGCTTGTTCTTCGCGAAGATGGGGACAACGATTTCACTGTGCACCATGGGCGACCCCGCAAGATAGCGCGGATCTTTAGCGACATCGTCCACCACGATGGTCTGTCCGCTGCTGGCCGCCGCGCCACACAGCCCGGAGTGGAGCGGAATGCGAGCATTCGGCGTAAAGCTGCCCACGTAAGGCCCGATCAGCAGGATGTCGGAATCCGCCGGGTCCACCAGATAAAAACCAACCCAGTTGTAGCGCGTCATCTTTTCGTGCAGACGCTGGGAAATACGCTCCATAACGGATTCGGCCGTCGGAGCGCTCTGAACAAAGTTCTGAAATTCTCGCAGCAGTTCTTCGTGCACAACCGCCATCTGTCAGCCCTCGTGGTAACCCTCGGGAAGCTCCAGCAACAGTCCATCGCTTCCTCCATTTACATCAGTGTACGCGGTCCGCGGAATTTACATGCAGGCCCCGATTGCTCGGGCAGTGGTGCAGTTTGACTATCACACGACGACTGTCATCCTGAGCGGAGCCGTTTTTCAGGCGTAGCGAAGGATCTCCCGCTTAACCGGGCCAACGCGTAAGCCAAATTGCACCACTGCCAATCCCCGCGTGGGGCGGACACTCCTGTCCGCCTGCTGTCCACGACTCGCGTGGCCACTAACCCCATTTCCAAGCCAAGTTCCGAAACTTTCCGTGAGCGGATCGCACGGGGAAGTCTCCCCTGTTAGATGAGAATCATTACAATCCAAGAATCATTCCGCAAAGTGTGAAATCTTCGCCGGCTGCTGATCCCTGTCGCCCTGGCGGACTTTCTTCCACCCAGGGAAGGGAAGTCCCCGCCCAGTTTTGCCCCCGTCTGCTCGATTCCCTTCGGGAGAAGAGGACCTGGATGGCGCGTGACGCAGATCACAGTTGTCCCTTGACTGAGGAGACTAAAATAGCTTCGCATTGAGCCGAGCGGCTCGAGAGCGGAGGTCTTATCCATGAAAGCTACCCGTCTGACGGGCTTTGCCGCAATTCTCCTTTTTATTGGCGTGATCTTTTTCGCCTGCAGTTCGGCGCCCACCCCCACCGCAACGCCAGCTCCGGTCGTGAAAAAAGAACCGGCGTTCTACACCGGCAAGAACTGCTTGTCGCAGATATCTTACTCAGCCGCGCGCTGGCAACCGGACGCCATGCCAGTTCACCTGGAGTCTGGGATCAATGAGGAAAGCACGGGCCACGATGGAAAATCCACAATCTGGCGCGCCATGTTCGCTTCCCCCGGGCGTGGTACATGGAAGACCTTTACCTGCTCCGGCAGCCGCCTGAAAGAGGAGGCGTCGATGGGTGTCACTAGCGGCTCTGAGATCGCGTCTTCCCCGGACATAGCCCGGGCAATGTTCCAGCCCATGAGCCTGATCGTCGATTCCGACAAGGCCTATGCCACCGCTCAGGACAATGGCGGCGCAAACATTCTCAAGAATAACCCGCAGCAGCCCGTCGTCTATTCGCTGGATTGGGATTCCAGCAAGAAGCAACTCGTGTGGGTCGTCATGTACGGTACTTCCCACAGCGATGCCAAAGGCGTAGGCGTGATCGATGCCACCTCGGGCAAGTTCTTGCGCGCCGGCAAATAGCTCCCGGCGCAACCGAACCGCCCTGACGCCGGGCGGTTCGGTTGCGCATTCTATGGCGATCGTGAGGAACGCGCCTCTAGGCGCATTCCTCCGACGTCTCGATCGCAGCTACTGGCGAAACTGGCTCAGGAACCTTCGCCCGCGCCGCTCTCTCTCCCCGCCGGATCAGCACAATCGCACCCAAAATCGCGACCGACGCCAGCACTACCCGCAAGCTCAAGGGCTCGTGCGCCAGAAACCATCCCAAAAGCACCGCGACCACCGGATTCGCATAAGTATGTGTCGCCACCAATGCCGGCGGAACCCGCTGCAGCAGCCACGTGTAAGCCGTGAACGCCACCACCGACCCGAACGTGATCAGGTATCCCAGCCCAAAAATAGACCGCAGCGTGATGCTCGCCCAGTGCGTCTGTTGAAACTCCCCCGTAACTCCCGCCGCGATCAGTAACATCGC
>Ga0302320_10018430_pt1 | contig 14073 bp, 11 predicted proteins | sample Bog_T0_3_FD_202130 | JGI IMG/M metagenome (GOLD analysis project Ga0302320, IMG submission 202130) | Peat permafrost microbial communities from Stordalen Mire near Abisko, Sweden - Bog_T0_3 | ecosystem: Environmental > Terrestrial > Soil > Wetlands > Peat | place: Sweden: Abisko, Stordalen Mire... | reverse complement strand
TGACCGACGATCAGTTTTGACGCCGCAGAACTGGCACCCGTCACCAGCGACAACTTTCCGACGTGCTCCGTCTCTCCTTGACACCGTAGGCATTTCACAACGTTGACGTCACTCATCGAAACCAGCCTCTCTCATAGCGGGACCCCGCATCCTCGAGAGTAGTGAATAGTCTGTCGAGGACGGGCCGGCGTGAATGGGGTGGAAATGCGCAAATTGATTCTTTACGAACTTCTGTCACTCGACGGTGTGGCGGAGTCCCCCGACGACTTCATCCTCGACTTCGATGACGTCATGGAGGAGAACCTCTTGCGCGTCATTTCGACGCAGGACACCGTCATTCTCGGCCGCAGAACCTATGACGAGTGGGCCGAGTTCTGGCCGGAAAGTGACATCGAGCCCTTCGCCAGCTTCATCAATGAAGTTCCCAAGTACGTCGTCACGTCGACGACCCCGGAGGTTTCGTGGGCGAACACGACAGTCGCGGATGGTGACCTTGATGAGTTCGTGACGTCGCTCAAGCATCAATCGGGAGGTGACATAGGAGTCCACGGGAGCGTCGAGTTGAGTCAGTCGCTGCTCGCACGAGGGCTCGTCGACGAACTCAGACTGGTCATCGCCCCTTCGGTGGTCCTCAACGGTCGCAGACTCTTCGAGGGAACGACACCAACTCGATTCGAATTCACTCGAAACGCCACGTCGCCGACTGGCTACATACTCGCCGACTTGCGGGCAGTTTGAATCTCAGTGCACAAGTGTGAGGTCGTGATTCGAAACTCGCGAACAGTGCGTCGAATAGTGAGGAGGATTGCTGGCTTCGCACTCGTGGGACTGACATTGCCACTCGTCGTTGGATCAGCGGCCACAGCGGCGTCCAGTGCTAAGGCTCCGCCCGATATCTTGAGGGCGAAGGTCTTCGCCACTTCGAGTAGCCCCAATCCGAAGCCGATCGAATTTGATTCATTGATCACGTCGATAGAGCTTGGGCAGAATGACGCAGACATCACATCGCGATCGATTGCTGGCAACGTCGAATGGGCTCTGGGTACTTTCAATGGTTTTCAATATCCCATCGTGTCGCTGGACCAAGGTAGAAGATGGCGAATAGGTGGCGCGTACTTCGGCGCCCCCTGGGCCGACGCGTGCGCATTCGTGAGTCATCTACGTGCCGTATCGAAAAACGTGGTCGTTGGCTGGGGAGGGTGCCCAGGAACTCTGTACGTGACGTGGGACAGTGGTCGCCATTGGAACGGTGTCCCACTACCTGGCAGTCTCGAATCAGTGAGGTTCACTAGAGAGAATGAACGAGTCACTTGGATCAACGCTTCCGTCTCGCCATTTTCTTCGACGAAAGAACATCCAGCGGTCGTGCACTACACCTCCACAAACTCTGGGCGAACCTGGACGTTACGTTCAATCAAGTAGCCAGGGAACCTCGGCTACGTTGCGGAGTGCACAGTGTCCGACCTAGGAACTGAATGACGAGGACTTTGAGGGCGTTGCGTGGGCCCGATGTCGGCGGCTCTAGGCACCATGTACGTCACCATCAACTTTGGCTCAATCAAGTGGTCGACGGAAATAGTGAATGATTGCTTCAGTTCTGCTGCCAGAAATACCCGGAATGATCGCCGTCAGCCCAACGATGGGAACGGCCATGAACAGTTCCCAACCCTGGGCGGGCAAATCGTTCAGCGCGGCACCTAACTCTCGCCAGCCCTTTTTGCCTACTCGGATATATAACTCTTGGTATTCATAGCGCACTTCGCAACCGTAACCGAATGTCAAGGTTCATCGTAAGTCCCAACCCTCTTGACCAGTTGATGCGCTGCATCGCATCTTGTCATGTCGAAAGTTCGATGCGCCAGAACGGCATGACGCACCGTGCGGTCTAATCCATCTTCGCTGGCCACCTTAGGAAGCGGCATGGTGCGGTCACGACTCGCCTCTTGCTGACGGCAAATCCTCCGTCGTTCGGCGGAAGATTTTTCGCCGCCGTTACCATGGGGAAAACGGCCCGGTGAGTAGGCGAGACCGTTCGAGCCGAACTGTTCAACCGTGCTGGCACCTAGTCCGGAACCGAGACTGTCGAGAGTAGGAAAGAAGGAACCATGAACAGGGACGAACAAGAGCTCGAACTGGAAGATCAGATCTCCGAGGAAGTCAATGATGTGGAGGAGGACGAGGTCACTTCCGATGCTGCATTACTTGATGCGGATGGGGACGAGGACGAATTCGTCCAAGGGTCGGTCGATGCGGACGATTTGGCGACGGGGTTCAACGAAACGATTCCGACGAGGGAGGTCGACGTCGACGAGGACACGCAAGGAGACGAATCGTCACAACCGGACGGAGAAGAGTTACCGGAGTTGATGACCGAGCTCGAAGTCGACGGCGGGTCCAACGACGAAGTGCGAGGTGACGAAGTCCAACTCGATTTGGAGGACGCTCTCACGATTGGCACGTCGGTCACCAAGGCACCAGAGGGCGACTAGGAACGCGGCACCGCGCTGTCGATGGTGAACGGACGTGACGAAGCGCCCTTCAGGACTGATTGGACGACTAGTTGCTAAAGATTCCCCACGACGTAGTTGACGCAGGCGCAGAGAGAGGCGACGTCTTCGGAATCAACGCTCGGGAACATGGCGACGCGTAGTTGATTTCGTCCGAGCTTGCGATAGGGGTCAGTGTCCACGACGCCGTTGGCCCGGAGGATCTTCGCGATGAGCGTGGCATCAATCGCATCGTCGAAGTCAATTGTTCCCACGACGTTGCTGCGCTGGGCGGGGTTCTCGACGAACGGACGAGCGAACGGCGACGCCTCGGCCCACGCATAGAGAATCTCTGCTGAAGTCTTAGAGCGACCGGTAGAGAACTCGAGGCCCCCGTTGTCGTTCATCCACTTGACCTGCGACGCGAGCATATGGATGGTGGCGAGTGCGGGCGTGTTGTACGTCTGGTTGAGTCGCGAATTGTCGAGCGCAATCTTGAGGTCGAGAAACGCCGGGGTCCAGCGACCAGACGACGCTAACGTCTCAATTCGCTCGATGGCGGCCGGCGAGCAGAGTGCGAGCCAGAGACCTCCGTCGGAGGCGAAGGACTTCTGGGGTGCGAAGTAGTAGCAGTCGAACTGCGACGCGTCGACCATCAACCCACCTGCGCCCGACGTGGCGTCGACCGCGACGAGTCCCGTCGATCCTTCTGGACGGGTGATGGACATCATCACGCCGGTCGACGTCTCATTGTGCGTGAGGGCGTAGAGGTCGACGGATTCGTCGGTAACCGCGGTGGGGTGTGTACCGACATCGCTCTTGATGATCTGGGGTTCCTTGAGGTGCGGTGCCTCTTTGACACAACTCGCGAATTTCGATGAGAACTCGCCGAAGCTGAGGTGCTGGGATTGGTCGGCGACGAGATGAAACGTCGCCGCGTCCCAGAAGCACGTGGTGCCGCCGTTGCCAAGCAACACCTCATAGCCGTCGGGCAGGGAGAACAGCGACGTGAGGCCATCGCGGACTTCACCTACTTTGTTGCGCACGGTCGACTGACGATGCGACGTACCCATGTACGTCGAGCCGTCGGCCAGAAGTGCACTCAGTTGCTCGGGGCGAACCTTTGATGGACCCGAACCAAATCGCCCGTCGCGGGGGAGTAGGTCGGCTGGAATTTTTAGGGTGTCGGGGGAACTCATAGACTTATTCTTACGGATAATTGAACGGAGCGAACCATGAGTTCGAGAGTAAGTCACCTCCTAGGCGGCTTAGCCCCCAGCGCGACGTTGGCCGTGGACGCGAAAGCCAAGGCCATGAAGGCCGCCGGCGAGCCCGTTATTGGCTACGGCGCCGGTGAGCCCGACTTCGCAACGCCAGTGCACATCGTCGAAGCGGCGGCCAAAGCTTGCTACGACCCGGTGAACTACAAGTACACCCCGACCGCCGGATTGGTGGAACTTCGCGAAGCAATCGTCGCCAAATCGATGCGCGATAGCGGCCTTTCCACGACGGCCGGGCAGGTGCTGGTCACCAACGGCGGCAAGCACGCCGTGATCACGACCTGCATGACGTTGCTCAACCCCGGCGACGAAGTCTTGATCCCCGCCCCATTTTGGACGACGTATCCCGAAGCCGTCTATCTGGCGGGCGGCAAGGCCGTCCCCGTGATGACCGACGAAGCGAACGGTTTTCGCGTGACCGTTGAGGATCTCGAACGGGCCCGTACAGCCAAGACCAAAATGCTGATCTTCACGTCGCCGTCGAACCCGACCGGGGCGGTGTCGCGTCCCGAGGACGTTGCCGCGATTGGCCGCTGGGCCGGCGAACACGACATCTGGGTCATGTGCGACGAGATCTACGAGCACCTCACCTACGGCGACGCGAAAAGCGTGTCGATGCCGGTCGTCGCGCCGGAGTTGGGCGACCGCTGGGTCGTTGTCAACGGTGTCGCCAAGACCTACGCCATGACCGGATGGCGGATTGGCTGGATGATTGGGGCGCCCGACATCATGGCTGCCGCGGTGAACTACCAGAGTCAGACCACGTCCAACATTTCAAACATCTCGCAACGGGCCGCTATTGCGGCGCTCAACGGCGATCTCAGTTGTGTCTACGAGATGCGCGAGGCATTTGATCGTCGCCGAAAGGTCATGACGTCAATGCTGAACGCAATCGATGGCGTGCGTTGTGCGGAGCCCGATGGTGCGTTCTACTGCTACCCGAACGTCTCGGGTCTGTTCGGTCGTTCCCTGGGTGGGCGCGTCGCGACCACTTCTGCCGAACTCGCCGAAACGCTCCTCGAGCAGATCAAGGTTGCGGTCGTGCCTGGCGAGGCCTTTGGGACCACGGAGCACTTCCGACTCAGTTACGCGTTGGGCGACGACGACCTCGTCGAAGGTCTTTCGCGCTTTGCCGCTTTTGTCACTGCGGGCTGAATTCTGCGCCCGTCCCCGTAGTCTGTCTGCACCAAACGAAAGGTATTGCCGTGGCCCGTGTCCTCGTCACTGAAGAGATTGCCGACTCCGGACTTCAAGAGCTGCGTAACGCCGGCCACGAAGTCGATATTCGTCTCGGGCTCACTCCCGAGGAGTTACTCGGCGCGCTCGAGGGAGCGAACGCTCTCATCATTCGATCCGCGACCAAGGTCGACGCGGCGACGCTGGCCGCGGCGAAGGACCTCATTGTGGTCGGTCGAGCCGGTATTGGCCTCGACAACGTCGACGTCGCAAAGGCGACCGAACTGGGGGTGATGGTCGTCAACGCCCCGGTTTCCAACATCCTCTCCGCCGCCGAGCAGACCATGGCCCTGCTTCTCGCCCAGGCCCGCAACATCCCTCAAGCGCACTCGGCGCTGAAGAACGGTAAGTGGGAACGAAGTAAGTGGGAAGGCGTGGAACTCCACGGCAAGACCCTGGGCGTCGTTGGCCTCGGCAAGATTGGCGCCCTCGTTGCGCAACGCGCCTCCGCCTTTGGCATGCGGCTCGTCGCGTACGACCCCTTCATCACGGAGGAGCGGGCCAAGCACATGGGCGTTGAGTTGATGGACCTGGACTCGCTGCTCGCCCAGAGTGACTTCATCACCATCCACCTGCCGAAGAACAAGGAGACGACGAATCTCCTCGACGCGGCGGCGCTGAAAAAAACGAAGCCCGGAGTCCGGATCATCAACGTGGCGCGCGGCGGCATTGTCAACGAGGCCGATCTCGCTGACGCAATTCGCAACGGTCACGTGCAGGGTGCCGCGCTCGACGTGTTCGAGAAGGAGCCGACGACGGAGTCGCCGTTGTTCGAGTTGCCCTCGGTCGTCGTCGTACCGCACCTCGGTGCCTCGACTTTCGAAGCTCAAGACAAGGCCGGCATCACGATCGCCGAACAGGTCCAGTTGGCGCTCGCCGGCGACTTCGTGCCCTACGCCGTCAACGTCGCCGCTGGCGAGGTCTCTAACGCCGTTCGACCGTTCATGGGTCTGGCAGAGATTCTCGGGCGATTCCTCGGCGGAATGCTCGACGGTAAGCCGGCCGACCTGGAGGTTTCCTACCTGGGTGAGTTGGCCGGATCGGGAACGAAGATCTTGACGCTTTGTGCTCTCAAGGGTCTGCTCACCGCGACCGGACACGACGGCGTGTCATTCGTCAACGCCCCCCAACTCGCGGAGGACCACAACCTCACCTACACCGAGGTGTCGACTGTCGATTCACCGGACTACGTCAATCAGATCACGGTTCGCTCAGGCGATCATCTCGTCTCGGGGACCATGATCACCATCGGAACTCGACTCGAAACCCGAATCGTCGGCGTCGATGGCCACAGCGTGGAGATTCCGCCAGCCGCGTCGATGTTGGTGGTCCACAACGATGACCGGCCCGGCATGATCGGCCTCGTGGGCGTGGCGCTCGGTGGAGCCGGCGTGTCGATCAGTTCGATGTCAGTAGGCCCCGACCAACGAACCAAGACGGCCCTCATGGTGCTGTCAACCGAGCAACCGACGCCGCCCGAAGTCATCGAGACCCTGCGTGACACGCAGGGCATTCAGGACATTCACCTCATCACGCTGCGCTGAGCTACGCGTCGTCACCGCAGTGCAGGAGGTAGCCCACGCCGGGTACGTTCTGCAGCAACTCGCCTGATTCATCGTTGAGCTTCTGGCGAAGGCGATGGATGTAGGCGTGCACGTACTGGGCCTCGGCACCGTAGCCGGTGCCCCATACCGCGCTCAAGATCATCTGGTGGGTGCAGGTCTTTCCAGAGTGGCGGGCGAGGAAGACGAGGACCTCGAACTCTTTGGTGGTGAGAGCGACGTTCACACCATCGTGCAGCACTTCGTGGTGCACGAGGTCAAGCTCCAGCGAGCCACACGACAAGGAGATCTCACCGGGATTGTCAGCGTCGACACCACGTCCGCGCAGGACGACGCGAATCCGGGCCTCGAGTTCGGGCATGCTGAACGGTTTGGTGACGTAGTCGTTGGCACCGGCGTCCAATGCCGCCACCTTTCGATTCTCGGCACCGGTCGCCGAGAGGATGATGATCGGCGTGTCACTCCATCCTCTAATCGTGTGACAGACCGCAATGCCATCCATGTCGGGTAGACCCATGTCGAGAACCACGACGTCGGGGGCGATCAATGCGGCTTGGGTTATTCCGTGTTCGCCCGTCGTCGCGGTGGTGACGTCGTGACCGCCGGCTTGGAGCCCGAGACGAAGTGCCCGCAGCAGCGAAGGATCGTCATCGATTACCAGGACCTTCGCCACGATGGTTACCGTAGCGTCGTTCGCTCGCCGACGAACGGCAGCGTGAAGACGAAACGCGCTCCATGAGAAGGTGCATCCTGATACCAGATCGACTCGCCGTGCGCTTCAACGAACGTCTTGGCGATGGTCAGCCCGAGTCCAGCGCGGCCACCCTTGTCGAGTTGTGCGAACCGCTCGAAGATCGCTTCTCGTTGGTCCGCGGCAATACCGGGTCCTTCGTCGGCGACGGAGAGTTCCACGTGCGCGTTCGTGCGCGACGCCTCGATGGTGATGACGCCGTCGACGGGGGAGTGGCGATTGGCGTTGTCGAGCAGATTGATGAGAACCTGTCCGATCAACAGCGGGTCAATGTTGACCGGCGCCAAACCGGCCGGGATGATCGAGTCGACTCGATGCGAACTCAACGTCGGCTCCATCGCGCTCACCGCTTCACGGACCAACTCTTGGACAGAGGTGGGTGTTCGATGCACCGTGAACACACCGGCTTCAATGCGCGTGATGTCGAGGAGATTGGCGACGAGTCTCGTGAGCCGGTCCGTTTCAACTTCGATGAGACTGTAGAGCTCTGACGACTGCTCATTCGAAAGGTGCTCGGAACGATTCGACAGCGTCGAGGACGCCACTTTGATGGTCGCCAGAGGGGTGCGTAGGTCGTGCGACACCGCCCCCATCAGGCTCTGGCGAAAGCGGTCAACCTCCTCGAGCATCTTAGAACGCAGTGCCTGTTCGCGTAGCTGCGCGCGCTCGAGCGCCAACGCCGCGTCGTTGGCGAAGGTCGTCAGCACCGCGCGGTCGTTTTCTGTCGTCGGCAGACCACGTAGAGCGAGAATGCCCACCGCGCGTCCCGACGCCGAGAGGGCAATCGTGCGAAGTTCTCCCGATGACTCCGTCGCCGTGCCGACGCTGATCGGGAGTCCCGAATTGGGACTGAGCTGTTCGAGCTCCTCGGCGTTGAGGACCTCACCGGCCGACGCGACGACCTTCAGGACACCGTCGTCAAGGACCAGCAGCGAAACGCCAGGTATGTCAAAGACGTCATGCACCGCGGACACGATCGTCTCAAGAAGATCGTCGACGGGTCGATCACCGACCAGGTTCTCCGACAGTTCCGAGAGATGTCGGGCCGCAGCGCCTCGTCGTAAGGTCTCCACTCGTGACGAGTCGAGACTGGCCACGACGCGCGCCACCAGCAGCATCACGATGGCGTAGACCGCGAGCGCGGTCCAATTCTGCGGAGTTCCGACGTCGAGTGATTTGTACGGCGGTATGAAGGCGTAGTCGTAGACCAGGAAGCCGGCCAGCACGCTCGGGACTCCGGCCCTGAAGCCCCCGATCACCGATCCAATGACGACCGGAATGACGAGCACGAGAGCTGCGGTGGAAACGCTGATGTGGCTTCGCAACGGCAGCAACGCCAGGCCGAGGATGAGAACGCTGGCCACTCCGGCAATCGAACCGACGACGTATTTGCGCACGGTCTCAGTATCGTACAGACGGCCAAAGGCGGTCGAGAAGTGAAATAAAGACGTTATTAAGACGCTTCACTGATTTTGAAGAACCTGTTAAGAATTCGTCGAGAACACTGGCTCTATGGCAGATTTCTACACAGCACTTGGTGTCATTGGGTTCACTCTCGCGATGCTTGGCCTCATTTGGGCATTGGACCGCGTATGAGCTTTTCCCAGATACTCCTCCTCATTGTTTCGGCAGTGATGTTCTTCTACATCGGCTACGCGATGTTCAAACCAGAGAAGTTCTAAATGGGCTTCTTCCTTACTATCCTCACGCTCGTGGTGGCGCTGGGCCTCGCCTGGCGTTACCTCGGTTCGTACATGGCCGCCGTCTTCGACGGTCGCGTCCACTTCCTGGGCTTCATAGAGCGTCCCATCTACTGGGCCCTCGGTACGAGTCCGAGCCAGGAGCAGACGTGGAAGCGTTACGCCGGTGCGATGATCATCTTCTCGTCGGTGTCCATCGCCTTCACGTACATACTTCTGCGTATTCAGGGTTCGCTCCCTCTCAATCCCCAACACCTTCCGGGCGTTGGTTCGGCGCTCAGCTTCAACACGGCGACGTCGTTCGTCACCAACACCAACTGGCAGAACTACGGCGGCGAAGAGACGATGTCGTATTTCTCTCAGATCGGCGCGCTTACCGTGCAGCAGTTCGTCTCTCCGGCCGTTGGCATCGCCGTGGCGATCGTTTTGGTGCGCGGTTTCGCTCGTCGCTCCATGGCGACCATCGGCAACTTCTGGGTTGACATCACGCGCTGCCTGTTCTACGTCCTCTTGCCCATTGCGTTCGTCGCGGGCATCATTTTCGTGGGCGAAGGGGCAGTGCAGACGTTGTCAGGCACGATCAGTTTCCACGACGCGTTGAACGGCGTCATCCAGACGATTCCGCGCGGCCCGATTGGCTTCATGGAGTCGATCAAGCAGCTCGGTACTAACGGTGGTGGCTTCCTCGACACGAACTCGGCCACGACATTTGAGAACCCGACGGGACTGACGAACTGGCTCTCCATCTTCTTACTCTTGTGCATTCCCTTCGCCTTGACCTACACCTTTGGAAAGATGGTGGGCAGCGTGCGCCACGGTGCAGCGTTGCTGGCCGCGATGGTCCTGCTCTTTGGCGTGTGGGTCGGCTTCACCGCCAACGCTGAACACCAGAACAACCCCGCGATTGTGGCGGCCGGCATTCATTCGACCGTCGGCAACATGGAGGGCAAGGAGGTCCGCTTCGGCGACACTTCGACCGCACTCTTCGGCGTCGCGTCGACGTCGACGTCCACGGGTTCCGCCGACGCCTCCTATGACTCCTTCACTCCAGTGGGCGGCCTCGGGCTCCTCACGGGCATGATGATCGGCGAGGTGACGCCCGGTGGCACCGGAAGTGGCCTCTACACATTGTTGATCTACGCGATAATCGCCGTCTTCATCGGCGGGCTGATGATTGGTAGAACACCGGAGTATCTCGGGAAAAAGATCCAAGCGAGAGAAGTCAAACTCGCGGGGCTTGCGGCCCTAGTGATGCCGATAACGGTACTCATAGTTACCGCAGTCGCAGTATCACTAGCCGTCGGACGAGCTGGACCATTGAATGCCGGACCACACGGGTTCACTGAGATTCTCTATGGCCTGACGTCACAGGGGAACAACAACGGCTCGGCCTTTGGCGGACTCACCGGCAACACCCCCTTCTACAACATCATCGGTGGAATCGACATGTTGCTCGGTCGATTCGCCATCATGATTCCCGCACTCGCCCTCGGTGGTTCGCTGGCTCAGAAGAATGTGGTGCCCGAATCATTGGGCACGTTCCGAACCGACAACGGCATGTTCGTCGGACTCGTGATCGGCGTCATCTTGATTATTGGAGGTCTGACCTTCTTCCCCGCGATCTCGCTGGGCCCCATCGTCGAGCAACTTAGTCACTTGAGGTTCTTCTAATGAGCACTGTCATCACCACACCACCCAGCGAGGCACCACGAGGCGGCGTCGCCAAGTCCCGAGGTCTCTTCGACCGAGAGATCCTGCGTCAGGCGTTTCGCGATTGCTTCCGCAAGATGGATCCCCGTGTCCAGATCAAGAACCCGGTCATGTTCATCGTGCTGGTGGGCTCGGTGATCACGTTCATCGAAGCGATCTCGCATCCCAGCACCTTCACCTGGTCGATCACCGTCTGGCTGGTACTCACCGTGTTGTTCGCGAACTTCGCCGAGGCCATGGCAGAGGGCCGAGGCAAGGCGCAAGCGGACACACTTCGAAAGATGCGCTCGGAGACTGAGGCACGGCGACTTCGACCTGACGGCACTGAGGAGCTCGTGGCTGCGGCGCTGCTCGCTAAGGGTGATCTGGTCGTCTGCGAGGCGAACGACGTCATTCCCTCCGATGGCGAGATAGTCGAAGGTATCGCCTCGGTCGACGAATCGGCGATCACCGGCGAATCGGCACCCGTCATTCGCGAATCCGGTGGTGACCGCTCAGCGGTGACCGGTGGCACCAAGGTGCTCTCGGATCGAATCGTCGTGCGAATCACGGCCGAGCGGGGACATACCTTCATTGATCGGATGATCACCTTGGTCGAGGGAGCGAACCGACAGAAGACGCCCAATGAGATTGCTCTCACGATCTTGCTGGCGGTGTTGACGATCGTCTTCATCCCGGTCGTCGTGACCCTCGTGCCGTTCGGACACTTCGCCGGCGCCACCGTGCAGGTCGTCATTCTCGTGTCCCTGCTGGTCTGTCTCATCCCAACGACCATCGGTGCGCTGCTCTCCGCGATCGGCATCGCCGGAATGGACCGACTCGTCCAGCGCAACGTCCTCGCGATGAGCGGACGCGCTGTCGAGGCAGCCGGCGACGTGCAGGTGCTCCTTCTTGACAAGACAGGGACGATCACGTTGGGCAACCGAATGGCTGCGAACTTCTTCCCCGTCGGCGGTCACAGTGAGCAGGAGTTGGCCGATGTCGCGCAACTGGCTTCACTCGCGGACGAGACGCCGGAGGGGCGGTCAATCGTGGTGCTGGCGAAGGAGAAGTTCGACATCCGCGAGCGCGAAATGGGAACTGACCATGTCTTCGTGCCCTTCACCGCAACGACGCGCATGTCCGGATTGGACATCGGTGGACGTCAGATTCGCAAGGGTGCGGCCGACTCCGTGAAGCGTTGGGTCCAAGAGACTGGCGGACCAGTTCCAAGTGAGCTCGACTCCATCGTTGAGCGCGTCTCGAAGGAGGGCTCCACGCCGCTCGTTGTGGCTGACGGCACTGACATTCTGGGCGTGATTGAACTCAAGGACGTGGTGAAACAGGGCATTCGTGAGAAGTTCGCGGAGATGCGCCAAATGGGCATCCGCACCGTGATGATCACCGGCGACAACCCGTTGACCGCCGCCGCTATCGCGCAGGAGGCCGGTGTCGACGATTTCCTGGCTGAGGCGACCCCCGAAGCGAAGATGGCTCTTATTAAGAAGGAACAGGAGGGAGGCAAACTCGTCGCGATGACCGGCGACGGCACGAACGACGCTCCAGCCCTGGCGCAGGCCGACGTCGGGGTCGCGATGAACACGGGGACCACGGCGGCGAAGGAGGCCGGGAACATGGTCGACCTGGACTCCAACCCCACCAAGCTCATTGACGTCGTTGAGATCGGCAAGCAGTTGCTCATCACCCGTGGGGCGCTCACCACCTTCTCCATCGCCAACGACATCGCGAAGTACTTCGCCATCATTCCGGCGCTGTTCGTGGCGACGTACCCCCAATTGCACTCGCTCAATATCATGCGGCTGCACAGTCCTCAGAGCGCGGTGCTGTCGGCCGTCATCTTCAACGCGCTGGTCATCGTTGCGTTGATTCCCTTGGCCCTACGGGGTGTGAAGTTCCGTGCCACCGGCTCGGAATCGATTCTTCGCCGCAACGTGTTGATCTACGGCGTGGGCGGCATCATCGTGCCCTTCATCTTCATCAAACTCATCGACCTCATACTCGTCGCGCTGCACGCGTACTAAAAGGAACCGTCATGCTCATCCACCTCCGTCGATCGCTCACCATGGCAGTCATCTGCTTGGTCTTCTTCGGCTTCATCTACGCCTTCGCTGGCACCGGCGTCGCGCAGGTCCTCTTCCACAGTCAGGCCAACGGCTCGATGACCAAGAACGGTTCCACGCTCATCGGACAGAACTGGTCGAGCCCCAAGTGGTTCCACGGTCGTCCTGACGACACCGGTCCCTACGCCGCGTCATCGACGTCATCCGGCGGTGACAACCCGTTGGTCGCCAACGGCCACGATGGTGAGTCGGCGGCGACGAACCTGGGACCACGCTCGAAGGTCCTCGTCGCGGACACGAAGGAACTGGTCGCCTACTGGCACAAGCTTGGCGTGCAGCCCACGGTCGATCTCGTTACCACCTCGGGCAGTGGGTACGACCCGGACATCTCCGCCCAAGACGCCCTCGTCCAGATACCGATGGTGACCAAGGCGACCGGTATCGCCCCCAAGGCTCTTAAGGCGCTCATCGCGCAGCAGACGCATCCCGCACAGTTGGGATTCCTCGGCAGCAGCTACATCGATGTGTTGCAATTGAATGAAGGCCTCGCGAAATTGGAGAAGTAGGAGCGGATGGCGAGATCTTCTTCACACATGGTTCACGCCCGCAACAAGGTGGCGCTCGTTGCGGCATTGCTCGGGCCCGTAGTCGTTGGTGCGGTCCTCGTTCCATTTCGCGATTCCTACGCAAGTACCGCGGCAGCCTTGACCATGGTGGCGGTCATCGCCCCACTTGCGGTATTTGGCAACAGGTCCGCGGGCGTGCTGGCGAGCATTTCGGGCGCGTTGTGGTTCGACTTCTTCCTCACTCGGCCCTATGACCGGTTCGAGATAAGCCACCGTCAGGACTTGGAGACCACGATCGCAATTTTCGTGGTCGGTCTGATCATCACCGAATTGGCTGGACGAAGCCGGCATCACTTTCGAGCCTCGAACGACTCGACGCAGTACGTCTCGATGATTCACGACGTGGCGGAGTTGGCTGCGGCGTCGGTGCCAGTGGACGTCGTCATCGATCAGGCGTGTGACTCGCTGGTGACCCTGTTGTCGCTTCGCTCCTCTCGATTCGAGCGGCTCCTCTCGGACCCTCCACTCGCGCGAATCGATTCGAACGGTGAGGTCATCAACGTCGGGATGCGTTGGCCGGCGGGCGAGATCGGCATTCCCGGACCAGAGTCGGAGATCATCGCGCAGTGGCGCGGGCAAGTCCAAGGTCGATTCGTCCTGACTCCTACGCGCGGTGCGCCCGTCACGCTGGAACAGAGGATCGTCGCCGTCGCCCTCGTTGA
>Ga0302320_10018429_pt1 | contig 14073 bp, 7 predicted proteins | sample Bog_T0_3_FD_202130 | JGI IMG/M metagenome (GOLD analysis project Ga0302320, IMG submission 202130) | Peat permafrost microbial communities from Stordalen Mire near Abisko, Sweden - Bog_T0_3 | ecosystem: Environmental > Terrestrial > Soil > Wetlands > Peat | place: Sweden: Abisko, Stordalen Mire... | reverse complement strand
CGCCAGTCTTCGGAGCCTGCATGCTGAAAGTTTCGACCTTGGCTTCCGGCCTGGGCGCAGGCGGCGATGCCGCGCGAGATTCCGTGAGCATGTCAGCCGGCAGACTTTGATCGAGATGATCCGCGAGCATATCCACATTCGGGAACTCATTCATCAGGCTGCTGAAGCTCACCTTGGTGCGAAATTCCTTGCGAATGGTGAACGCGACCTGCGTCAGAGAAAGCGAATCGAATCCCTGCTCCATGAACGTCGCCGTCGGGCTGATCTGGGACCCCTCGCGACCGGAGAGCGCAGCCAGCAGGCTCACCAGAAGAGAGGCGATTCGATCTCTGCGCGAAAGAGCGACTGACTCGCCCGTTTCAACTCCAACGGACGAACCGCTCGACACGCTGATCGACTCAGGCGCTCTGCGAGAAAAGTCTGCGGAGAGTTCGGCGGGTGCGTTTGCCCTTGCCTGGACCGGCACAGGATCAATCCAATAGCGATCCCGCTGAAAGGGATACGTCGGCAGGGGAATCTTTCGGCGCTCCTCGTGGGAATTGAAAGCGTTCCACGAGAGATTCACGCCGTTCTGCCACAGCGACCCCATCGCAAACAGCAGCGTATCCCATTCCGCGTTGTTCTCTGAAGTTTCCCCGAACGAAGGGATGGCAATGCAGGGACGTTCTGTCGAAAACTGTTGCCGAACGAGCGCGCACATGGTTGAGCGCGGACCGCATTCGACAAACAGATCGTAGTCGTTCACCTTCAGGTATCGCGTGGCCTGGGCGAATTGAACCCTCGCCCGCGCATGGCTTGCCCAGTAATTCGGATCGGTTGCTTCCTGCGCTGTGATGGGGAGACCAGTGACCGTGGATATGAAGGATTTCTCTGGAGCGTGCAGCGTGATGCTCGAGATGGCGGCACGCAGAGGCTCGACGATCGGATCCATCATTGCGGAGTGGAATGCATGCGATGTGTGCAACTGACGGCAGATCACCTCTTGCGCCTCAAGCTGCGTGCGGAGATCGTTCACGATGCTCTCAGGGCCAGAGACGACGCAAAGGCTGGGCGCATTGTCTGAGGCGATCTGAAGCGTGTTGGGCAGAATCTTCGCGACCCACTCGGCACTTCTGTTTACCGCCAGCATGGAGCCGCGGGGAAGGCTCTGCATCAGCTTGCCGCGAAGCGCGACAATGCGAAGAACATCTTCAAGCTCCCAAATGCCGGCGAGGGTTGCCGCGACAAATTCTCCAACGCTGTGTCCCACCATCAAGGCTGGTTCCACGCCAAGGCTCTGCCACAGGCGCGCAAGCGCATATTCAATCACGAAAATTGCCGGCTGCGTGAAGAGCGTATTTTGCAGCGAAGTTTGTGCGGCCTTTTCATCGCCAACGGGCGGAAACAGAAGATCGCGGAGATCGTGACCCAGGTGCGGCTTCAGCGTTTCACAGCAATCGTCCACTACGGCGCGGAAAAGCGGTTCGCCGCGATAGAGATTCAATCCCATGTTGACGTATTGCGTGCCCTGGCCACCGAAGAGGAAAACAATGGGAGGATCGCGACGCTCACACCGGCGCGAACCGCAGCGGAGCGGGTTGGGTTGCGCAAGAAGCTTCTGCGCTTCAGCGGGGTCGGCGGCAACCACAAATCGGCGATAAGCAAATTGCCTGCGGCCTGTTTGGAAGGTGTACGCAACGTCGGCAAAAGCTTCCGCCGGCGCGGTCGTCAGAAACTCCTGCATGGACTTGCTGTAGTCCCTGAGGGCGGCCTCGGTCTTGGCGGAAAGCAGCAGGAGCTGGCGCGGGCGCGTGTCGCCAGAAGGCGCGGCTGCTGGCGCTTCTTCAAGGATGGTATGGACGTTGGTTCCACCGAATCCGAAAGAACTGACAGCCGCGCGGCGCACCTCTGTGCCACGAGGGAAGGGAATCAGCTTGTCGGCAATCATGAAGGGGCTTCCAGCAAGATCGATGCGGGGATTCGGTGTTTTGAAATGGAGCGTTGGCGGAATCGCTTCATGGTGAAGCACAAGCGCAGCCTTGATGAGCCCCACAATGCCCGCGGCATTGGTTGGATGGCCGATGTTGCCCTTGATCGAGCCTACGTAACAGAATTGCCTCTTGTCGGTTTTCTGCTCAAAGACCTTGCGCAGCGCATCGAGCTCAATGGGGTCGCCAACAGGCGTGCCGGTGCCATGCGCTTCAATGTAGCGGATAGACTCGATGGGAACATTGGCATCGGCCTGTGCAATCGCAATGACTTCAGCCTGGCCCTCCATGCTGGGCGCAACAAACGATGCGGGGCGCGAGCCGTTGTTGTTCTTTCCGGTACCGCGAATTACCGAGTAAATGGTGTCGTTCGCCGCGATGGCATCGGAGAGACGCTTAAGAACAACGACTCCTGCTCCGTCGCAGAACATGGTTCCCGTCGCGTCCGCATCGAAGGGTCGGCAGTGCCCGTCCTTCGCAAAGACGCCGCCCTCCTGGTAGAGGAAGCCGCTTTTTTGCGGAACAAGAATATCGATGCCGCCCGCCAGGGCCATGTCACTTTCGCCGCTGAGCAACGAGCGGCATGCGCCATCGACCGCGAGCAGCGCGGTCGAGCAGCCTGCATGGATGCTGACCGCAGGGCCGCGAAGATCCAGCAGGTAAGCGACGCGAAGTGAGATATAGTCCTTTTCGTTTCCAATCTCGACCGCGAGTTTTCCTGCTAACGCCAGCAACTCCGGATTGGTGAGAACATTCGAAGTGTAATAGTGATTGTCGCCAGAGCCGGCAAAGACGCCGATACGTCCGTCAAATCGGCTCGGATCGTATCCTGCGTTTTCAAGCGCCTCCTGGCAGAGTTCAAGAAAGACGCGCTGTTGCGGATCCATAATCCGCGCTTCCAGCGGGCCGATGCCGAAGAACGCTGGATCGAAGCGGTCTGCGCCTTCGATCAATCCACGGGCACGGATGTAGTTCGGATCGTTACGGAGCTCTTCTTCGATTCCCGGTCCCAGTTCTTCCGGCGTAAAGAACGAGATGGATTCGACGGAGTTGCAAAGATTGCGCCACAATTGCTCCGGATTGGAAGCGCCTGGAAAGCGGCCGCTCATGCCGACGATGGCGATGGGCTCATGCACTCTTCTCCGATTTGTTCCGGGTCGCGGTGAATGAGGCTTGGCATCTTTCAGGAAGTTGAGCGCACCGGATCTTCCCTCCACGAATTCCGCCAACCTGGCGATCGTGGGGTTCTGAAACACTTCGACGGCTGGAATCTCGCGCCCGAAGCGCGTGTGAAAATGGCGGACCATGCGCACTGCGGCCAGCGAATTTCCGCCCAGGTCAAAGAAGTTATCATCGATGCCAATCTCTTCGAGGTGGAGCAATTCGCACCATAAATTTGCCAACTGCTTTTCGACGGGAGTTCTTGGCGCGACAAACTCCTGCGCGAGAAGTGGCCGTTTGTTCCCCGGCTGCGGCAGAGCCTTGCGATCCACTTTTGAGCTTGGAGTCAGCGGGAACCGCTCCAGGTAAACGAATGCCGAGGGAACCATGTAGTCAGGGAGTGTGACCTTGAGCGCGTCAATCAACTTTGTGGCGCTCACCGCTTCGCGGCCCGTGTAGTAGGCAACCATGCGCTTTTCGCCAGGCTTGTCTTCCCGCGCTACGACAACCGCCTGGCCAACTTCATCGATGGTTTCCAGAGCGCACTCAATCTCGCCCAGCTCGATGCGGAATCCGTTAAGCTTGATCTGATGGTCCAGCCGTCCGAGAAATTCCAGGCTTCCATCCGGCCGGTAACGGACCTCGTCGCCGGTGCGATAGAGACGAGCCTCCGGGCTCTGCGGATTCACTTCGGAGTTGACGACGAATCGCTCGGCGGTCAACTCTGGCCGGTTCAGATATCCGGCGGCCAATCCAGCTCCGCCGATCCAAAGCTCGCCGGGCTCGCCTGCGGGAACATGCTTTCGGTTTTCATCCAGCACGTAATAGTGCAGGTTCGGTATGGGATCGCCGAGTGAGATGGTTTCCGGCGATAGCACGCGATCCACGGAGCACCAAACAGTAGCTTCCGTGGGCCCGTACATATTCCAGAGTTCCTGCGTGCGCGGAAGCAACTGCCGGGCGAGGTCCGGGGTCATGGCTTCGCCGCCGGAAAGAATGCGGAGGCCGCTCTTTCCTTCCCAGTTGTTTTCAAGCAGCATGCGCCAGGTAGCCGGCGTTGCCTGCATCAAGGTGACTGGAGACTCCTGGATCAGGCGCTGCAACTCACGGCCATCGGCCGCCTGTTCCGCCGTGGCCATCACAATTTGTGCGCCAACCATGAGAGGAACGAGAAACTCAAGCAACGAAGGATCGAACGAGCTTGGTGTTACGGAAAGAACCAGGTCGGACTGGTGAATGCCGGGAGTCTTCTGCATCGCCACCAGAAAGTTAACCAGGGCGCGCTGCGGAATCATCACGCCCTTCGGCTTTCCCGTGGAGCCGGAAGTGTAGATCACGTACAGGATGCGCTCAGGGTTCGCGTCCGGCTCAAAATTTTCTGCCGAGGCTTTCGCAATCGACTCCGATTCGCGGTCCAGCAGCAAGACCTTCGCGGTCGTGGCCGGCAAGTTGTCCTGGCGGGAGGAGTGCGCCACAAGCAGAGAAATGGAGGCATCCTCGATCATGAATTCGAGGCGGTCCTTTGGATACTTCGGATCGAGGGGAAGGTAGATTGCGCCGCATTTGAAGATTGCGAGCAGCGCAATGATCGAGTCGAACGAACGATCGAGATACATGCCGACCATGCAACCCACCCCCACGCCCAGGCTGCGAAACAGGTGAGCAAGTCGATTCGCGCGCGAGTTCAGCTCCCGATAAGAAATCCACTCCCTGCCCATCGCGAGCGACACGGCGTCTGGCGTGCGTTCGACCTGGGCTTCAATCAGCTCGGTAACGGCACGGAGCAGAGGATCGTTTGCATGATCGTTCTGTAACGAACTATCGAACTTTATTCCCATCTGGGCCTCAACATCATCCTGTTTGCCAGCGGCTGTGGCAGCTTCAAGTTCCGCTTCATTCAACTTTGGCAAGCTCTTCATCGGCGGAGTATGCCTGTTACCAAAGGCGCGCGTTGGTTACTACCCGGAAAATCCAGTCGAACAATGCCCTCGTGCCGCCTTTGTTTGCCAGCAATTTCCGCCGTCTATCGGTGCTGCGGATTCTTCCGCAAGATGAAGGCATGACAAGACTTGGGCAAAAGTGCAACAAAACGAAACAATCCGGCAACGGGGAGCCCCAATCCCGTGAGCCATCAGCGGTGCGCGGCGATTCCGCATTTGGGAGCGAATCCTGATCCGGAATCGATGCCGAATCGGAGCCCTCATCCCTCTTTAACTCAAGCACAACCAACGCGGAGCGGTAATACCACTTTCGTTACTGACGCGCCATGAAAGTGGCCCGAACGTTGGATTGAAACCACTGGCCGGAGTGTCGAGTATGAACGTATCGCAACCGTCGATATGTGGTACTGGCAGTAGTGTTTGCACTTCGAGAAAGGAAAGGCCTTGGCTCCGCTTCAACTCAAGAGTACGGATGGCTCGATTGGCTCGCCTTTCGAGTCACTGGCAGCAGCAGACCGCGAACTTCAGAGCGAGGCTGTTTTCCGTCGCACGATCGCGATCGAACGCAAGCGGACGGAGCGCTCAAAAGATCCCTTCCTGCTAATGCTCCTTGAGGCCAACAACCAGCCACGCCTGGAGAAGGAAGGAAAGGCCCTGCAAGCCATGGCCTCCTCCTTGGTTGCCTCCAGCAGAGACACCGACGTGGTTGGCTGGTACAAAGAGGCGACGACGATCGGCGTTCTGTTTACCGGCCTGGAGTCCAAAGACAAGGGTTCGATTCTCAGCACCATTCTTAGCCGGGTAAAGTCCATGTTGCGTGAGGACTCGGTGGGAGCCGACTTCAACCAGGTAAGCATCTCCTTCCACTTTTTCCCGGATGATTGGGACCATTCCAACTCCGGACGGCCGAGCAACCCCGCTCTTTATCCAGATCTTGTTCCCTCCGGAACCAGCCGCCGTTCGCTGCTTGTGGTCAAGCGCGTAATCGATGTCGTCGGGAGCCTGTTCGCGCTTCTCCTCTGCTCACCGGTTTTCCTCGCTATTGCGATCCTGATCAAAGCCACCTCCAAGGGGCCGATCCTGTTCAGGCAGCAGCGGGTCGGACAGCATGGGGAGTGTTTTACGTTTTTGAAGTTCCGTTCCATGTACGTGAATAACGACTCGCGCGTGCATCAGAATTTCATTTCGGAATTCATTACCAGCCAGTCGACACCGGGTTCCGCAGGCAAGAAGAACGAGGGCGTCTTCAAGATGAAGGACGATCCCAGGATCACGCGAATCGGCAAGTTCCTGCGCAGGACCAGCCTCGATGAACTGCCTCAGCTGTTGAATGTTTTGAATGGCGAAATGTCGCTGGTCGGGCCTCGTCCCGCAATCCCGTACGAATTGGCGGCCTATCAGACGTGGCACCGCAGACGCGTTCTGGAAACCAAGCCGGGGATCACCGGCGTTTGGCAGGTTGCCGGCAGAAGCCGCGTGAAATTCGACGACATGGTCCGCATGGATTTGCGCTACGCGATGGCCTGGTCGCCATGGCTCGATTTGAAGATCTTGCTGCGCACGCCACTCGCAGTGATCCGAGGTTCCGGTGCGTACTGAGACCTCAAATGAACTAAAGAGTTCCTCATTGGTCGAACTCCCCATCGCAATTTGCCATGCGGGGCTCGGCCTCTTCCCCATTCAACCAAACATTCGAACAAACTCACGCAGGACGGCGGCAGCATCATGAATTTTGGAGTCATTGGCTACGGATACTGGGGACCGAACATTGTGAGAAACCTCACATCGCTCGAGAACTCCAGGGTCATCACAATCGCAGATCTCAGCCGAGCTGCACGCGGACGCGCGCAGAAGGCCCACCCCGGCATCGGCGTCACTTCCGATCCCATGGATGTAATTCTCGCCACGGACATCGATGCGGTGGCCATTGTTTCCCCGGTGTGGACGCATTACGAGCTTGCGAAGTCGGCACTTCAGAACGGCAAACACGTCTTCGTGGAGAAGCCTTTCACCAGCACCGCGGCCCAGGGAGAAGAGCTCATCAACCTGGCCCAGCAAAAGAACCTGCGGATCATGGTGGATTACACCTTCCTGTTTACCGGCGCGGTTCGAAAGATCAACCAGCTGCTCGAAGAGCACATCCTGGGCAAGCTCTACTACTACGATTCAACGCGCGTCAACCTGGGCCTTTTTCAGCACGATGTGAATGTGCTCTGGGACCTGGCGCCGCATGATCTTGCCATCATGGACTTTCTGCTGAAGGAAACGCCCGAGGCGGTTGTGGCGACCGGGCAAAAACATTTGAACGGCCACGAGGACGTGGCGTTCATGACTCTCTATTTCCCCGACAAAGTGATTGCGCACATCAACGTCAACTGGCTTTCGCCGGTGAAGGTGCGCACCACGCTGATTGGCGGCGAGAAGAAGATGCTGGTATGGAACGATCTTGAAGCGGATGAAAAGCTCAAGGTCTACGACCGCGGAGTGAACATCACGAGCCAGGAGGGAGTTTACGACCTGCTGGTGAATTACCGGTCCGGTGACATGTGGGCGCCACAGGTGGAGCAGGGCGAAGCGTTGAAGCGCGAACTCGGCTACTTTGTGGACTGCATTAACAGCGGAACGGAGCCCTTCAACGATGGGCACTCGGGATTGCGCGTCGTAAAGATTCTTGAAGCCGCAAACCAATCGATGGAGAAACGGGGGTCGTTGACATACGTATGAACACTTTCAACTGCATTTCCGACGACGTAAAGCTCGGCAAAGACGTGAAGCTTTCAAAGTTCATCAACCTCTACGGCTGTGAGATCGGCAACGAAACCAAGATCGGCTCCTTCGTGGAGATTCAAAAGAACTCCACGGTCGGGAGCCGCTGCAAGATCTCGAGCCATACCTTTGTGTGCGAAGGCGTCTCGATTGAAGATAATGTCTTCATCGGCCACGGCGTCATGTTCATCAACGACAGCTATCCCCGTGCAACCACCAGGGGCGGCGAGTTGCAGACCGAGGCCGACTGGAAGGTCGAACGCACGGTCATCAAGAAGGGCGCTTCGATCGGTTCGGGAGCAACCATTCTCTGCAATATCACGGTTGGCGAAAACGCCATTGTGGGTGCCGGAAGCGTTGTTACCAAGGACGTGCCGGCCAACGCTATTGTCGCCGGAAATCCTGCGAGGGTTTTGCGCTACGTCGAGGAATCCAAGGGTCCCGGCGGTGACTCGGTCCCTTTTCTTGATTTGATCGCGCCGCATGCCGAACTTGAAAACGAGCTCGTGAGCGTGTTTCGCCGCAGTCTGCGCTCTGCCAGTTTTGTTGGCGGATCCGCGGTCGAGGAATTCGAGAAGGCATTCGGAACGTTTTGCGACGCTCCCTATTGTGCGGCTGTCAGCAGCGGCACCGATGCATTGCGCTTTGCTCTCATGGCCGCGGGCGTGCAACCGGGCGACGTTGTCATCACCGTTCCCAATACGTTCATTGCCACAACAGAGGCGATCTCGCAGGCCGGAGCCGTGCCTGAATTCGTCGATGTGGACGAACTGACGTTGAACATGTCTGTAGAAATGCTGCAGCAGTTCCTTGAGCGCCAGTGCACTCAGGATGCGGCCGGCAAGCTCATCAGCAAACGGAGCGGACGGCCGGTCACGGCAATCGTTCCGGTGCACTTGTACGGCCAGATGGCCGACATGGATCCGATCATGAGACTGGCCAACCGGTATGGTCTCATCGTGATTGAAGATGCCTGCCAGGCGCATGGTGCGGAGTATCTGTCACGCGAACACAATCGCTGGATGAAGGCCGGATCTATGGGACGCGCGGCTGCCTTCAGCTTTTATCCGGGCAAGAATCTCGGAGCCTGCGGTGAGGGCGGCGCGGTCACCACGACCGATGGCGCTCTGGCAAGCACGGTCAAGATGCTGCGTGATCACGGCCAAGTTCGCAAGTACTTCCACGACATTGAAGGCTACAACGGTCGGCTCGACACCATCCAGGCAGGGCTTCTGCACACCAAGCTTCCGCACCTCGGCGGCTGGAATGCAAAGCGCCGCGATCGCGCGTCGGATTACAACCACATGCTTGCGTATAACGACGCCATCGGCCTTCCGTATGAGCCCTCATGGTCGCGCGCCGTGTATCACTTGTACGTGATCCGCACCAGCGATCGCACGGGCATGATGAATCACCTGAAAGAGGCCGGCATCGGAACGGGAATTCACTATCCGATTCCGTTGCATCTGCAGAACGCCTATGCGTCGCTCAATTACAGCAAGGGCGATTTCCCGGTTGCGGAACGGGCCTCTGAAGAAATTCTCTCCCTGCCCATGTTCCCTCAGCTTTCAGAGGCGCAGCAGACAAGGGTTGCGGAAGCGGTGTTGGAGTTTACAGGCAAGGTTATGCAGGGCGCTGCCAAAGTTTAAGGCGCTCTGGTCGATCGCGATTACGGAATAGCAAGGGATTCATCCCAAGGAGCCGCAGTGCCAAACCTTCTGTCGTATGTGCTGGTGACGCCCGCTCGCAACGAGGCGTGCTTCATCGAAGCGACGATCAAGTCGGTGGTGGCGCAGACGGCCCGGCCGCTGCGGTGGGTCATCGTCAGCGATGGGTCAACCGACGATACCGACAAAATTGTCAATCTCTATGCGGCGGCGCACGACTGGATCAAATTGCTCCGCATGCCCGAGCGCAAGGAACGGCATTTTGGCGGGAAGGCGCTCGCCCTCACGGCAGGCAAAGAGCGCTGCGACGACCTTTCCTACGACGTCATCGCTGCTCTCGATGCTGACATCACGTTCGATGGCGAATACTTTTCGTTCCTGCTGGAGAAACTTGCCGCCGATCCACCCCTGGGAATCGTTGGAACTCCTTACGAAGAGAAAACCGGAGAGATTTTTAACTACGAGTTCACAAGCCTCGATCATGTTTCCGGCGCGTGTCAGGTCTTTCGGCGCGAGTGCTATGACGCAATCGGCGGCTACGTTCCCGTCAAGGTGGGAACCATCGATTGCATTGCGGTGATCTCGGCGCGCATGAAGGGCTGGAAGACACGCACCTTCACAGAGAAGATATCGCAGCACGGTCGTATTACGGGTACAGCGCAGGCCAGCCCGATGAAGGCAAATTTCAAAACCGGCGTCATGGATTATGTCATGGGTAATCATCCCTTGTGGCAGTTGTTTCGAACGGCCTATCAGATGACAAAGAAGCCGTACATCCTCAGGGGAATCGCAGTTGGAGCAGGCTATGTATGGACCGCAATTCAAGGCGTGGAAAGGCCAGTGACGCGTGAATTTGTACGGTTCCATCAGCAGGAGCAAATGCAGCGACTCAAAAACAAGTTCGCTTCGCTGTTACGAACCGCGAGCCCGGTAACCGCACCCGGCGAATTGCGCGAGACACGCTAGCGTTCTGCGCGGTTGCCACAGATCGTCAGGTTGAGAGCATGAGTACCACCAGCCGTGCAAATCCGATATCGATGGACGGCCACGATGGCAATCTGCCCGTCGCCGAGGCTCAGCGTGGACTGAACGCCGACGATCTGCAAACTCGTCCGACCGTGATTGTGAATGCGGACGACTGGGGCAGGGAAGTTTTCACGACTGATCGCATCCTTGAGTGCCTGTTGCACGGATCCATCTCGTCGGCAAGCGCGATGGTCTTTATGGAAGACTCGGAACGTGCCGCGGATCTGGCGCGGCAGTACGGAGTCGATACGGGCCTTCATCTGAACTTCACCTTGCCGTTCACTAGCAGGCCGCGTCTTCGACGCTTGATGGAGTATCAGGAGCAAATCGGCCGGTTTCTGCAATCGCATCGCTACGCGCCCGTCATTTACCATCGCCGTCTCGTAGCGATGTTTGACTACGTGGTGAAAGCCCAGATCGAGGAATATGAGCGGCTGTACGGAACGCCCGTCAATCGCATCGATGGCCACCACCACATGCATCTTTCGAGAAATGTGCTCGTGCAGGAGCTGCTGCCCGAGGGCATCATCGTCCGGCGAAATCTTACCTTCAGAAAGGGCGAGAAGGGCTACTTCAATCGCTTCTTTCGCCACCGGCAAGACGTGACCCTGGCGCGCCGCCATCGAATGACTGATTTCTTCTTTGACCTTCATCCAGTGGAACCGCTGGAACGGTTGAAGGAGATTTGCTCGCTTGGCGAGCGCTTCAATATCGAGATTGAAACCCATCCCATCCGCGATGCGGAGTACAAGTTTCTGATGAATGGCGGATTGGCGCATTGCGGCGAAAAAATCGCAATCGCCCGGAACTACATTCTTCGCGATCGCTTGCCGAAATCCGAAGCAAGCACCCTTACGGCACAACAACAGCAAGGGAGGCCCCCACGATGAGTCTTGCAAGTGCCCTCATGTCTTTAAATCTTGCACCCGAGATGCAGCGCCCCCACATTTCTGTCTGCGTGTGCACTTACAAGCGTCCGCAGTTGCTGCGCCGGCTTCTCAATGAATTGAGCCTTCAGGAGACCGAGAATCAATTCACGTTCTCGATCCTCGTTGCCGATAACGATGAAGCGCAATCTGCGCAAAGCACAGTCGAGGAAATGCGTGGACTTCTGCCTCTCTCGATTCAGTATTACGTCGAGCCCAGGCGCAATATTGCGCTGGCACGCAACAAGGTGGTTGAGAACGTGCAGGGGGAATATCTCGCATTGATCGACGATGACGAGTATCCCGCGCCAAACTGGCTGCTCACGCTTTTCAAAAATTGCAATGACTACAAGGTCGATGGCGTCCTTGGGCCGGTGATGCGTCACTTCGATGAGCCGCCGCCGGCCTGGTTCGAAAAGAGCAAGATCTACGATCGCGATGTGAATCCGACGGGTGAAACCGTGCAGTGGGAGAAGTCCCGGACTGGTAATGCACTGCTGAGACGGCGAGTGATCTTTGAAGACCCTGCGCCATTTCGCCCGGAATTCAGGGCCGGAGAAGATCAGGACTTCTTTCGCCGCAAAATTGAAGCGGGATACCGCTTCATCTGGTCTGCGGATGCGGTTGTGTATGAGACCATACCGCCGGCGCGATGGAAGCGCAGTTATATCTTGCGGAAGGCGCTGATTCAGGGCGCCACAGCCGCATTGCAACCGAGTTGCGACGCAAAGAACATCGTGAAGTCATTGATCGCCGTACCGCTTTACACGGCGATTGTGCCGTTTGCCTTTCTTGCCGGCCAGCGGAGTTTGATGACGCTGCTGATCAAGCTGTTTGACCACTCCGGCAAGCTTTTGATGCTCGTGGGCATCAATCCGGTCCGTGAAGAGTACGTCAGCGAATAGCGCACTCGTACCTTGCCAATGAAGTTTCAACGCTTAAGAAGAGGATTGACTCAGGGATGGAAGACCGGGACTTACAAGTCAGTATTCAAGGCAGCCTGCTTCGCGTCGCCCGGTTGGACGCGGAACTGTACCAGTTCGTCAGGCATCCCGAGGCGCTGATTGAACGGCTCAAAGCATCTGGAGACCGTGTCGACATTTTGACGTTTCTGCAGGGATTGCCCGAGCAGCCCCCACAATATAGCTACCAAATGGAATGGGACAACCTGGCGGTTCTTGAAGTCTCGACGCTCGAGAACTGGTGGAACCATCAGATTCGTTCCACCGCAAGAAATCGTGCCAAGCAGGCTGTGAAGAAGGGCATCGTGATTCGGGAAGTCCCCTTCGACGAAAATCTGGCTCGAGGCATATGGGGCATCTTCAACGAGAGCCCAGTACGCCAGGGCCGCCGTTTCCGGCATTACGGCAAAAGCTACGAAGCGGTCTACGCGATGGTGGCGACCTACCTGGACTGCAGCAGATTCATCGGAGCCTATCACGGCGAAGAACTGATCGGGTTCATCAAGATGGTTGCCGATCAGACAGGCGTGCAGGCTGGCCTGATGAACATCATGTCGAAGATAGGGTACAGAGACAAGGCACCGAACAATGCGCTGCTCGCGGAAGCCATTCAGTCGTGTTCCAAACAAGGGATCAAATATCTCGTGTACGACAACTACGCTTACGGCAAGAAGGAGCACGACAGTCTCATCGATTTCAAGGAGCGCAATGGATTTCAGCGTGTGAACGTGCCTCGCTATTATGTGGCCTTGACGCCGCTGGGCCACGCGGCACTACGCATGGGACTCCAGCGCAGGCTGGTGGAGCGATTCCCGGAGCCTGTTGCCAGAAAGCTTCGCGACCTTCGCAAATATTGGCTTAGCCGCAGTGTTACCTCAACCGGGGAAGCAGCATAGATAAGAGCGAGACGAGAGAAAATGTCGGGGCTTGTAGGGTTGGTAACAAAAATGCCGCGAGTGCGTGCTGAAGCGGATCTGCTTCGGATGGTCGCATCTCTGCGTCATGAGCCCTCCTATTTGAGTGGAACCTGGATGGACGAAAGGCTCGGCTTGTATGTAGGCTGGGTCGCCCGCGCCGGGCGCCACGCTCACGGGATGCCAATCTACAACGAGCAGCGAGACAGGCTCCTTGTGTTTTCCGGCGAAGAGTTCCCGGAACCGGGGATCGCAGATCGGCTCAAGAGGCGCGGGCACACTGTCAAATCTGGAGGCCCGTCCTACCTGATTCATCTCGCCGAAGACGAGTCGGATTTTCCGAAAAGTTTGAACGGCCAATTTCACGGCGTTCTGGTCGACCAGGCGAGGGGGATAGCGAAACTTTTCAATGACCGATACGGAATGCACCGGCTCTACATTCACGAAGCGGCCGATACTCTATACTTCGCTGCCGAAGCCAAGGCGATTCTATCTGTGCGCAACGAGTTGAGATCGATCGACTCCGATGGCCTTGCGGAATTCGTTTCATGCCGATGCACGATGGGAAATCGCACGCTGTTCAAGGGAATCACCGTGCTTCCGCCTGCCTCCGCCTGGATGATACGGTGCGGGACCATCGAGAAGAAATGTACCTACTTCGAACCAAAGGAATGGGAAGAACAATCGCTGCTCGACCCGGAGTCCTACTACGAGCAGTTGCGCGAAGTGTTCTCCGCCAATTTG
>Ga0302320_10018426_pt1 | contig 14077 bp, 9 predicted proteins | sample Bog_T0_3_FD_202130 | JGI IMG/M metagenome (GOLD analysis project Ga0302320, IMG submission 202130) | Peat permafrost microbial communities from Stordalen Mire near Abisko, Sweden - Bog_T0_3 | ecosystem: Environmental > Terrestrial > Soil > Wetlands > Peat | place: Sweden: Abisko, Stordalen Mire... | reverse complement strand
GTGCGAAGTTTGTAAACGCTACATTCATCTGTTTGGGCCCGCGTTCCTGTCGGATTTGTCGCATCTCGCACAATATTCGACTCGGTGTAAGGATTTTATAAAAAATCTCGCCGTTCAATCCCCCTTTATTTGGAGCCTTTGCGCCTCGCCGGCGAGCGAATTCGTATAGGTTCGAATTTTGGCCGCCCCTGCGGCAGCCGACAATTGGGTGGATCACTGGCAGGGAGTCAGTGTCTCAGCTGTACGAATGCTGGCTAATGTACGGGAGGTAAAGAAGAGCTGTACGTTGGGTGTACTATCCGAAACATCGATGCCATTGCCGCGGATGCCTTGGTGCATCCCGATGACGATGTGTTTCTGTCCATTGAAGTCTCCATAAAGAGGGCCCCCAGAGTTGCCACGGGTGGCCTGGACGGTCGACTCAATGACGGCTCCGACCGTGCTGGCCCAAACAACTCCTACCAACTGACCATCGGAGCCCCACAAGTCCTTCAGATTGAACTGATCGCCGCGCAGTTCTCTGCGATCGGCCGGAAACCCGGCTATCGAAAGCGGCAGATTTCTCGGCAATTGCGCGATAGAAACGGTAGCAATGGTCAGCGGCGTAATGGAGGCGTCGGCATTTCTCACAAGCCGAATCAGCGCCCAGTCATTTTCCGGATTGTGCACGATGTGGTCCACAATGAGAGCGTCGCCGTGCGCAATGACCACACCGCTCAGCAAGAACTTGAGCCCCTGCAACGCTCCCCTGTTACCCTCGCCTTCGGTTTGACCGACGGCAAACGTCACCGATTGACCAACTGCTGCGTTGACGACGATTTCATCGGTATAAACAGCGTGCATGTTGGTCAGCACGTGGCACGGATCGATGAGAAATCCGGTTGACGCACTGTAGCCCGCGGCTGACTTTTTGATATCGTCTGACCAGACGGCGCCCACCGCATTCAAGAACGAATAATCTTCCTGGTTTCGGTTGTTGCGTGAGTGCAACCGGTCCCTGACGACCCGCTTGTCATTGTGCAACGTGGGTGCTGCGCGCCAAGTCCCCCCAATGGCACCCATCGCGATGGGCGCAAGCAGCACAAGGCCGGCGATCCCCCGGAACGTAAAAGGCAGCACCTTCTTTGTCATGGCCTGCATGAAACCGCATGAGTCGTGCGCCGCGCACTATTGGGCGTTTTCTACCAGGAAGTGCCTCGTTACGCGTATGCCTAGAATTTAACCATGAGTCCTGCGCCGACGACCACTTCGCGGGTGCGAAGATCCGGGTACCAGTCACCCGCACTGCAGTTGCCGGTGTTCGGATCGGCGCCGCCGCCCACGCAGCTGGCGGGCGAACCGTTGTTGCCCCCCGGAGGCGTGATGCCGCCTACGCCGGACCAATACGGAACGCTCGAGTGGCGAAACGTCGCTTCCGTCCACCAGGTAATCCAGTCGTTCGGCATGTACTGCAGATTGATCTGCGAATCCCATTGATAGAGTTTCTGTCCCGGCTGCTGCGTGAAGTACGGCGAGCCGCTCGCCGCCGTCGCTCCATTGATGGGCGGGGTCAAGGCCAGATAGCGGCCCGGATTGTTCATGAAGCCCCCGCCCACCGTCACCGCGTACAAATCGTTGTGAAACCAGGTACGGTCGTAGAGCATTACACCGAGAAATTCCTCCTTGTTCGGTCCGTGCGTACAATGGACTCCGCCGCCGTACTCGCAACCAAAATCCCAGGTCAAGCTGAAGGCCATTTTCGATACGCCCGCCCCGCCTAAGCCGTGTGCGTCGTAGTACTTGACTAAGAGGCTGTCATCCTCGTGAACACGCGTCACGTTGGCATAGTTGACCGGCGGCCCCGCCCCCACATAAGAGCCGGCCGCAGCGTTCGGATTGCCTCCATTTTGCGGCTGACAGGGAGTGTCGATGGTTCCTTGCCCCGCGGTGTTGGTCGTTTGACAGGGCAAGTTATCCTGTCCGACGGCATAGCTGTTGAACACTAATTTGAGGTTGTTGTTCGGAATCCAGAGAATCTGTCCGCCGGCACCCGGATGCCTGTTGAACTTCGCGTAGGACTGCCAGCCGTTGATCAGCCACGGTTCGATCTTCAGATCCTGGGTCGGAAACCACTGCACGCGCAGTCCGTTGAAGAACCAGGGTGTGTTGGATGACACGTAGGAGGGCTGGTAGGTCCAGTTATCGTAGTTGTAGTAGCTGAAAAGCCCGATGTAGGAGACGAAGACACCCGCATCGACGTTCAGGCCGTGGTTCACATCGAAGTGATACCCGGCATTGGCCTCCGAGAAGTATCGGTACGCATCTTGCAGTTGCCACTGGCCGACCTCGCCGCTCGCGTCATTGCGCGGCGTGGTCGTCGCGAACATGCCATACATCGAGAGAAAGCGCGCTCTCACATTATTCCAGTGAAAATCCCCGCCAAAGCTCACCTGTTCGATCTGAAACTCGCCGGAGCGGAACACCTCGGTCGAGCCATCGACCGTATGGTCGATCGGGTGGTTGAGGCTTTGCAGGTAGTTCACGTCCAAGCGGATCTCGGGCGTGAAGAACTTCGTGTCGAATATGGGCGACTTCTCCCGCGGGTTGCCGTTCAGCCAGCCAATGTCCCCGTCGTTGGCAAACGGGGTGACAGTGTCCACCTCAGGCGCCGCTTCAGGGGCCTGCAGCGCCTCGGCTACCGTCGGCGCCGCGGGCGCCGCAGCGCTCACTTTGCGCCCCGCTTCCTTGGACAGCGCCGCCATCGCGGGCGCCGCTGCCGAGGGGGCCGATCCAAGCACGTTCATCACTATGTCATGCCGAGTAGCCTTGCTCGGTGCGACCGCTATTGCAGGCACGGCAACCTCCGGAAAACCATCGGCCCGCACCTCGATCGACCACAGACCGGGAAGCACATCGCTGAACGAATAAACACCATCACTACCGGATATCGTCGCGCGAATGCTGCCGCTCGCACTGATCGCGGTCACAGTCGCACCGGCTACGGGCAGCTGAGCCGAATTCATCACGATCCCAACAATCGTTCCCAATACGGCCCTGACGACCGGCGGCTCCGGCGAGGCTGCTCGGGTCGTCTGCAGCGCAAGACCGGCGGCGAAAATAGCCAGGGTAATTCCTCGCAGATACATTTTCATAATCAGGAGCCTCTCCCTATGCCGCATTGGCAGATGAATACGCTGACACGCGTTATATTCAGGTCCGTATATCTTTGTTATAAATTTCAGCGCTTGCGCCCCGAATACCGGACCGCAGTCGCAGGACGACGCATGTGCGTCCCGGCCGGGTCATTATTGCACGGCCCGATCAGGCCGAGACGGCGCTTGCCGCCGCGTCCCATCGCCGTAAAGGAAGTCGTACCGCAAAGCGCGACCCTTTCCCTTCAACGCTATCGAACTCGATCGTGCCGCTGTGAAGTTCGGCAATCGTCTGCACGATATGCAAACCGACGCCGCTTCCGACGATATCCGATGTGTTGCTCCCGCGGTAATAGCGCTGGAAAACCCTCGACTGGTCTTGCCCCGGAATTCCAATCCCATTATCTTCGACCGCAATCGCAATAGTCGATTCTTCTCGGGCGATGGTGACTCGTATTAAAGCGTCAGCTCGCGTGTACTTGGCAGCGTTTGACAGGAGATTATCCATCAGCTGCGACAGAAGGCTTGCATCCCCTTGAACCTGTACCGGCGCGCCTTCGAATTCCTCCACGATCGTTACTTCGGGTGTGAGTTCGCGCTGCACCTGGCACGCCTCGCGCACTAGCGGCAGCAGGTCCATCGATTCAGGCCGGTACGACAACTCCGCGTCGATCAAGCGCGCCGATCCGATCAAGCTGTCGATAAGCTCCGTCATTCGGTGCACGGCCTCTCGTACCTTCCCGGCACGCTGCGCCAGCTCAAGAACCGTTAGCCGGTCCTGCATCGCAATTAGCCGCTGTGCATGGCCATCGATGAGTGCGAGCGGTGTACGAAACTCGTGCGACACCATGGCGACGAAATTTCGTTGCAGCAATGTCAACTGTTGCTCTTCATCCAGCTTTTTTTGAAGAATCTCCGCTTGTTGCGCCAAAGCATGGCGATTCTCTGCCAAATCAACCGCGTTGTTACGAAACACGACAACGGCGCGCGCCATTTCGCCGATTTCATCGCGTCGTGCCGTGCCCATTACCTCAATATCGACCTCATTCGAGGCAAGCCTGTGCATGCGTGACGCCAGATCGACAAGCGGCGCGGATATCGAGCGCATAACGTGCACCGTAGCGCCCGCGATCAAAAGCACTGCGAGCAAGATCGCCAGGAGAATCCGCTGGCGCGCCTGCTGGTACGCCGAATCTGCCAAATCGCGAGCACGACGGACGCTCTCAACATTGCGGTCGGTGAGAGTACTTAAAATCTTGCTCGCCCGATCGTACGCGAGTGCGGACTCATCGCTCGCGCGATCACCGGCGGTATCGTTAAGTGCGCCGCCGTTGGCCGCACGGCGCGTCGCCACGAGCCGTCGATAGTCCCTCCAGGCCGCTTCGAAGCGAGCGTCGAGATCGCTCTCCCGGGCGTCGTGGGAAATGCTTTGATAGGCGCGCTGCGCGAGGGCGATGTTGCGATTTAAATACTCAATCTGCCGCTCCGCCACCGCGCGTTCAGCCGCGCTATGAGCTCTCGATGCAGCGCCATCGGCGGCGGGGAAATCCGTTGTGAAATTATTGAGATCGCCGAGCGCACGCGTACTCGGAAGCCATCGATCGCGAATCTGCGCTGAAACATGGTTCGCATCGCTTAGACTGCGCAAGTTCTCGAGCCCGAGAACGGTCACGAGCAACAATAGAAACATGAAGACGAACCCCAGGCGAACCGTAATCGATTGCGCTCGTTTCATGTTCGGCGGCTCAATGGTGCTGAGACTTGGTAAGCATCGACACAGGCTAGCAGGGGATGAGAGCAACAATATTAAAAGCTAATTCGGCGCGAAAATTTTATCTTTTCTTTATACCGCCGGTGCTATGGTCGCGGTGTATGAACGTGAGTCGCAGTAGGTCGGGCGCCATGGATCGGCGCACGATTCTTTGTATCGAGGACGACCGCGATGCCGCGGCATTGATCGGTGAGGAACTCATCGACCGTGGATTCGACGTAGAGTTTGCGGCGAGTGGTGCGGAGGGACTAGCCGCGATTCTGGCTGATCCGCCGGATCTCGTGCTGTCTGATATTGGTATGCCCGGCATGTCGGGATTCGAGCTTCTCGAAAGCCTAACGTGCATGGAACCGCGCTTCGAGAGCATCCCGTTCGTATTTCTAACCGCACTCGGCGATCACGACAGCGCGATAAGAGGTTGGCGACTAGGTGCGGACGATTATCTTACAAAGCCCGTTGATTATGATGTACTTGCCGCGCTCATTGCGGCTCGCTTAGCGCGGGTCGCAAGGAGCGCCGTCTGGGAGAAACATGTCGACTTGCGAGATCGCGAGGTGGAGACACTAACCTGGGCTGCTCGCGGCAAGACATTCTGGGAGATTGGCCAGATTTTGGGCCTAAGCAGGCGTACGGTCGAATTTCATTTGGAGAACGCGAGGCGCAAGCTCGGGGTGGCGACGCGCACCCAGGCGCTCATCAAGGCAGCGACGGGGCATCTGATTCATCCTTAAAATGATGGACATGGCAACGAGCCGGATTATTCTGCAGCTGCCAAATTCAGAATTTGTGATGTAGCTGAGTGCCGTCAAGCGTGGCGCGGTGCGATGCGCGGCTGAACACCGGGCCGCCAATCCTACCGAGCGCTTGAACACGCGGACCGCCCAATGCCGAGTCTCTTGGAGTCGCCGCCGCCTTAATTGCCGGCAATGTGGTACGCGTTGATGCAGCCCGCGGGCGCTGCCCAACCGGACTCGTGCCGATGGGCCCACCAATCCTTGCGCCGCCGGCCCCGGTCTGTGTCGAGCCAACCGAGCGCGGGACCAGGTGACGATTCGCTTGCGCATTCTTGAGCAAGTTTCGTGGATCGGCCATGATACGTGAGGCGTTGTCAACTCCACGCGATTGGGCGGCGGAATTGCGCAGCCGCGCAGCATCGTCGGCCGAATGCTGATTTTTCAGGGGACCGCCTATCGGCGCACCCGTCCGGGGCAATTCTCTGTCACCCACGCGATCCGCCTTGATACCCGCCTCGCGGCTGGGCGCCGCGTTGACGGCTGCCCCGTTCGACGCCCCGCCCGTGTTGACTGATTCGGCCGCGCCAGCCGCGAAACACAGGCCCATACAGGTCAGCATCGCGGTCACAATATGGGACCGGTTCATGTTGCCGGCTGCTCTTTGCGTAGGAATACCAGTTGGAGCGCCGGCACGACAATGAGCAGCATGATGGGCCCGATTAGCATGCCGCCAACGACTACCGTGGCCAGTGGCCGCTGTACCTGGCTGCCGATTCCCGTGGAGAATGCCGCCGGTACCAGGCCGATACAGGCGGAGAGCGCCGTCATCAGCATCGGCCGCATGCGCTTTTCGGCAGCTTGTCCCATGGCCTCTGCGGGAACCATCCCCTGGTGTCTGAGTTGGTTGAAGTAGGTAATGACGAGAATGCCGTTCATGACCGAGACGCCGAACAGCGAAATGAACCCGATCGCTGCCGACACACTGAATGGCAAGCCGGTCACGAACAAGGCGAATAAACCGCCGCCAATCGCAAATGGTATTCCAGCTAGAGCCAGCAAGCTGTCGCGCACCGAATTGAACAGGCTATACAGAAGTATCAGGATCAGGCCCAAGCTCATCGGCACAAAGATTGCCAAACGTTGCTTCGCGAGCTGCAGATCCTGAAATTCCCCGGCCCACTCGAGGCGATAACCGCGTGGAAACTTCACGCTGCGCGCGATCCGCTCTTGCACCTCCGCCACCGTACCGCCAAGATCGCGCCCGCGAACGCTGAACTTGACCGGAATATCGCGATTCATGGCCTCGTGATAGATGTAGGCGGGCCCAGTATCCAGTGAGATCGTCGCCAACTCGCGCAGCGGGATGTACGCGTTCGCTCCCGAACTCGTCTGATAACCAACCTTGATGTTGCCGATGGCCTCGATCCCGGTCCGGTACTCTGGCGCCAACCGGACCGTGAGATTGAAAAAGCGGTCACCCTCGAGCACCTGCGACGCCACAGCGCCGCCCATCGCGGCTTGAACAACGGTATTTACATCGCCGGTATTGAGCCCGTAGCGGGCCGTCTTGCCACGGTCGATCTTGATATTGAGATTCGGTTGCCCGAGCACGTGAAACACGCCGAGGTCTTGCACGCCTCGGACGTGGGACATTTGCTCCATAACCTGCCGTGCAAGATCTTCGAGCACGCTCAAGTCAGGACCGATGATCTTTACCGAATTGGCGCCCTTGACTCCCGAGATCGCCTCCTCGATGTTGTCCTGAATATACTGCGAGAAGTTGAAAGTGACTCCTGGCAACGCCGTCTGCATTTCCTTTTCGAGCTCCGTGGTCAACTTCGCCTTGGTGAGCCCGCGAGGCCAATCGTCGAAGGGCTTCAGGGGCACGAACATTTCGACATTCGAGAACGGCGAAGGATCACTGCCGTTGTCGGGCCGGCCATGCTGTGAAATGACGGTGACGACCTGCGCGTGGCCAAGTAGGATCTCGCGCATCTTCCGCGTCGCCTCCGTACCGGCATCCAATGTCATGCTGGGAGGCAGAGAGGCGCGGATCCAGAAGTTGCCCTCCTCCAATGCGGGCAAGAACTCGCTGCCCAAGAACGGGATCAGGATCGCCGTGAGCGCGAGAAAGCCACCGCCGATCGCCACCACCAGCGCGCGCCGATCCAGGGCAAATTTCAGTACAGGTTTGTACACTCGATGCAGTGTTCGCACCACCCAGGTCTCGATTTCCTTCACCTGTTTGGGCAACATGAACGAGGACAGCACCGGCGTCACCGTGAAGGTTGCGATCAGCGCACCAGCCAAGGCGTAGCCGTAAGTTCGAGCCATGGGGCCGAAGATCTGCCCCTCGACGCCTTGCATGGTGAAGAGAGGTCCGAACGCCGCAATGGTGATTGCGGTTGAAAATAGAATCGCCTTGTCGACCTGCAAAGCCGAAATGTAAATCAGGCGCAACCGCGTCGTCCACGCCGTCCCCTGGCGCGTCGGATCGTCTCCGTAAGTTCCCTCGTGCAGGTCCTCGATCAGCTGCGTTTGCTGATGCAGCGGTGCCTGAAGATTGCGGAAAATATTCTCTACCAGAATAACAGCGGCATCGATGATGATGCCGAAGTCGACAGCGCCCACCGACAACAGGTTCGCATCCTCGCCCTGTAATACCAGCAATATGATGGAGAAGAACAGTGCGAACGGAATGTTGACGCCGACAATGATCGCGCTGCGAAGATCGCCCAAGAAAATCCACTGAATCAAGAAAACCAGCAGGCAGCCGAAAATCAGATTATGCAGCACCGTGTGTGTCGTAACGCCGACCAACGCCATGCGATCGTAGAAAGAGACCACTTTGACTCCCGGCGGCAGCGTACCGTCGTGGTTCATCGCGTCGACTTCGCGTGCGATTCGAGGCACGACTTCATTGGTGTGTGAGGTGCGGCTCGTGACGACGATCGCCATGGCCACATCGTCGTCGTGATCTTTGCCCACGATGCCGGTCCGCGGCACGTAGCCAACGTACACCCTGGCTAAATCCTTGACCAACACGGGCGTACCGTTGGTCTGCCCGAGGACGACATTCTCGATGTCGGAGACACCGTACCCTTGGGTAAGATCGTAGGTACCCCCGTCGTCGATGAGCCCGATACCACGAATGTTCGCTGACTGTTGGCCAATCGCTATCTCACGGCCGCCTACATTGACGTTGGCATTGCCCAAGGCGGCGACGAGCTGCGGTATCGTCACGTTGTAGGCCTGGAGCTTATTGGGATCCGTCTCGACTTCGAACTCCTTGGTCGGGCCGCCGAAGCTATTGACCTGGACCACTCCCGGGACGGTATAGAGTCTGCGCAATACCACCCAATCCTCGACCGTGCGCAGGTTGGTGATCCCAAAATTCTTGGGTCCCGTGACGACGTAGCGATACACTTCGCCGACCAAGCTCGATTGCTGGATCTGGGGCACCTGATTTCCCGGTAGCGAGACATTCTGCGCAATGCTGTTCAATGTCTGCGTATAGGCAAAGTAATAGTCGACGCCATATTTGAACGTGACGCTCAAGAACGTCAGGCCATAGAATGACGTAGAGCGGATGTTGACGATCCCGGGGGTCGGATAGATTCCAACCTCCATCGGCTTGGTGTAGTAGCGCTCCATCTCTTCGGCGGAAAGACCGGGCGCCTGCGCAGTGATTTCGAGAATTACCGGAGCCGGATTAGGATAAGCCTCGATGTTGAGTTTGTAAAAGGCGATGAGGCCGCCGCCGATGAACACGAACAGACCCAGAATCACAATTGCCCGACGAGTGAGGCCGAACGCCAAAATGCTCTTCAACACTGGCTATTGCTCCCGCACCGAGTGCACGCTGAACACGTCCACGTAACGGGCGCCGGAGGGCCTGGGGTCAGGACGCACCGCCACCCGCGATGACGTCGAGAAAGATCGCGCCCTTGGTGACGATGGGCGCGCCCGATTGCACGCCTTCGACTATCTGGTCGTAACCCGCATCCTGCAGTCCGACCTTGACCATTCTTTTTGCGAAGTGATGGCTGTCCCTGGCAAGCCAGACTGTCATGGTGCCGTCGCCCTCTCGAACGACTCCGTCCGCCGGAACGGCCACGGCATGTAACGGTGCGCCGGTAAGGATGTCAAACGCGGCGAACATCCCGGGCAGCAGCTCGTGGCTCGGGTCGTCGATCTCGGCGCGTACCAGCCCTCGATGCAGCTGCGGATCGACAGTCGCGCCGAGGGTGGAAATTTCCCCATCGAATACGCGGCCGGGAAACGCCATGACGGCCACTCGCACGTGCTGTCCCTTTCGCACCTGTGGCATATCGCTTTCGGTCACGCTCGCATTCATCCAGACACGAGAGATGTCGGCCACGGAATAGGGGGCGGGCAAATTGCCGGGCTGCACGAAGTCGCCGGGTGCAGCGCTACGCGCGGTGATGCGTCCCGCGATGGGGCTAGGCACCACCAAGTACGGATCAATGGTGCGAGTCTTGACCACGCGGTCGATCTCCGGCGGTGACTTGCCGAAAACCGCAACCGCGTCGCGTGCAGCTTTGAACGCGCCCTCGGCAGTTTGCTGATCCGAGATCGCTTGCTGGAGGTCCTTCTCCGCAATACCTTGCACCGCGTAGAGCTGCTTGGCCCGCTCCAGCGCGCGCGTCGTCAGATCCAAAACCCCGGCTGCAGCGATTAAATTCGAATCCGCCTGGATCAGATCGGGACTCTCAATCGTGAGCAGTGCCTGCCCGCGCGTGACGTTGTCGCCGATCCTGGCGAAAAGTTTGACAATGCGGCCTTGGTACGGCGGAAACACTTGGGCGGCCATATCCTCGTTGAAATCGATATTTCCGACCGCCTGGAGCTGGAGCGGAAATGCATGCTCGGACACAGTCCCGATACTGATCATCCCCAGCTGAGCATCGGACAGCTCCACGGAGTCGGGATCGATTCCGGTGACCGCCGCCCCGGCCTTTGCCTTGCCTGCATCGTCTGCGTTGGCACTTAAGTTCATGACCGCAATCACGGCAATCAGCACCATCACGGCGCCGGCCGCGGCCGCGCGCCGCCGGAAAATTAACCGATACAGCACCGAGGACAACCGAACACGCATTGTTTGCTCCCAAGAGACCCGCTCGCGCGACATCGCGGCCGAATCACACAATGGCCAGTAGCTCCCTGCGAAGCCACTCGGAATTCACACAGTACCGGTGAATCGAGCGAACCAGCACGATTGCCCTAAAGCTTTGTGTCGGGCAGCGCCGTTATCTATCAAGGCTTAAGCTCAGCCACCCGATTATGGCTGCGCGGTGCCAATCGCAGCTTGGTTACGTCAATCGTCGATGCGAGGTTGGGGATCGATGACGAGCCGGTAGCCGACGCCAAGCTCGGTGAGGATATGTCGCGGCCGGCTGGGATCGACCTCGAGCTTTCTGCGCAGGCTGCCAATGTATACGCGCAGCGCGCGCGAATTGTCCCGAAGCGGGCCCCAAACCTCCTTGATGAGCGCTGCATGAGTCACGATACGGTCGCCGTGGCGCGCGAGCGTCTCGAGGATCCGGTGCTCGAGCGGAGTCAATCTTAAGTCGCGTCCGTCCCGATGGTGAGCGACGCGCCGCCCAAGATCTATCGAAACGTCTCCCAATTCGAGCACCCCCATCGGCAGATCGCCGCGCACGTGCCGACGTACGATTGCCCTCACCCGCGCCAGCAGCTCCGGTGCACTGAATGGCTTCATGACGTAGTCATCCGCGCCCCGCTCGAATGCAGCAAGCCGCTGCGCCTCGGCGGTGCGCGCCGACAGCACGACAATCGGCACCGGCGACCACGCGCGAATGGCGACAATGACGTTGAGGCCGTCGCGGTCTGGGAGGCCGAGATCGACGATCACGACATCCGGCCTGTGCAGCCGCGCATCCTGCTCACCGCGAGCGGCGGTGTCGGCGATCACGACCCTGAAGCCGTTCGCCTCAAACAGCATGCGCAGAACGTTCTGAATTGCCTCGTCGTCTTCGAAGATCAAGACGAGGTGCATGGCCTCGGTCACTCTCTCACGGCCTTAGCCCTGCGGCGCGAGCAGGGATGACGGTGTTCGGCTTTTCGGCGGTTGTGCATAGCGAGCAATTCTCTACCGAGTTCGGCGATGCGCACGGAAACTTGTAGGGCGAAAAACAGTCTGCCTTCATTCGGTGGCGACCTGAGGCAAACAAACCATGTGGGTTTTACCCGGTCGCACGCGCTTATCGGCCGCCGGCCGGCGGAGCAGCCGGTACCCCTCGACCCAGGAGGGCACGCATCCTGGCGAGCAGTTCCGGGGCGCCGAACGGCTTGGTGACGTACTCGTCGGCGCCGGCTCGTAAGGCTGCGAGCTTTTGCGACTCGGCCGTGCGTGCCGACAGCACGATGATCGGCAGCTGCGACCAGCTTCGTATGCTGCTTACCAACTCAATTCCGTCCCGGTCAGGCAGGCCCAGGTCGACAATGGCCAAGTCGGGCCGGTGGAATTTGGCCTCTCGGATCGCGGCGTCGCAGCTATCCGCCGCCACTACCTGCATATCGTTGGCCTCGGCAAGAAACCGCAATACATCTTGAATTCCCGGGTCGTCCTCGACGATGAGCACGACGCACATCGGCTAATCTCAGCAAGGCTCCGTTGCAGGCTGCAGATCGGCTTGCGTTGCCACAGGCAGCGAGATGTCGAACCGAGCTCCGCCTTCCGGCTTATTGGACGCACGAATATCGCCGCCGTGCAGGCGGGCGGCTGCGCGACATATGGCGAGCCCTAGGCCGACGCCGACGATATTGCTCTCTGAACGCCCACGCTGGAACTTCTCGAACAAATCCTCAGGGTTACCGGGCGGCAGACCGGGGCCGTCATCCGCCACAGAAATGACTATGCCGTCCTCGCGCACACTGGCACATATCGTGACGATTGTGCCAGGCGGCGTATATTTGGAGGCATTCTCCAAAAGATTGCTGAGTATCTGCACGATGAGAGTGGGCTCCACCAAGATCAAGGGCAGCTCGGGCGGCAGGTCGAGAGCGATCCGACATTGGGCTAAGCGCGACTCGCTCGCGCGAAGCGCGAGTGCGACCAGGTCGTCGACGGCGTGCCAATCGGAACGCAGAACTCGGCCGCCAAACTCCATCTGCACCAACTCAAGGACATTGGTCAGCAGCTGCGACATGTCGCGCGCTTTGCGTTCTATCAAATTGCCGAGCGTCGTTCGACGATCGACGTTGAGCCCGTATTCCGGCTGAGCGATAAGGCTGCCCGCGCCGGCGATTGCCGACAGCGGTGTGCGCAGATCGTGCGAAATTGACGCCAGCAGCGTATTGCGCAGCAAGACGCGCTCCGCGGATATTCTCGCCGCCTCCGCGACCTCGGCCACGCGCGCTCTTTGCAGCGACAGCGCCAGCTGAGCCGCGAAGGCGTCCAAGAGATTCAGCTGCTCGGCAGGCAGCGGGCGGCTCGGCGGCTGCGGGCACACCACGATCACGCCCTTGACGCGCCGACTGCCTTGCAAAGGCAAGTATATGGCATCCTTGATGCAGCGCTCGCCGCGGGCGACCACCTCCTGAGCGAAATCGAGATCGAAGCCCGGCGAGCGTGGGCACGAGTTCGCGCAATCGGAATCGTCGCCCAACAATACTGGCGACAAGCGCCCGTGTGAGTCAGCAATCAGAACCACCGCGGTACTGTGAAAAACCGCGCAAATATGCCGGACAGCCGCCGCCGCCATGGCCTGCGCGTCGCTGGCGATCGCGAGCTCGCGGCTCATCGCATAGAGCACAGCGGTGCGTTGACCGCGCGCGTCGGCGACTTCTCGATGGCGTCGAATACTCACCACTAGGTTTGCGATCACCAGGGCGACAATCAGCATGACGCCCAGTGTAAAAAAATAGCGCGTGTCCTCTACGTCGAAACTGAACACTGGCGGCACAAAGAAATAGTCGAACGCCAGCATGTTGGCAATTGCCATGACCACTGAAGGTCCACGCCCCAATCGCAGTGCGCCGACGGTGGTTCCCAACAGATAGAGCATGACGATGTTGACGAGGCCAAAGTGCGGAGAGACTGGCAAGGCAATTGCCGTGCAGAGTCCAGTGATCGCCAAGGCTCGCAGATAATCGGCCCAATACCAGGGCGAGTTCACTTCGGGCTCGTCGGTCGCAATCCAACCAACATTCTTCCAGAGTAGACGCAGAGACGCACCGGCAACTCGCCGCATCTGGCCGATCATTCCTTGCAATACCGGCGACTGCGGGGAAGACGCAGCGAAGTGACGTGCGAAGTTTGTAAACGCTATATTCATCTGTTTGGGCCCGCGTTCCTGTCGGATTTGTCGCATCTCGCACAATATTCGACTCGGTGTAAGGATTTTATAAAAAATCTCGCCGTTCAATCCCCCTTTATTTGGAGCCTTTGCGCCTCG
>Ga0302320_10018425_pt1 | contig 14077 bp, 9 predicted proteins | sample Bog_T0_3_FD_202130 | JGI IMG/M metagenome (GOLD analysis project Ga0302320, IMG submission 202130) | Peat permafrost microbial communities from Stordalen Mire near Abisko, Sweden - Bog_T0_3 | ecosystem: Environmental > Terrestrial > Soil > Wetlands > Peat | place: Sweden: Abisko, Stordalen Mire... | reverse complement strand
GCCAATTACAAGCAGTTCCGGCGACTGACCGAACAATGGATTGGATTAGCCCTTCAAGTGGCTCACGCCAAGGACAAACTGAGCGATTGAACCGCGCTGGCGAGGCGAGAACGTTTCACTCTCCAGTCTGAAGATGAAAGTTCAAAATCCGAAAACTTGAACCTTGTGCCATATCAGGGCGGCTGACCATGCAAAGTGAATTACTTGTGAATAACTTTTACGGGAAAAATCTTCGGCCACGGGGTATTCTTCCGATGTGGAGCCGGGTTATGAATCACACCAATGCTGGAATTGCGGAGATGACCGGGGAAATCGTAGTCACGCTTGACTGCGAGTTGATGACATTGCCCGCTGGACGCAAGTCACTCAACTCCATCCGCTCCTATCTTGAATCCGTGGCGCTGGCCAATCAGCGCGTGCTGGGCGAGTTCGTGGTGGATGGCTGCGCGGTGGATCTTTCCCTCCCTGTGGGCAACCTGTCGTTCCAGCGCGTGGATGCGGTCACGGTTTCGTTGACTGAACTGCCCCTGCTGCTGCTCAACACCGCCGGACAACAAACCAGCCGAGCGCGCGCGTCGGTGGACGCCGCGCTGACGCTGGTGCTCATCAACAACCCATTCACGGCCCGCGAACTTTGGTGGCAATTGGCCTGCCAACTCAAGGAACCCGTGCTCACGTTGAGCCTGATGCCGGAAAACTTATGCGAACTCTGCTGCGGCACCACGTTTCAAAAACTGCGCCGCTGGCAACTGGAGCAGATCTCCCTCATCGTGCGCCGGGTGGACGAAGCCTGCGATTCCCAGGACAACCTCCGGCTTTCCGACGCGCTCGAAAATCTGGTGCTGCCATGGTTGGATCGGCTGGCCGAGCACATCCGGCTCTGGCACGACGCCACCCAAGCGGGCGTCCGGCTGGGACTGAATCACGGGGCGTCGTAGCTGAAATCCGAAGGCCGATGAAGCCCGAATGGCGAAATTTTAAGTGGCGCTTTGGCAGAGTGGCCGGGAAATACACCACCCAGGACCCACGCCAGTCAGGGGCGAAATCTTTGCAACAGAGCCCGTCAACAAGATTCCAAGCTCCCTCAGAAGAGACATCGGCTTTCCCGGAATATGCCGCTCCCGACGGAGCTTTTGCCCTTTCCTGTTGACAAATATACCGCGCCGCTGGCGCTGAACGGCCGATAGGCGCCCTTACCGACTCCGCCGCGCGCTTGATTTGCGATAGCTGACCGATTTCGGTTTTTCCTCCGCCTTGCCGCCGTCCAGCATTCGTTTCAGTTCCTTGATCTGGTCCCGGAGCAGCGCGGCTTTTTCAAACTTCAAATCCTCGGCAGCCTTGAGCATTTCGCTTTCCAATTCGGAAATGGTCTGGGTCAGGTCCACGTCCAGCTTCGCATCCTGCAAGACCCCCGCCGCTTCCTGGCGGCTGGCCTCATACACGGCCAGGCTTTCCTCGACCGCGCGTTTCACGCTGCGCGGCGTGATGTGGTGTGCGCGGTTGTAGTCGAGCTGCCGCTGGCGGCGTTTTTCAGTGACGGCCAGAAACTTCTTGATGCTCTCGGTCATCACGTCCGCATATAGAATCACCTCGCCGTTCAAATGCCGCGCGGCGCGGCCAGCCGTTTGAATCAGGCTGGTTTCACTGCGCAGAAAACCTTCCTTGTCCGCATCCAAAATGGCCACGAGCGAGACTTCCGGCAAATCCAGCCCTTCGCGGAGCAAATTGATGCCCACCAGCACGTCGAACTCTCCTTTGCGCAGCGCGCGGAGAATTTCTACCCGCTCGATGGCGTCAATTTCGCTGTGCAAATAACGCACGTTAACGCCGACGTCGCGCAGGTAATCCGTGAGCTCCTCCGCCGTGCGCTTGGTCAGCGTGGTCACCAGCGTGCGTTCCTTGATTTCGCCCCGCTTGCGGACTTCCTCGATCAAATCGTCAATCTGGCCCCGCAGTGGTTTGACGGTCACCCGGGGATCCACCAGTCCAGTCGGGCGCACTACCAGCTCCACGACGCCGGGTGGAGCGCCGGTCTCCGACCCGGCTCGGTCAAAAGACACGCTAAAACGAGCCGGGTCGGAGATCGGCGCTCCGGCGCTTTGGCGCGACCACTCGATTTCCCGCGCCGCCGGCGTGGCACTGGCGTAGATGGTCTGATTTTGCAGTCCTTGAAATTCGAGGAAGTTCAGCGGACGGTTGTCCAGCGCGCTCGGCAGCCGGAAACCGTAGTTCACCAGCACCGTCTTGCGCGAGCGGTCGCCCTCAAACATGCCTCCAATCTGCGGCACGGTGACGTGGGACTCGTCAATCACCAGAAGGTAATCGTTGGGGAAAAAATCGAACAAGGTCGCCGGGCGCGAGCCGGGCGGGCGGTTGGAGATGTGCCGCGAATAATTCTCGATGCCTGAGCAGACGCCCATTTCCTCCATCATTTCGAGGTCGAATTCCGTGCGCTGTTTGATGCGCTGCGCTTCGAGCAGCTTGCCGTCCCGCTCAAACTCGGCGATGCGCACGCCCAGCTCCTCGCGGATGGCCAGGATGGCGCGCTTCATTTTATCGCCGGTGGTCACGAACTGTTTCGCCGGGAAAATCATGCTGGCCTGCGGCGCTTCGATTCTGCGGCCCGTCAACGGCTCGAAGCGGGTGAGCTTTTCGATTTGATCGCCGAAAAACTCCAGCCGCAAGCCGTCTTCACGGCCGGCCGGCCGCACTTCCACGGTATCGCCGCGCACACGGAAGTTGCCGCGCTCGAAGGCGACGTCATTGCGGTCATATTGCAAATCCACCAGCCGCGACAGAAATTGTTCGCGGGACATTTCCTGCCCCACGCGCAAGGGGATCACCAGCGCCTCATAATCCTCCTTGCTGCCGATGCCGTAGATGCACGACACGCTGGCCACCACCACCACGTCGCGGCGCGTGAACAGCGAACTCATGGTGGACAGGCGCAACCGCTCGATTTCGTCATTCCGGCTCGAATCCTTTTCGATGAAGGTGTCGGTGCGCGGGATGTAAGCCTCCGGCTGGTAATAATCGAAGTAGCTGACGAAGTATTCGACGGCATTGTGCGGAAAAAACCCCTTGAATTCGGCGTACAGCTGCGCAGCCAGCGTCTTGTTGTGGGAAATGACCAGCGTGGGCTTGTCCACGTTCCGGATCACATTGGCCACGGTAAACGTCTTGCCTGAACCCGTGACGCCGCGCAAGGTCTGGTGTTTTGCACCGGACAAAATGGCGGCGGTCAGCTTTTCAATCGCCTGCGGCTGGTCGCCGGCGGGCGCATAATCGGAAACGAGTTCAAACACACCGCGAAGTTACGGGGTTTGGCAGGGCGCGTCAAATGACACGCCCGTGGCGTCAGGCATCCTTGCCAGACGCGGCGGCATCCCTGCCACCCTTCCGCCGGAGCGGCGCTTCCGTCCGCATCCGCCTTCGAAGCGACACGTTGGCGCGCCGCATCGGCGGAAAGCCAGGCTCCACGGTCTGCAGGAATACCCGCCGCCAACCGTTCAAATCTGCGAAGCAGACATGCGCCTGAGCAGCACCCGGATCATGCCGATCATGTTGTCCTTGTACTGCGGATCGTTCTGCAACTGTTTCCAGACCGGGGAAGCGGAGAACGCCTGCCAGTGCTTTTTGTGCTCGTCCGGATTCTCTCCACAGGTCATATACATCAGGCAGGGCTGGTGCGATCCCACCATCACACGGCCATAGAAGACCGGGGCCAGACCCACTTCCTTCATCACCGTGATTTCACCGCTTTCGAACATCTGGATCTTGTTCCGGCCCTTGCTTTCCCCCGGACTCATATACGTCCGAAGTTCAAAAATGTTTGCCGGCCGGTCCGCCGGCGGCGCGATAAGCCGCTTCATGCCGTCGAAAGCCACCAGGAGGGAGCTTTCAAAACGTTCGTAAGCTGCGTTCGTCTTGGTCGCTCCCAGAAATTCGGCGGCGGCACTCTGATATGCCGCATCCGCCGCGAGCTTCGCCGGAATCGCGCCAAAGATCTTCAGCGAGTCGCACGGGATCAGCACGTATATTTTATTTGTCGCGGAGTCCTCCTGTTCGGTGAAGACCCCGATCGGCCTGATACCCAGGCGATTATAAGCGGGAATGGCTGCGTTTTGCCAATAGTCGTTCACCCGCTGCCGCTGCGCGTCCGATGGCGTGGAATATACCCGCAGCTCAAAGTACTGCGGCTGGCCTGCTTTCGCCACCAGCGTGGCGGCGGGACTGGCGGCGAACAGGGTTCCGACCGCGACGGCCAGCACAGTTTGGATGAATAGGCGTGAACTCATAAAGAATAATATGTGGCTGACTTTATTTCTTCCGGTCGAATTTGTCCAGCGCGGAGGAAGTTTCGGGGAAGCGCCGGTTTCCCATGGCGTGTTTCAGGATGGGAAACATTCAAACCGGGCCGGAGACATGCGCTCCAATTGTGTGGTGGTCTTGTGTTCGCGAAGAGTGCTTGAAAATGCAGGAGAAAAGCGGCGGAGGGCCACCGCAGTCCAAGACGCTGGCGTGATGGCGGTGCGGCCTCGGACCTCGCGAGGCGCTTGGAGAGTGAGGCGCGTTTCACCGCCGCTTTTCGAACTGATAAATGCCAATTGGATCGCCGGCCTCCATGCCAAGCCAAGGTTCGGTTCCGGCTTGTTTCCGTTAATGGTTGGGAGGCGGGCTGCTTTTGGCGGCGGCGGACACCAGTCCGCCGATACACAAAAATCACCGCGCTCGCTTTCCGCACACTTTTAGGGTTAAATTCCCGCCATGTTGCCGGATATCAAGTCCCTGAGCCGCGAGGAACTGGAAGCGCGTTTCGCCGCGTGGAACCAGCCGGCGTATCGCGTCGCGCAATTGCTGGACTGGCTTTACGCGCGGCGCGCCGCGGATTGGAACGTCATGTCGAACCTGCCGAAAACGCTGCGCGAAAGCTTGCGGGCGCAGTTCACCCTGCAAACGCTCGAACTCGTTCACCAGCAAGGTTCCGGTGACACCACGCGAAAATTTCTCTGGAAGCTCGCCGACGGCGCGCTGATTGAAAGCGTCTTGATTCCCGCCAATCCGGCGCTGTATGGCGAGGCCAGCGACCGGCACACGCTCTGCATTTCCACGCAGGTTGGCTGTGCCTACGGTTGCAAGTTTTGCGCCAGCGGATTGGATGGCTGGAAACGCAACCTCGGGGTGCATGAAATCGTGGAACAAATCCTGGCGGTGGAGCGATTAGTCGCGAACGACCAGCGCCAGTTGGCGGCAAAGAATTTTCCGAAGGATTCGCCCATTGATTCCCGGAACCAACCACGCCAGATTTTGCCAGAAAGTGGCAGCGGTTTCTCCCTCTCGCCGGGGGAGAGTGACGAGGAGAGGGCGGGCCCGGTTAATACCGAGGTCCCTGCGGCGGTGCAAGCAGACGCAGTCGCGACCCCCGTCTCCCGCCACGCGTCACGCGCTGTGGACAACCTCGTGGTCATGGGCATGGGAGAACCGCTGGCGAACTACGACCATCTGCTCAAAGCCCTGAAGATCTTGAACGCGCCCTGGGGCGGCGGAATTGGAGCGCGGAAGATCACCATTTCCACCAGCGGCCTGGCGCCCCAAATCCGCCGGCTTGCCAGCGAACCGCTGCAATTCCGGCTGGCCATTTCGTTGCATGGCGCCACCGACGCCGTCCGCAACCGCATCATGCCCGTGAATAAAAAATATCCCCTGGCCGAACTCGCGGCCGCGTGCGAGGACTACCAGCGGCTCAAGGGCCGGATGCTCACGCTGGAATATATTTTGATCGCGGGCGTCAATGACTCGCTGGAGCAAGTCTGGCCGCTCGCGGCCCTCGCCAGAAAGCTGTTCGCCAAGGTGAACTTAATACCCTACAACCACGTGGAAGACCTGCCTTGGGAGCGCCCCAGTGAGGAGGTTTGCGAGGCCTTCCTGGCCGCGCTGGAAAAACAAAAGGTCGTGGCCACACTGCGGCGTGAAAAAGGCGGCGACATTGACGCCGCCTGCGGGCAATTGCGGCTAAAGACCGAGCGCGCGCTGGCCGGCGCCTGACTTCATGGCGGTTTATTTTGTAACCTTGCGCTCCTGATCGCGGTCAAAGCAATCGTGCTTAAAAGTTCGCGCGTTTTCGGCTGTTACCAATCGCTGGCTATGGTGGTTCAGCCCAAAAACCGCCCAGACAGTTTGCGCCATGGCACACAGGTTTGCCCGGCGGAATAGTCCGGTCACATGGTTTTTCCTGCGCAATTTATTTTTTCTTGTCGGCAAAGCGCGGGTGGATACAATGCGAATCGATTACCAAACTTTGCCAATAAATTGTGCCCAATCACCTGTTGATTTTTCCAGTGCGGAAAGCCTCCCTCGTCGGGACAATGCCCGCCATGCCGCTGCTTGGCGGCGGCGAATTGAAGGCAACCATGGAGTGAAACGATGAACAAAAAGACATTGATCGGTCGCCGCAGTTTCTTGAAACAGCTTGGCTGCGCCGCGGGCGCGGCGGCTTTTCCCACCATTATTCCCGCCTCGGCCTTGGGCCGCGGCGGGGCCCTCGCCCCGAGCGAGCGCGTCACGATGGGCTTTATTGGCGTGGGGGGACAAGGCACGGGCCATTTGCTGGGCGGGGCGTGGACGTATGTGCCGGGGGGTTATACGGGACGCAAGGAAGTGCAAGTGCTGGCGGTGTGCGACGTCTGGCGCAATCGCCGCGAAAGCGCCACCCAGCGGGTGAACGCACATTACGCCGAGGTTTACGGCAAGGACAGCTACCAGGCCTGCCAGGCCTACAACGATTTTCGGGACGTGCTGGCGCGCCCCGACATTGACGCTGTGTTGATCGCGACGCCCGCCCATTGGCACGCGACGATGGCCATAATGGCTGCCGAGGCGGGCAAGGACATCTATTGCGAAAAGCCGAGCGCCACGACCATCCGCGAAGCCCAGGCAATGGTGGCAGCCGTGCGCCGCTATGGGCGGGTCTATCAGGCGGGAACCCAGCAGCGCAGCGAATACGGCGGATATTTCCGCAAAGCGTGCGAGTTCATTCGCAGCGGGCGGATCGGCACGCTCAAGGAAGTGTACGCGTATCGTGATGGCGGCGGCATTTTCTGGCCCCAGCGCTTTGTGGACACCGGCAAGCCCATCCCGGAGGGATTCGATTGGGACCTGTATCTCGGCCCGGCGCCGATGTTCCCGTACGATGGCAGCTATGGAGCGCACCGTTTTGACATCGGCGAATTGAATTGGGGCCAGCATCATTACGACATAGTCCAATGGGCCACGGGCTCTGATGAAACCGGCCCGGTGGAGATTTTTATGGAAGGAAACCGCTCCTGCTACAAATACGCCAGCGGCGTGGTGGTCTATGGCAAGGCCTACCCAGGCGAGCCTGTGGGCGGCGACGGCGGCGCCTGTTTCGTGGGCACGCATGGCCGCATCGCGGTGGATCGCGATTCCCTGGTTTCCTATCCCCCGGACATTGTGCGCGAACCGCTGCATCCCGACGAGGTTCACCTCTACTACAGCGGCAGCCATTCGGGCAACTTCCTCGAATGCATACGCACACGAAAACGAACTATTTGTGACGCGGATATTGCCTATCGCGCCGCGAGCGCCGTGCTGCTGGGCGGCGTGGCCAAGCAGGTGAACCGCACGCTGAAATGGGATCCAGACGCCGTGCAATTCGTCAACGACGACGAGGCCAACCGCCTGCTCTCCATCGCCAAACGGGCGCCCTGGCAAACATGAAATCCCCCACCCTCTGGCTGGGACGGAGCGCCGGGCAGCGCCCGGGCTCCTCCCTGGCACATATAAAATTCTCCCATTTGTTAACGGGGCAGGCGGGACGCGCTGCCCTGCGTTGCCTTTCACCCATGAAAACCTTCACCCTATTATTGGCCGCCGCCAGCCTTCTGGCCGCGCAACTTCCACTCCACGCGCAGACCGGCGGCACCACTGAAGAACAATCGCTGATCGCCGTTTTGCAGTCGGATCATTCCGCGCACGACAAAGACGCCGCCTGCTCGCGGCTGAAACACATTGGCACCGAAGCGGCGATTCCGGCGCTGGCGGAGTTGCTGACCGACGATCAGTTGTCGCATTCCGCGCGCTACGTCCTGGAAGCCATGACCTCCGAAAAGGCCGAGCAAGCTTTGATCGAGGCGCTGCCCAAGACGGCGGGCGCGAGCCGCGTAGGGATCATCAATTCGCTCGGCGAGCGGGCCGACCAGCGCGCGGTCACGCCCATGGCCGCGTTGTTGGCCAATCCCGACGCGACGACGGCCGCCGCCGCCGCCGAAACGCTGGGCAAAATCGGCGGGCAGGAAGCACAACACGCGCTTGATGCCGTCCTAAACCAAGCGTCTGGACCGGTTCGCGACGCCGTGGTGGATGCTTTGCTGCGCTGTGCCACTGCCTCTCATGACCGGGCGGAGTTCGAAAAAATGTATAAGAGCGAGAAGAGCGAAACCATCCGCACAGCGGCCTATCGCGGCTGGATTCAAAACTCCGGTGAGCAAGCCCTGAAGCTCGTCATCAAAGGCGTGCGCGGCAAGGACCCCGCCGCCCAAACCGCAGCTCTGCAACTGGCGCGTGAAATCCAGGCGCCCGGCGCCACCGCCGCCTTGGTGAAGCTGCTGCATGGCGCCCCGGTGGCGGTTCAAATCTCTCTGATTGACGCTTTGGATCAGCGCGGCGATCCCGCAGCGGCGCCGGCAATCCTGGCACTGACGGCGACGACCGACCCGGATGTGCGCCTGGCATGCCTGAATGTCTTGGGGAATCTGGGAGGCGGGACCGCGGTGCCCGTCCTGGCGAAATTCGCCGCCGCCGGCAGCGTGGCCGAAAAGCGGGCGGCGCGCGAGGCCTTGGTTGACTTGCGACAGGGAGACGTGACCACCGCGATGTTGCAAGCGCTGCCGAAAAGCGCGCCGGCGGAGCAATTAGAGTTGGGACGAGCCATCGGCCACCGCGGGGACGCCAAGGCGCTGCCCGAGTTGCTGAAACTTGCCGCTCAAGGAACTGGCTCTGTCCGCGAGTCATCCCTGCAAGCGCTGGCCGAACTGGCGGGCGGCGCGGATCTTCCCGCATTGGTTCAACTGGTCACCACCGGAACGGATGACAGCGTCCGAACGACAGCGGCTGGCGCGTTGAACGCCGTGCTCCGGCGCCTGCAATCCAATGATATCAAGCCGGACTTGGCGCCAATCGCCGCCGCAATGCAAACCAGTTCGCCCGAGGTACGGGTCGCTTTGCTCCCCATTTGCGGCAGGATGGCGGATGAACAGTCGAGGAGCATGCTGCGACAATCCCTGGCGGATGCGGATGCGCGCGTTCGCGCCGCCGCAGCCCAGGTTTTGTGGGACACAACCGATCCGAAGCTATCGCCGGACTTGTTGAAGCTCGCGCACGAAGCCGGCACGGAGGATTTGCGCAAACTGGCGGTGGGCGGAAGCGTACGCTTGATGACGCAGGAGGCGGACGTGAAGCTCCCGAATGGGGAACGCATCGAGGCGTTCAAGAACCTCCTGGCGGATCCGCTCGATGCAGCGGAGAAACGCACTGTTCTGGCCGGCCTGGCGACGATCAAAGACACGGCAGCCCTCGAACTGACGTTGAGCCTGGTTGATGATCCCGCGGTCCATAAAGAGGCGAGCCAGGCTGCGCAACAGCAAACGCCGCATACTTTCAAGAAAATCAAGCTGACAGACCAGTTCTGGAGCGAGGGCGCCAACTTTGGTGACTTCAACCACGATGGCAAGATGGACATTGTCTCGGGCCCGTACTGGTATGAAGCGCCGGACTTCAAGAAACGCCATGAATACCGGCCGGCCACGGCATCGTTCAAACGCGCGAAGGCCAACGGTGACACCGAAACAATCCCCGGCTTCCAAGGCGCCCTCGGGACGAACAACGCCTACTCGGATGATTTTCTAACCTTTGTTTATGATTTCAACGGCGATGGCTGGCCGGACATTCTGGTCATTGATTTTCCGGGCAAGGCCGCGCGCTGGTATGAGAACCCGAAGGGCGCCAGCGGCCATTGGACTTCGCATCTGGTCACGGATACGGTGGACGATGAATCACCTACTTTCCTGGACATCAATGGCGACGGCAAACCGGAACTGGTTTGCATTTCCGGGGGCTGTTTCGGCTACGCCGCAGCGGATTGGAGTGATCCGACGAAGCCGTGGAAATTCCATGCCATTTCACCGAAGGACAAAAATCGCGGGAAATTCACGCACGGCTTGGGCGTGGGCGATGTCAACGGCGACGGGCGCATGGATTTGCTGGAAAAAGACGGCTGGTGGGAACAACCCGCCTCGCTGGAGAACGACCCGGTCTGGACGTTCCATCCCTTCCCGTTCGCGCCTGGCGGCGCAGCCCAGATGTTTGCGTATGACGTAAACGGTGACGGGTTGAACGACGTGATCACTTGCCTCAATCCGCACGGCTACGGCTTGGTGTGGTGGGAGCAGATGCGCGACGGCACGAATATCACGTTCAAACAGCACATCATCATGGGCAAGGACGAAGCCGCGAGCCGCTTCGGCGCGCACTTCTCCCAGCCGCATTCCATGGCCTTGGTGGATGTGGATGGCGACGGGTTGCTGGACATCGTGACGGGCAAGCGTTTTTGGGCTCATGGCCCGAACGGCCCCGACCCGGAGTCGCATGGTTCCCCCGCCCTTTTGTACTGGTTCCAGCTCGTGCGCCACGCCCATGGGCAGGCGGATTACATTCCCCACTTGATTGACGACGACTCCGGCGTGGGCACGCAGGTGGTGGCCGGGAATGTCACGAATCAAAAATATCCCGACGTCGTGGTGGGCAACAAAAAAGGCACGTTCCTGTTCACGCACGAGTTCAAGCCGTAAGCGTGCCAGCGAATCGCTTGTTTCATCGCCTGCGTTTGGCGAACGGTGGCTGGTTGCTTCTGATTTTTCTGCTGGCGTTGGCGGCCAGGGAAATCTCGGCGGCTCCGCCGCCGGGTTACTATCTGGTGTGGAGCGATGAATTCAACGGTTCTTCCCTGGATCCCACCAAGTGGTGGGTCTGGAACACCCCTGACCGCAGCGGATATAGTGTGCCACAAGCCGTAACGGTCGGTAATGGCTGCATGACCATCACCACTTACACTACGAACAGCGCGAATTACAGCGCCATCGTTTCGAGTGATGGATTCTTTCGGGCAAGGTATGCCTATTGGGAGGCCAGCGTCGCATTCAACGGCTCGCCCGGGATGTTCTCGGATTTCTGGCTGCAATCGGCCAACAACGGCGAGTTCATCGGCGATCCCGCGGCGTCGGGCGCGGAAATTGACATTTGTGAACATCGCGATACGGATGCCACCAAGACGGACAATATCAGCGGCCTGGTGACCATTGATATCCATTGGGACGGCTATACGAATAATGAAAAATCGGCCAGCAGCGGCCTGGTGGGTTCGGGTCTGGGGACCGGCTTTCATACCTACGGCTTACTGTGGAATAGCACCAATTACAACGTGAGCCTGGATGGCGTGCCGACCTATAGCACGAATGCCGGAATCTCCGAACGCACGGAGATTCTCCTGTTCAGTTCCGAAGTGGACAGCAATTCCTTTTGCGGCATCGTTCCCCCGGGCGGCTACGGCAATTTCCTGGTCAGCACCACGCAGACGATCGTGGACTATGCCCGCTTTTACACGCCCACCACCACGGTGTATTGGGTCGGAGCCAGTCTCGCCCAATTGGTCCGACGGCGGCAACTGGGTGTCGAACATGATTCCCGGCTCGGCGAGCGATGTGGTTTTCTCCTACCTGAGCTTGGGCAATTTCAGCATTACTTTGGGGCAGAATACCACCGTCAATAGCCTATCCATCGAAGAGGCCGGCCCCATGTCTTTTTATGGCAGCCCGCTCACGATCAATGCCGGCGGGATTGATATGCTCTCGGCGGTGGATGATGCGGGAATCTATGTCCCGCTGGTCTTGGGAGCCACGCAATCCTGGGATATCGCGTCCGGCCGCACTCTGGTCGTGGACGCCCCCGTCAGTGGGGCGGGCGGCTTGAATATCATCAGCCGCGGCACCGTGGTGCTGGAGGGAACGAATACTTGCAGCGGCCCCCTGACCATCAGCAATGGCACACTGCAAGTCAGCGGCCTGATTTCCAACGCCGTAACCATGGCCGGAGGCGCCTTCAGCGCCAACGGAACCGTGACCGGTCCGGTGGTCGTCAACTCAGGAACCCTCAACGGCACAGGCACCCTGACCGGTCCGGTGGTGATCAACGCGAAGGGCACACTGGCACCCGGCCCGGGCCTGGGCACGCTCACCATCAGCAACACGCTCACGCTGCAGCCCGGCAGCCAGACCACGATTGCCGTGAACAAATCAACCGGAAGCTCCGCCCAGATCATCGGACTGGCCGGCATCACGTATGGCGGCACGCTCGTGGTCAACAACCAGGCCGGCGTCTTGGCGGCCGGGGACTCCTTCAACATCTTCGGCGCCGCTAATTACTCGGGAGCATTCAACCGGATCAGTCCGGCCACACCGGGCAACGGCCTGGCCTGGGACCTAAGCGACCTGGCTGCGGATGGTATTCTGCGGGTGACTCTCCAACTCGCTGATGACCGCGCATTTGGCCGGACAGCAACTGGCCCTCTCGTGGCCGACGCTCAATCTCGGCTGGTTTCTGCAATCGCAGACCAATACCCTGGGGATCGGTTTGGGACTCAACTGGGTGACGGTACCCGGCTCGACCGGGACCAATAGTCTGATTATTTCCAATAATCCTGGTCTTGGAACAGTCTTTTACCGCCTCGCTTGCCCCGCTTACACCACGGCCATTTTTGGCATTGGGGATTTGATTGTATTGCAGGTGGGGAATGGCAGCATCGCTTCCTCCGGCGCTCCCGGATTCCTCAACGATTATTCCCCGTTCGGAGGTGCCAGCGTGGTCCAAGTGGCCCTGCCGACCACCGGGGCAAATGCGCTGATTTTTGGCGCGTCCTCCTATGACGGCGTGTTGTCCTTCTCCGCCGATGGCAAAACCCTCGTGGTGGAGGGATATAATGTTCCCATTGGTTTCACCAGTGCAGATCTTGACAGTTCGAGCACGACCGGCTCAACCGCGGTGCCGCGTGCCGTGGGCTCGGTCAACGCAAGCGGGACATTCACCCTGAATGCCACGACCACGAAATTTTCGGGCAGCACCATCCGTTCCGCCGTGACCGATGGCAACGGAAGTTTTTGGGCCGGCGGCGGCTCTTCGGGAATTGTGTATCTGGGCGCCAACTCGGCCGCAACCACCCTCTCGACTGGGTCCAGTTCCACGCGCAACATGGCGTTTGTGAATGGGAGCATTATCAGTCTCGCATTCGCTCCCTCCGGGGACGCCTTCCGCGGAGTCGCTTTTGCGCCGACCGGCAATTAGGTGTCAATCAATTCCTTCGCTGTAAAAATAGACACTCTGGGAAGCTATATCATAAAACAAGTAAGCTCTGTTCGATGCAAACGTGCCTTTCCATTTTGCGTTCGAAAAGCACTCGCCTGTCACTCCATTTGTCTATAGCCACCAATTTGGAGCACCTCGATTATCAGTTGCGGACATGAACGAGGAGGCTGGAATCTCTCCGAACCCCATATTCCGAATCCTGTCGAAAGTCGCAGGAGAAGCCCGGAACTTCAAATGCATACATCCAAAGTCAGCGAGGCAGTATATCTTCTGGTGAGCCGGAGAGAAATCGGGGCCTGGCTGAAACCCAAAATTCTGCACGAACGTTTGTCGGATGTTTCCTGCATCACTAGTTTCGGACCAGGGAGGCATGCAACCGTAAACAAGCAGACAAAAGCCACAGAATGCTCCCGCCAATATCGTCACTGCTGGGAGCCCTCCCAAGCATTTCATCCAGCGGCTGCGCTTCCGTACACCAACGATGAACAGGATGGCAAATGGCATTGATACGGCAGCAAAACCGCAAATGACCAAGGCGGCGCAATTTTTTTTCTGTAAAATGTTTGAGCATTTAAACTGAGGGCTGGGTTTGGTTTTCCATGTTGAGGTAAATTTTTCCGGTTTCCCATTCGTCGCTGGTTTCGGC
>Ga0302320_10018424_pt1 | contig 14077 bp, 10 predicted proteins | sample Bog_T0_3_FD_202130 | JGI IMG/M metagenome (GOLD analysis project Ga0302320, IMG submission 202130) | Peat permafrost microbial communities from Stordalen Mire near Abisko, Sweden - Bog_T0_3 | ecosystem: Environmental > Terrestrial > Soil > Wetlands > Peat | place: Sweden: Abisko, Stordalen Mire... | reverse complement strand
GACATTGCGCGGCCAAGTCCGGCGCGGAGCAAGTTGTCTTGCGAGTCGTCTTGATGGACGTTCGGCGGCATTGCTGCTGCCACGATCCGGCCATTGCCGGGAAGTTGCACGGACATGAGGTGAGACATTTCGCCGGATTTCTTGCCGGATGTTTCGCGGACATCGCGCGACCGTCTCGCGGGACTCCGCGCAATTTTCGGTGAGCTATTGGCGAGCCGTAAAAACCTTACGAAGTTAAGGGGTAAGGCTTCCACCCTATCAAAGCGATAGCACAAAACCGTGCGACTGCACCGTGACTTGAAAATTGTTGCACCGAGTTTGACACATTTTGTGAACGTGAACGTGCAAATTGATGATGCAATTTGTGAGGTGAAATTAACCGTGTCTGCGTTCTCGTTTTTGCGAGTGCTCCTAGCATCGCCTGATTGTCGGGAATGAAAAGTTGTCATGGTTAATCCATTGTTTCGCTGTCGTCGCTCCACGTCTGGTCAACCTCGATGCCGATCATTGGTGGCGGGAATTGCGTCGGCGGTTGCATCGTGAAGATAATGGCGGGAACGACCGTGGTTGAATTTCCTTTCATTCGTTTCCGCAAGCCGCCGTTGAAAATCCAAGCGATGGCCAGCAGTGCCAGCCAGACGAACACCAAGTAGAGATAAACGCCGTCATTTGAGATCAGGGCATCCAGAAAGTTGAACACGGGATTCAGCACCGCAGCCGGATTTAAATTCATGGCTGGCCCTCCGCTGAATTGATGATGGCGAGAATTGCGGCCTTGAGCGGGCAGGGGAGTTTTGCCCACGCCGTGACTACGCGGGACAGGTCGCGACCAAGCGGGACGCAAGTTTGTGTGTCTCTTTGTGCGTCAGCTTTTGTAACCCGTTGCGATGCTGGCGATGGTCGTAGGTTCGAATCCTGTCGCTCCGACCATTCCTCCTCTCCTGCCTTCCCGAAGCAGAGCGTGCCAACCAGTGACGTTAGGGCCGCATCTGTTGATGATTCCACCGGGTCAGCCTACGGCGACATGGTTAGGCGGCTGGTTTCGTATCATCTGAAATCCCCGTTTGCGAGCTCTCGGCTTGCTCTTTGCGTTTGGCCCGAATCATCAAAATGAAAAGTCCGACATTGCCGACGACAATAAGCACAGCGAGTAAAATCAATGCTCCCGCCTCATCGTTCGGATTACCTTTGCCGTGCAAATGCTCCCACAGAACGTAAAGAATCGGAACGCTAAATATCATCAGCTTGATGAGATTATTTCTGAAATACTTGTAGCCAAGTTTCATGGTGCTCGAAGCCGTCTAACGTAAAAAGCTGAGCCACCGCCGACTCGTGGCCTGAATCCCGACTTGTCGGGAAACAGCAGCGCCAACGGCGGTTGGCTCCAGCGACTTGGCGTCATGTACTCTTCCTCCGCTTCAAACTTCTGACAATCTGAGCCTCGTCGCCAGCCTCGACCAGCTCTAACTTGGCATGAATCGGCGTCTCTTGACGTGCCGACTGCTTCTCCCAGTTGGCGTTGAGTTTATAGACCAACTTCTTGATCTCGTCTCGCTCCAATGCTGTCATCTGCGGACTGCTGGGGACGCCATCGTTTGCGGCGAACCTCCGGTCACGCTTCAGGTCTTTCTTGGTGTTGTGGATGCTATGAGACATAAACGCTCGATGACGCCTAACGCCCAAAGCTGAGCCACGCCGCATTCGGGGTGTGGCCCGCGACAGCGGAACCGCAGAGCGCGCTAGGCGTTGGCTCCGGCGACTTGTTAGGCCACATATCTACACCACATTCTGCTAATGCTATAGCATACCGTCCCCAATACAACTCCCCAAATACAGCTGTTGAGCAATCCAATGGAATATGAAATCACCCAAAAAGGCACGGGAGTTGGAGTGTAATGAATCGTAACTTCAATCATGGGCAACGAAAGCCAATAATATGAAACAATGGCAACCCTAAAATCTGTCAGTTCGTTCAATTGCACAAGGCCCACCCACAAAGTAAAATGGGCGAGTGTGATTCCGCCAATCCAGGTGCTTATGCGGTTCATAACATGCGCGGTGGCCTAACATTATTATTAAGCCGCACCGCGCGGCACTATTTTTTCCATGAATTTACGTTATTCTGGACTTTTTCTATTGTCCACAACTATTTAGCTCTTGGGGGGTGCAATACACAGAATTTGAAAAACCGCAGCGAAAGACAAATTGGTCCCCAATTCCAAGGCCCGGTTGCGGGAACAAGCGCGGGCGGTCATGCGTTTTCATCATTGTTCGCTGCGCACCGAAGAGGCTTATTGCCAGTAGATCAAACGGTTCATTTTCTTTCACGGCACACGGCACCCGCGCGAACTGGGGACGCTGGAGGTGAGCGCGTTTTTGAGTCACGGCCCGCTTGTCGGAAACGAGCTTGCCATCCATAAAAACATTCGTCCTCCAAACAGCGGGCGCGGGACAGTTTTCGACCACCCGATAGGATTTTCCGGTTTCCGTCCGGAATTCAAATTCCCATGACGCAACCCAAAGGAGCAAATTGAATTGAGCAGCGTCGGCAATCTTGCACGCCCTCCACTGATTTGATGATTGAAGGGCTAGCGCAATCTTCATCACCAGCGCGTCGTTCGTGTTCCCACTATTAGTTTGAATGCCATGATTTTTAAACAATTTAATTGCCGCCCAAATTCGTTCGCGGCTAAACTCCGGTCGAACAAAATTCGGGTCAAACGACCACCTGATTTCAGCATCAGCCCGAGAAAACCCAAACAGTTGGAAAAACAATTATGCGCAGAAAAACTTTGTCCCTGCTTTGCCGTCGCAATGGTGCTGGCGCGTTGGTGCCGCGCCTCCTGGCCCTAACGTTGCTCCAGCTCATGCTTGGAAATATGGGCTGGGCTCAGAACATCACCACCGTCGTCGCGCCCGGCGGTTCGGTGGACCTCCAGAACAACACCGGCAACCACTGGTATTTCTTCAGCGCCCCCACGCCCAGCGGGGCTTCGATGGCGCGCGTGGATTCCGATCTGGTCAGCGTGTACACCTGGCCCGACCCCGCGAACTTCACGGCTGATCCGGGAAATTACAGCTTGGACCGGATTTATCCCGGAGAATATCTCCGCGTCTATGCCAACTCCCTGCCGATAAATACTGTCATCACCATTCCCTACACCACGCCCGGCCCCTTGAGCACCATGTACACGTTCTCGATTACCGTGGCCAACTCACCGTATGTCACTGCCATTAACATCACCGACCCCTCGCCTACCGCGGCGGCGACGGTGCATTGGGCCGTGACTTTCAGCGCGCCGATCAGCGGCGTTACGGCGGCCAATTTCGAACTCACGAATCCCGATGGCCTTTCCGGCGCAACCATCACGAGTGTATCCGGTTCGGGCACAAGCTGGACCGTGACCGCCTCCACCGGCACCGGCACCGGCCTGCTGGGTTGCAGTTATACCGGCCATGCGAGCGAAACGCCCGACGTGCCGGCCACGTTCACCGGCCAGCAATACACTTTCAGCCAATATCCGCTGATCACCACGGATCTGTTTGCCACCAACATTGTTGCCGGCACCAGTTGCACTCTTTCAGTGGCGGCGACCATCCGCGGCGGCGGCACCGTGAATTATCAATGGTATGCGGGAACCAGCGTGAACCCGAACGCGGCCACTTTGATTTCCGGGGCGACCGCCTCGACTTACACCGTCAGCGGCGTGGCCGCCGGCTCTTCCAAGCAGTATTTCTGCCGCACGATCAGCGCGGCCAACACGGCCTACACCACGGACTCGAGCACGGCAACGGTGGCAGCGTTCACTCCCGTTTCCATCACCAGCATCACCGGCAGCAGCGCGATTGCGGCTGGACTGACCAAAACGTTTTCCGTCGGGGTGTCCGGCACGGCGCCACATTACCAGTGGTACCAGGGTAACAGTGGGGACACCAGTACGCCCGTAGGCACCGATTCGGCCAGCTATACCACCCCGGTGATGAGCGCCAACACAGCCTTCTGGGTGCTCGTTTATAACGGGCTTCCGGCGAACTACAATCAAAGCACCCCAACCATCAACCTGCAGGTCGTGACCAGCCTCACCGGCAATGGCTCATTGGCAACGCTGGTGAATGAAGGTTTCGTGCCCGCTCCTGCATTTACCGTGCTGGATTCGGCCGGAGTGCCGGTGGCCAACTTTCCGGTCAGCTTAACGGTTAATGGAAATTCGGCCAGCGCCAGTTTCAGCGGCTCGGCCGCCGCTTTGGTATATTCGGACGGAAACGGCGTGGCGAGCACACCATTGACGGCCAATGGCGCGCCCGGGGCTTACTCGGTGTCTGCTTCAACCGGCCCGGTGGTGACCGGCTCCGTCGCACTGCGCAACGTGGCGCAACTCTCCGTAAACACAACTGCGGACGAGGACAATGGCACCATAGATCCCAACGTCGGCTCGGGGTTGAGTTTGCGCGAATGCGTGAGCTATACCTCGACACATCCTGGCGCGCACGTCATCACTTTTTCGCCCGCGTTGGCAGGGCAGGCGGTCGTGCTGAACAACGGTTGGAGCGGCAGCGGCGACTCTTCGGCGCTGAATATTTCTGGCACCGTGCTTATTCAAGGTCTCAGCACCACACCGGGCATCCTCCTGGTCGTGCCTCCCGGCGTCGCCCGCCGGCATTTTTATGTGAGCGAGTCCGGTTCGCTTACGCTCGCCAACCTCACACTGACGGGCGGCAATGTCAGCGATTACGGCGGCAGTGTCTGGAGTTTTGGTTCGCTGACGGTGTTCGACTCCACGTTCGTTGGCAACACCGCCGGGGCGGAAGGTGGCGCCCTCCAGTGCTGGGGAGGCTCGCCGCTCCTCGTGGTGCGAAATTCCACCATCGCCGGCAACACCTCCAGCAACATTGCCAGCGCCATCAGCGTGGGGACGCTTCAGACGGTTCTGGACCATGTGACCATCGTGGACAACGTCGCCCCGTCCGGCGGTGCCACCTTGTGGCTTTATAATACCAGCGCGCAAATGAGCAATTGTATCGTCGCCCGCAACACGTATGACGGCGTGCAGACCTACGGGTCGGGAGCCTTCTCAGCGCAGAGTGCGAACAACCTCGTGGGCATCGGCACCTGGACCGGTTTGGCCAATGGCGTTAACGGCAATCAGGTGGGCGTGGCCCCGGCCAACCTTGGCCTCGGCTCCCTGGCCAGCAACGGCGGACCGACGCCCACGGTGGCGCTTTTACCGGGCAGCCCGGCCATCAATGCCGGGATTGCCGACGGCGGCACCGCCGACCAGCGAGGTTTGCCTTTGGTGGATGCGCCCGATATCGGCGCGTATGAATTTCAAGGGGTGTCGCCCGACATCACCAGTGCCGGCAGCACCGTTTTCGTCACGGGCACCAGCAACAGTTTCGCCGTGACGGCCACGGGCAACCCGGCGCCTGGGTTCACAGCCAGTGGCACGTTGCCAGCCGGTGTGACTTTTGGCCCGTCCGGGTGGTTGAGCGGCACACCGGTTCCGGGCACGAGCGGTGCCTATCCGCTGACGATCACGGCCACCAATGGTTTTCCTGCGAATGCGGCTCAGAGTTTTACCCTGAACGTGGTCGAAGGCAGCATGCTCGCTGCCCGGCCCAACTTTAATACCAACGGTGTGGGCTGGGCGCTGAATGGCGACAATGTCAACGGCGGCCCCAGCATCCTTGGGAGCATCTTCACTCCCACCGATGGCTCCAGTGGTGAGGACCGCAGCGCGTGGTTCCGCCTTCCCCTCTATGTCGGCGCGTTTCAAGCATCGTTCACCTATCAAGATGTCGGCACCGGCGGGGCGGACGGCACGGCGTTTGTGATCCAGAATGATCCGCGCGGCATTGCGGCGACCGGCGCCGGCGGCGGTGGTTTGGGTTATCTCGGCATCACGCCCAGCGTGGCGTTGATGATGGACATTTATAGCGGCGCCCCGGGCGGGCCAAGCGGCGTCCTCGTGGCCACCAACGGCATGGGCGATGGCTCCGGTTACCTGCCATCCACTTATCAAAGCACCTCACCCGTAAATCTTGACGGCGGTAATCCCATCAACGTCAGCCTGCTCTATCTCGGCGGCGTTTTGCAGTTGAGCATGACGGACACCCTGACCGGCGCCAAATACCAGACGAGTTTCCCGGTGAATATTCCCGCATTCCTCGGCACCAATACGGCTTGGGTGGGCATTACCGGCAGTGAAGGCGGTGTCCTTTCGCACCAAGCCGTCAGCAACTTCTCCTATTTGCCCCTGCCGACGCTCGGAGCCAGCCCAAACGGCCCGAACCGCGTCACCTTCAACTGGCCCGGCTCGATTGCCGGCTTCCAGCTCCAGTCCAAGACGAACATAACGGATACCAACTGGATAACCGTATCAGCCTCCGTCTCTCAAACCAATAACTTGAATCAAGTGATCATGACGTCGCCCATCGGCACCCGCTTCTATCGTCTGATGCTGCCCTAGCATGGTGAGAGATTCGTCAGCGGATAAGTCGAAAAAACTCTGAACTGATGGAGCAGCGGCGGCAAACCAACCGGCGGACAGCCCAACGTGCCCGGAAGTAATGCGAAATTGCGATTCCGCATTGGATTCAATCCGGGTGTTGCCGGCTGCCTCATAATTGGGCAAGCTCCCAACGGAAATCTCCCTGATTTGAGCAATTTCGATGGCCTGAAGTAGGAGAAATTCTCTTTAAAAAATAATCCGGAAAGCGAGCTTGCGGCTCCAAAAACGTCACGTTGATTTGCCTCCCCAAGATATTGTTGGGCTGACAGTTAATACGCCTGGAAATGAATAATTCCCCATATACGAAATAAGGGACTTTGGGGCTGTCAGCAGGCAATTACAGGCTTCAAAAACGTAGCGTGGCATTGCGTCTGCTCAATATGGAAATACAGAATAACGGCGGGCACTTTAAACAATACAGCATGAGCTTTACCCAAAATGGAAATGGACCCGGGACCGCGGAAACCAGTCTTCTGGATCCGGCGGGGTGGGGATCAACTATGGCCGCGGGCAAACTTTCAATCTTGGGCCCGGACGGCAAATCAGTGCCCTTCATCACTGGTCAGGAAACTCACGCCGAACTGCGGACGTTGGCCCTGTGGTTCATTACCGATTGTCCCGCTCATCTGCAACATCCCCGTTGTCCTTTTCGCGTCCTCAGCCGCCTCTATCAGGGTTCGTTCATCACCCTGCTCAACGGCATGACGCGGTCGGCGCTGCTGAGTTTGTTCGAACACGAATTTGAGATCCGGAATTGCCACCCCGTTCCCGGTGCGCAGGATCATTTTGAAGCCTGCGGTTACGCACATAACCAAAATGGAAAACCCGGACTAAAGGAAATTAATTTATGAAACTCATGGGCGTGGATTTGTCTGATTTCTCGGAAGAATACCTGCGGGCGGCGCTCGTGGTTTCGCTGATGAGCGTATGGATGCTGGTGGGGCTTTTTTACTACCTCAACCGTTACACCAAGCGCGATTACTTCACAGTCTGGACGGCGGCGTGGCTGTTTTACGCGCTGTGGCTGACGCTCGGCTTAAAGTTTCCGGACTGCACCCCCGCAAGTGTTCCCTTCAAGCTCCAGCAATGCAGTGTGGCCATCTCGGCGGTGTTTCTTTTGTGGGGAAGCCTGCGGTTTTTGAAAATTCCCGTCCAGCAGACCTTGTTCGGCCTGTTCATGCTGTTCCTCCTGGTTTGGACTTTTGCCGGGCCATACGTCATTCCGCAATCCATGGATGCCAAGTCACGCAGGTTGGAAATGCAACTGCCGGTCTTCATCCTCCTCGGCTTGAGCAGCGTGTTCGCCGGCGTTTGCTTCTTCAAGCTGCGCAAGAAAATGCCGTTCGTCGGCGCCGGCATGCTGGCGATGGGATTTTTTCTCTGGGGTCTTTATTTGGGGAGCTATCCGCTCTCCCAGCGGGACGAGCACCTGGCCAGCGCCGGCTTTTTCATGGCGGCCGTGCTGCAACTGTTCATCGCCGTCAGCATGATCGTGCTGGTGCTGGAGGAGATCCGTTATAAAAACGAACAGACCATCGCCGAAATGACCACGGTCCGTTCGGAAAAAGAGGCCTTGCAACTCAAGTTCCTCACCAGCGAGGAGAATTGCCGCACCCTGTATGATCAGGTGCGCGTTACTGACGGCCTGCAAAAGGCCTACGAGCAATTGCGGAACACCCAGCAGATGGTCGTGCAACAGGAACGCCTGCGGGCTTTGGGACAAATGGCCAGTGGCGTCGCCCACGACGTCAACAACGCCTTGTCCCCTGTGATCGCCTATGCTGATATTCTTTTAATGACCCTGCCGGATTTGCCCGACAAGTCCAGGAATTACCTGAAAATCATCAAACAGGGCGGCGAGGATATTGCCAAGATCGTGGCGCGCATGCGCGAATTTTACCGCCGGCGCTCCGACTCGGAGCCACTGGTCGAGGTCAACCTCAATCTCATCATTCAAGAAGTCACTGAACTCACCCGCCCGCGCTGGCGCGATATTTCCCAGCGCGAGGGCATCTCCATTCAGATTCAGCACGAGTTGGAATCCCAGTTACCCCTCGTTCACAGCGACCCCAGCGAATTGCGCGAGGCCCTGATCAACCTCGTGTTCAACGCCGTGGACGCGCTTCCGCAGGGCGGAATCATCACCTTGGTTACGCGTTCCATTCATGTTCCCGCCGCCGAGCCGGCAGGGGCCTCCGAAAGAAGGGTGCAGGTGGAAGTAAAAGACAACGGCACCGGCATGGATGAAAAAACCCGGCAACGCTGTCTGGAGCCATTCTTTACCACCAAGACTCTCCGCGGCGGCACCGGACTTGGTCTGGCGATGGTTTACGGCATGGTGCAACGCCACGGCGGAGGGATCGAAATTGACAGTTCACCGGGTCAAGGCACCTGTATCCGGCTCAGTTTCCCCGTCCAAAAGAAAGCGCTGCAAGCCCGTCCGGGCACCTTGCCTTCAACAAAACACGATCGGTCACTGCACATCCTTTGCATTGACGATGAAGAAGCCAATTGCCAGCTCTTAATTGACAGTCTTAGTCATTTTAACCACCGCGTGGTCACCGCGTCCAGCGGCGATCAAGGAATTGAGCTGTTTCGCGCCGCGAGCCTTAAAAACGAGCCTTTCGAAGCCGTCATCACCGACTTGGGAATGCCTAAAATGGATGGGCACCAACTGGCGCGAACCATCAAGGCTGAATCTCCCCATACCCCCGTCATCATGATGACCGGCTGGGGCACGATGATGAAAGAAGACGGTGAAAGCAGCCCGGAAATAGATGCCCTGGTGGGCAAACCGCCTCAGATTCAAGAACTCAATGAACTGCTGCTCCGGGTTGCGCAACCTTCCAGGCCGGGTATTAAAAAGATTTTGGAAACGGCGGCGCGGGGATAACCGTCCAGAAACTGATGACCATGTTTCATCTTTTCAAATAGGAGTTGCCTCTGAGATTCCCTCCGATAATAATTCAAAAGGAAGCAGCGATATTCAAATGAGTAACAAAATTCTATACGTGGACGACAACGCCGTCATGCTCGATTTGATCAAGCTTTTGCTGGGCGAGGCCGGCTATGACGGGGTGATCGCCCAAAATGTGGATGACGCCTTGCGGATAGCAGACGGGACGTTGTTTCGTGCGATGGTCATAGACGTAAACCTCGCAGGCGACAGCGGCCTGATCTTGATGAACTTCATGATGCACAATCAAAAAGGGGTGCCGGTCATTCTTTACTCGGGGGGAGAATACGAGCAGGCCAACGTGGACAAAATGGTGGCCCTCGGTGCCAGCAAATTTGTTCAAAAACGAAACGGCTCAGAATTGGTTGCCGCCGTGAAGCAGTTGTGCCCCCTGGCCTGAATTTCCCCGTTGGGCCAAACAGCGTAGTGGCACGGGCGTCTCGCCCGTGCGGTTCAATGCAGTCGTTGCATCAAAATTGACGCAAACCAGCGTCGCACATTCTTTCCCCACCCCGCCTTGACTGGTTGAATGGGGGGCAGTTTGCTGTTGAATCCGGGGCCGATACCGGACGCAATCCATGAAAGCACCGCTCCACCTCCGTAGTGGCACGGGCGTCTCGCCCGTGCGGTTCAATGCAGTCGTTGCATCACAATTGACACAAACCCGCGTCGCACATTCTTTCCCCACCCCGCCTCGACTGGTTGAATGGGGGGACAGTTTGCTGTTGAATCTGGGGCCGATACCGGACGCGATCCATGAAAGCACCGCTCCACCTACGGATTCGGCAACTGGCCCACCCGGTAATATTGCGTGCCTTTCGAACTGAAACTGTTGGTAAAATACATTGGGTTGCCCGTGGAGACATTAGTGACGAGAGACTGCCAATTCACCAAGTTCGTAGAATTCTGGATCACATATTGCAGCCCGGGACTGGCGTTGTACTCGAATGTAAATTCACCGCCCGTAATTCGCGGTGATAAGAGGAGAACTCCAACGGGACTCACGACCGAAATATTCACCACCAGGGATGTAACCGAGATGCCGCCGGCCGTCTCAACGGCCGTCAAAGCATATTGGCCCGCAGCCAGATTGGTGGTAATGCTGAAGGGAGCAGATTGCGTGGACCCCAACGAACCAAGATTGGCAAAAAATGCCACGTTGGTGACGGTGCCCCCGGCGACAGCGGCGGAAGCCACAATCTTTACCGGGCCGGGAGCGTCAAACACCATTCCGTTGGTTGGACTCGTAATCGTCACGGGCGGCGTGGAGCGGGTATAAGCAATGTAACCGCCATGTTGCGGCCACGTGGAGAACGTTAGTGAAAGGTAAATGTCCTCATTGATCAGGTGGACGACCATGGGGTTGCCGGGCAGCAGCGTGGACAAATCACCATTCCGTAACGAATAAAAGGTTTGGTAATAATTTGCGTCGTAATTGTCCAGCGTTCCAAAAGCCCATTCGGTGTCTGTGGGCGTGTCCAAGCCGGGCCCCTGGTCCCCGGCATCCGGGTTGTAAAGCCACTGGCTGTAACCGCGGGTCAGCGAAACCACCCCGGGGATCAATTCGTCCGTCAGGTTGGTGGATGACTGGACAAAATCAATAGTGTGGCCGGTCCAAAGAGTGGCGGCCTGTGTCTTTTGCGCAATACCCCAACCCAGAAGCAGGGCTGTCTCAAGGAATGCACTGGACACGCGGGAAAATTCAAAACGAGATTTCATGGGCGCCATATTCCTTCATTCGGATTTTTCCCGGAAGTATAAAGATTTCATAATCGCTCAAACCATAGCTGGTACATCGAATTGTTTGTGGCGAAATATAACACACAATAAATCCCCCGCATCAGTTTCCGACAGCGTGTGAGGATTAAAAATGAGTCGTTCACGTCTCGCGTGTGCGAAAGCCGTATCGCTGCTGCGCCCCCGCCTCACTTGCGCCGAAAGTCATCTTGGGCGTCTTCACCCAGTCCGGTAAATCCTTTCGAAATCCGCCTCCTGCACCGCCCCGCCCCCGCTGGCGAATAATTCTTCGCGTGGACAAAAAGCTGCAAAGAAACGGCGATTGGCAAGTGTCTAAAAAAAATCACTTCAAATAAAACCCTTGTCAAATCAGGCGATAATGCGGCCATTCCCGGCCCTATGAGCAGTTGGCATTGTCGCTGCTAAAGGGGCGCGAGTGCCAATTACAACCTGAAACGGTTGGATTCTCTTTACCCGTGGGTGCGGGCGGAGATTGGATTGCGCGAGCAGCGCATGGTTGGCCGGAGCGCGGTTCAAACACAAACAAACCATGAAAAAAATTGAAGCGATAATCAAACCGTTCAAACTCGAAGAGGTCAAGGATGCCTTGAGTGAAATTGGCATCGAAGGCATGACCGTCAGCGAGGTCAAAGGATTCGGCCGCCAAAAAGGCCACACTGAAATCTATCGCGGCAGCGAATATACCGTGGACTTCCTGCCCAAGATCAAACTCGAAATCGTCGTGGCAGACGGCCAGAAAGACGCCGCCGTCGGCGCGATCATCAAAGCCGCCAAGACCGGCAAAATCGGCGATGGCAAGGTCTTCGTCTCGAGCATTGAAGACGCCATCCGTATCCGCACCGAGGAAAAAGGAGACTCGGCGGTTTAACCCTCCCCTACGAAACCTCACTCGAACTAAAAAATGAAAAAATACCTACTGACCCTTGGTTTGATAGCCGCCACCGCGCTTGGTGTGGCCACGCTCCGCGCGCAGGACACGAACGCCGCCGCCACCAATGCCATGGCAATGGCCACCAACACCATGGCCGCGGCGACCTCCACCAACGCCCCTACCGCCGCCTCCACCAATGCGCCCACCATGGAACAACGCCTCGAATCCGTCGAAGCGTATTTCGCCAATACCGACCCTACGGCCACGTACAAAGATACCAACGGCAACTGGACGGTGAACTTCGGCTTGGGAGCGTCCATCATCAATACCAACTTGATCAACAGCCAGGGCAACTATGTATCCTTCCCCGGGGCGGGTCATAACGCCTGGTTGCTGGCCAGCACGGCGCTTGTGTTGTTCATGACTCTGCCGGGTCTGGCGCTCTTTTACGGCGGTTTGGTGCGCAAGAAAAACATTCTCTCCGTATGTGCACAATGTTTCCTCATCACCGGCTTGACCACCATCCTCTGGTACGTTTGCAGTTACGGCATGATTTTTGGCGGTGACGGCACCCCGACCGGTCCATTGGGCGAGACCAACGACTGGATAAAGAGCATCGTCGGCAATCCCAAGGTTTGCTGGATGTTTAACGGTGTCACATCCGCCCCCAATCCTGGTTATTCCTACTGGGTTTCGGAAAACGTGTATTCCATGTTCCAATTAATGTTTGCAATCATCACCCCGGCGCTGATCGTTGGCTCGATTGCTGAACGCATGAAGTTCAAGGCCATCCTGGTGTTCATGACTTTGTGGATCCTGCTCATTTACAATACCCAAGGCCACATGGTTTGGGGTGTCAACGGCCTGATGAATGGCTGTTGGAATGCCGATGCCAAGATCAAGGGCCTCGACTTCGCCGGTGGCACAGTGGTGCACATGTCGTCCGGATGGTCTGGCTTGGTGCTGTGCATCATCCTCGGCAAACGCCTCGGTTTTGGAAAAGACAACTTCGCGCCCCACAGCGTGGTGCTGACGTTCATCGGCGCTTCCATGCTCTGGGTGGGTTGGTATGGCTTCAACTCAGGCAGCGCCGTTGCCGGTGACGTCATCGCCGCCAACGCCTTCACGACCACGACCCTGGCCACGGCAGTCGCCTCGTTCGTCTGGCCAATGTGGGAGTGGGTCGTCAAGGGCAAGCCCAGCGTGCTCGGCTTCTGCTCGGGCGCTGTGGCGGGCTTGGTGCTCATCACTCCGGCTTGCGGTTACGTCCTGCCCTCAGGCGCGATGTGGATCGGCATTGCCGCCGGCACCATTCCGTGGTTCTTCTGCTACAAAGTCAAAGGCTGGCTCGGCATGGATGACGCGCTCGATGCGTGGAGCGTCCACGGCATCGGCGGTACCTGCGGCGCGATCATGACCGGCATGTTCGCCCGTCAGGCGGCCAACCCGAACCTCGCGACCAACTTGAGCAAATACGTCACCGACACCATCTTCCAGCCGCAATTGGTTGAACAGTTGAAGACCGTGGGCGTTTCCCTGCTCCTCTTCATCCCCGGGACGATTATCATTGCCTACGTGACCAAGTTGCTCGTAGGCCTGCGTCCGACGGAAGAAGTCGAAATGACCGGTCTCGACGAAGCCGAACATGGCGAAGTCGGTTACCACGATTAATCTTTAACCACTGACATTTCACACGGCGGGCAACGCAAGTTGCCCGCCGTTTTTTTTCACCCGCAATTCCTTCCTTCCTCCGAGATTAATGTATTGGGTGGATAAATGGGGATTCCAGTCCGCCGGGTTACCTTGCATCAATCCATTAATCCACTAATCAACCCGGTTCGGCTAAACCACCCGTACCACCAGCGCAGTTGTGTTATCGCGGCCATCGCCCAGCACGGCGGATTCAACCAGCGTTTTCGCCGGATTAAAGCCGGGTTTCTCCACCCGCAGAACTTCAATGATTTGATGCTCGTAAAGCCCTTC
>Ga0302320_10018421_pt1 | contig 14078 bp, 16 predicted proteins | sample Bog_T0_3_FD_202130 | JGI IMG/M metagenome (GOLD analysis project Ga0302320, IMG submission 202130) | Peat permafrost microbial communities from Stordalen Mire near Abisko, Sweden - Bog_T0_3 | ecosystem: Environmental > Terrestrial > Soil > Wetlands > Peat | place: Sweden: Abisko, Stordalen Mire... | reverse complement strand
TAACATCCGCTGGCGTATCCTCAACCATTTCGTCTATGCAGTGAGTGCCGGCGGCAAACTGATGAATGTCCCCGTCGATTCCGCTGAAGGGCAGGTAACGACCTTTACTTTCTTCCTTGTTCCGTTTCTTGAATGCCTGCGCGACCTTTTTGTCGTCGCCGGTTACGGGCGTGAAGGCCGAATCGGGTATGCCGTCCTTCAGCACACTCGGGTTGAGCACGCCGATGAGGCTGTTGCCGCACTTGATGCGGTGGTCGAGGAAGCTGAGCGGCTTGCCTGTCCAGTGTCCTTCCAGCCATAGCGCCAGCTTGCAGAGATCGACCGCGAGTGGATTCACGTCGACGCCGTAAATGCAGTGGGAGATCACGTCGCGCACCGCCAGATGGAAGTGCTCGGACGTCGGCTCGTCCTCGCCCGTTCGGACCTTCGCCAGTTCGCGTCCCAGCCGCCGCGCCGCGGCCAGCAGGAAGTGTCCCGAGCCGCAAGCCGGGTCGCAAACCGTCATCGAGAGGATCGCCTGCTCCTTCGCATCCTTCTCCTTCGCCTGTTTCAGCCGGTCTTCCATCACCGGCACCAGAGCGCTTTCGATCAGCCCACGCACCAACTCGGGGTGGGTGTAGTACGAGCCAGTGGACTTGCGCTCGCTGCCGGTCGCCAGCGTGAACGTCATCCCTTCCGACTGCGTCTTGATGACCGGCTGTTAGTCGAGCAGGCTCTCGTACACCGAGCCCAGCTCTTCCACATTCAAGTCCTTGTAGTTGATGCGGCGCCACGCACTATCTTCGCGGAACAATGACAAGCGCCGGATGGCGCGAATCAGATCGTCATTCAAGAGGCTGGTGTTCTGAATGTCGCGGATGGCCAGCGGCCCGAAGAGATCGCCGTTGAGCGGCGGGGTGCCAAGGGCATTTGAGTCGTTGGTGTCCTCGAAGAGCGCAAAGGTCCGCTGAAGCCCAACCCACAAGTCGCAAAAGGAACTCGATTCAACCGTTTTCTCCGCCAGTTCCCGAAGGCGTCCGACGCTGTAGTAGCGGTCATAGAGCCGCTGGCGACGCTCGGCTTGTGGCGATTCGGGAACGATCATGTGGCGCTCTTCCACGACCATGAGGAAGAGCAGCCGATACACCAGGCGCAGCATCTGCCGATGCAGCTCGGCCGCAGTAAGGCGGCCTGACTGCACGCGCTCGCGTAGTTCAGTGTTGTCGGACTGGCGCAGCAGACCTGTGCCGATGATGGTCAGAGCCTCTTCAACGCCGTCGCGCAGCTTGTTGCGGACCCGGCCGCCCTGCTCGACACCTTCCTGGAAGTACTTTTCCAGCCAGCAGGAGGTGCTGTCCTCTTTGGTCTTGGGCAGGCGCGACCGATGGCATAGGCGGTAGAAGAGGATGAACTCGTTAAAGTGATTGCCTTCGACGATGCTTTCGAGGTCGAACTCGAGATAGCTGGGGCGCAAGGTGCGGGAGGTGTCGCGCAACAGCCGAAGCCGCAGCCCGTTTGTGACGGCGCCCCACAGGTGGTCGTCCGTGACGTTCAGGTATTCCTGCACCAATGCCTGCGGACTGAGGCGGCGCCCCGGCTGCCGCTCGTCCAGGCTGACGTTGCGGCCCTCGATGTGTACGGGCAGCGACTCCTCGCCAGCGCCGGCGCGATGCGAGATGGGGTAGTTTCTACCGCCAACCTGCGCGCCCGCCAGCTGAAATGTGAGCTTGTAACCGAGCAAGTCGCTTAACAGCGGCTGCGCCCTCCCAACGTCGGATTTCTTTCGCGGGGGGATTTTCCAAACGGGAAATGCCGTCTCGGTGGTGGGAGTGTGCCCCCCGGCGAGAACGAGCTGGAACGCGAGATGGTCCAATGCACTCCTGAGATTGTGAACAATATCGCCAGCAGCGGCGAGGGCGTCGAAGGGCAGCACGGGCAATGGCTGGAGATATTGGAAGCTCTGTCCATTCGAAGTTGTTCCTGACAATCATTCTGTGGCAATCGTGTGCTCTCATTTGGGGCGGCCTCTTTATAGCATTACCCCAGGCCACTACCCCGTGCACGACGAGAATCCGCAGGTGAATGACGAACCGCTTGACCGATATAAAGAAGCGGTCGATAAGCTGCTATCCTCGATTTAGATTCGGGGGATATGGTGGAACCGGCAGACACGGAGCCTTGTAAGGTGCCTCAACCGAATAGCTGAGGCACCTTGCCAAGGTTCTGCCGAAAGGCGTCCGGGTTCGAGTCCCGGTATCCCCACCATCACTTAGCATCGGTTTCGCCCTCTGGGGTGGACTTTGGATTTTCCGGCAACCACTCTATCGCTTTTGTTTGCTCGCCCGTAAAGCTCTGTTTGGCCAAAAGCCAAAGGGGGAACACCAGCAGGCTATCTCGGGTGGTTCCGGGATTTCTTCACCCGCCGCGAAACACCCTCAGCAGGTCGCCGGAACGTCACACCCAATGGTGTATCTTTGTGTTCTCACTATAGGCGAAACGCCACCGCAGAAGCTCTTGAACCGAGTCTTACGAGCCTATCAAAGGAAGTATGGCCCCAACGTCAGAGTGCTTGGCGGAATGCAAGTCACCGGTTCGCTTCCGAGGAACATAGATTCCTCCGTCCAAACGATCTGCAAGACCGTGTGCGAGAAGAACAATGTCCCTTTTAATTCCGCGGTTGCCACGTTAGAGTACGGCGTTGTCAAGTTTAGTTCGGAAGATACAAGGATGGGAGTTTGTCGGATATACATCGGCGGCAAACCAACTGAGTCCGCGGTTTGGACTGAGCCTTTCTGCGCTCAATGCTCACGCCCCTTGAAAGTAACTTCGGACGAGGTGATGCTGGGGTAGCAACTGTCGACCCGGATTATCTTCAATACCAAGGGAGCCACTGTTCGCAGTGCGGAAGAGTAGTCTGCGACACCTGTTACCCAGTGCGACCAGGAAAAGAGCAAGTGTGTGCTTGCGGCGGCCAGCTATTTGCCTGCTTTGCGAAAGACGCCCTTTCCTACCACGCTATCCGCATTCTCTACGATTTGGTCAAAGCTTCGTTTTTAAGTGAATGATTCGGCACGAGGCTGCTCGGGTAATAAACCGCGTGGTCTATACTGCGGTCCCGAAACTTACCCTTTCTAAGACGCTCGATAGAACAAGAGACCTTGGCCCGATTGGCAACGTTGACGGACGCCGGGTGATCGCCGTCGCTATTGGGAACTGAGGTTCTGGAGTTCGTTACTCACGACCTCACGGAAGGATGAATACACGTGCTGGGGGCCATACTGCGAGTATTCGTCCGGTAGGCGTAGCATTTGTCGCAGCGTATCGCTTTCAATTGCTCCGGGATGCCTTCGGACCAGCTCGGAAAGACCTTGTAGCGCTCCTATGTTTTGACCTCTCACCGTTCCGTTATGGAAATAAACGCGCCTTGCCGCGTTCATTAAATGAGGAAGCGCGCGTAAGTCACCCCAACGCCCAAGGGCTTCCGCCGCATGCGACGCGACGCCAATCTTGTACATGTCGTTCTCATCGAGGGCATCAATCAAGATTTCGAAGCCACCATTTTCCCCTTTTATTACCGCGATGGCTTCGGGCAGTCGAACTGCGAGAAGACTACCCCCGAGAGCCTGACCCGACTTCTTCATGCTTTCGTATCGCGATGTTAACGTCTCAAGAGCACGCTTATCGCGAAGTGCCACAAAGACGGGAAGCGCCTGAAACAGCTCATAATCCGGCTCCCCCCCATGGTGATGACCCTTCAACGCGGAGATAAGTTCTGGAACGACTTCCGGACCGATCTCACTGAGTGTACTTGCGATATCCGCCTTGGCATGTTTCCCGAGTTCATTGACGGTTTTGGGAATTTCAAACAAAGCAGAAACCAAAACCGCGATACCACCTTTGCCCATCTTCTTCAATTGCTCGCAGATGGCCGCGCGTGTCAGGTTGTCACCATTCAAGAGGTTTTGCTTCGCAGTTTCCAGATTGAAAGTCGCGTCTTCACGTGGTTTTGGCATTGCGGCTGGACTGGTCTCTTCCCTGAAGCATTTTATGTCTTGTGAGCCAATCGGACAATGCCGTTGGGGCGCGCCTGCCGTTCACTATATCCAGCTTTCAGGCGCAGATATCGTGATCGGGCTTCACGAAGCCACGGTGCACAAAGGACCATTTGTGCAACAGCCGAGCTAGGCGGACCGTGAGGTTGGAAAAAGCGATATATTAAATACGCTGCTGCTCAGTGCAGGCTTACGGGATTTTAAACGGGAAGGAAGCAACATGGATTGGCTAGGGCGTTTAAAGGGGCGCTCGCATTCAGCGACACCAACGGCACCAGTGTGCGGTCGGTGTGGAAGTGGCGTTATCACCAACCTGGAACGCATTGAAGGTTTGCATCGTATAGCGAAAGAGCTTGGCGGCACTGTGGACGAGAAAAAGACAGGTGTCAACCTGCCCAGTCGCCTCGCCAACGTTAAAGGCTCATTGTTGGATGCTGCGGAACAGATGAAAACCTCGGCGGAGCGGACAGCGGCCCGCAGTGAGGAGCTTAAGCAGAAACTCAAAGAAAACGCGAGCCGATGCGGCTTCCGCTGCAAGGAGTGCGGCAAGGTTTATTGCATGACCTGTTTGAGCAACTACGCTCAACCACATCCGGTCAGCCGAGGAAAGGCGTGCTTCGCTTGCGGTGGTAGCCTTGCGGCCTTCGACGGCCCCACTGCGGGAAGTTGATGCCCCAAATTTCAGGGCGTGCGTAGCCTTCACCGCCTCTTGCACAAAGGACCCTTTATGAAACATGGCCCAGAGCGCCAGCCGCTCTGTCGCACAAGTCATGGGCATCATAGCCGTACTTCGGGATTAGTCACTGAACATTGATTGAGGCTAGTTGAATACCATCTGCGGCTCTCAGCTTAATCAAGTTGCCGGTGTGATCGAGAACCCAAATATTGGTGCCGTCATACGCGAGTCTGAATGAGCTGGATAGAGTTTCACAAAGCCAGCGAGGCGGCTGCTATTGAAGCAGAACAGGCTCTTCGGGAGGGAAACACTTCGCGTGCCGCGAGTTTGTATGCAGAGGCTGCAGAGCAAGAACAGCGGGCGTTTGGTGTTGCTGATACCACGAAAGCACGCACGAGAGGGATTACAGCGGTTAGCGCTGTGTCACTATGGTACAAGGCGGCTGCTTACGAACGCGCCGAACAGTTAGCGTACTTGGTGCTAGCTGAGCCTTCCGTGCCAGAATTCGCCAGAACGGATTTGCGAAACCTTGTACAAGCGATCTGGACTGAAACCTCAAAAAAGACTGCCAACGTGAATTTCCTTCCGGGACAGGTGTTCGTGTCAGTTAAGGGCGGCGAGGTTATCACCGGAGGAGCGCCGCTAGATTTGATCGTCGAGAAGGTGCAAACCATTCAGGCTATGTTCTATCGAACAATCGAGTTCATAAAGGACATGCCGCTGCGGGTCCGCGGGGGACCAATCCGCGAGATTCAGGAGTCGTGCCGACCCTGGCTTTTCCAAGCTGCACCAGGTAGCTATCAATTCTCTGTGGCGATCCAGGAACCTAAGCAGCTTGATTTCTTCAGGAAGGATGCACGTCCCGATCTCGTGGCCCGGCAGTTTCTTGAAATACTGAAGGCCTCAGCGAGCGATGACCAAGAGCAGCTAGAGACGGTCGTTCCGAAACCCGAGTACCGGAACGTGTTCTTGAAGCTATGCCGCAATCTTGCCCCGACCGGAAAGACCTTCGACTCGCTGGAAGTATAGGAAAATCAAAATCTCGTGTTCGGCGTGAACGAGGCGTTTTTTGGAGAACGAGGCGTTTTTTGGAGGGGCGAGTGTGTATTGTTGGGTGAAAGAAGCAACTCAGATAAGCTACCGTCCTGCGGCTAAGACCGGTGGGTGGTTCGGCGTGAAGAATGGCAAGAGGGACGGAACCTGGCGTCTTAAATCGCACGATTGCGCCAGGAACGTGAAGCATTCTCGGCTAGATTCTGACTAGCGTGACACCTTTGGAGGTAGGCGTCGCACCCATTTCATCCTTTTGCCGGTTTCGTCGAGGAGCGGATCGTGTCCGAAGTCTCGCTTGAGGGAATCCGCCCAAGGACGAGGTTTGGGGCGTGGCCTTCGCTCCTGTCCCAGAATGGCAAAGATGCCTGCCGAGGTTTGCCTGAGCGCGCGCGGGCTAAACAGCCCAAAGCTGCGAACAGCATGCTGATAGCGTTCCGGAATATGTTGCGCCCAACGGTCAATGAACTGTTCCAGTGAGCACTGCACGAAAACCCGGCACCGCAGCTTTTTGTCCTTGAACCAGAACGTGGCGGTCCGCTCCCCGACGTCGGTGATACGACGCTGCGCAATGGGTGGCCGCCTTACGTAGCGACCGGCGTATCGCAGGAAATGCTCTTTCGACTTGAAGGACTGAATCTTGATGCTCCACCAACGATTCTCCTGCTGGGTGAGCAGCTCTTCCGTCTGGTCAACGGTCATCTTTGTATGAAGCTGACCAGCTCGTAGGGCTGCGCGGAGAAGTGCAATCACGGCCCTGCGCCAAGCCTCCATCAACGGGTCACGCTCATAGTAGACGCGAGAAATCCAGGTGTCGGAGGACCCGTACAGCCCTCCCCCGGTAACCATTGTGTGTACATGTGAGTTGAACTCTAACGGCCCGTTGAAGGTGTGGAGAATGGCAATGACGCCAACTCGCAAACCATATTTCGCACTTGCCCGTGCCTGTATGACCTTCGCGGCTAGAACTGGCAGGGCCTTAGCCAAGCGCGGATTATCGCGGAAAACCGTCCAGAGTACATTCGGCATCGTGAACGTGATTCCCTTATAAAGCGCGTCTGGCAGTGCGGGTCTCATTCTGGTCCCAGTGTGGCCGCGTCCGAGACAGAATCTGCTTGAGAGGATCGTGATATTTCACGTAGGTCTAGCTCCTTTTGAGAATACGGTCCGGTTAATAGGTTCTGACCGACAAGAATTACCGTACGTTGAAACCGGCCGGCCTGCACCACAACGGATCCGGGATGGCGCGCCTCCTGCTGCTGCAAGGCATCGAGCACTGCGCCAACGTCTGGGCTAATCTTCTTCTTTTTGAGCCGAGCGATAGACCGACGGATCACCTTGTCGGTTTCACGATCCTCACTGTGACGGATGAAGCGCTCCAACTGTTCGGCCTTGGGCAATTTGCAGAACTGCATCGCACGGTTAATCGTTAGAGTGCCTTCTTGCGAGGCCGCTTTCACTCGCGGGTGAGCGATCTTCAATATCGTCTTTACGTTGCTGACGTTACGAGTACCAACCCCGGCAGCGTCGGCAATCTGCTGCCGGACATCCATATGCAGAGCTTCCGGCAAATTTGCCAAACCCTTGTACTTGCCCCCGGCGCGCATATTATCGAGCGCCCTCTGCTGGAAGTAGGGCTCTAGCTTTAGCGCCAGGCGAATACGGACAAAAGCATTCCATCCACGCCCCGGCTTGTGGTGGTTAAGAATAAACTGTATCGATTCTTCTTCCCTGATCGGATATTCGATGCAGTGGACTTCGTGCCTACCCTCCAAGAGCGCCAACCGCCAGCGCCCAAAGCCGGCGAGAATCGTCCCGTTCGTCGAGATCAGAATCGGCTCGGTTACAGACGGGTTCGTCAGTCGGGCGGCCTCGTTGAACTCGTCTATTACACCGGTCCAGCCGAGTTCTTCCAGCGCGCGATGTAGCCGCAGTTGTTCTGGGGAACGAACAACCGGACACCCCTCCAACCGAGTCATCGCGCCCGGGTGGAAAGGCTGCGGCGGCACTGCAGAGATAACCTGTACGGCGCTCGAACTGCAAATGGACCCGAAGTCGGGCCCCGCGCTCATCGTAGTGATCGGTTCTTCAGACACCCGGTCATCTGGCGCTGTGAGCGCGGACAGTTGGGAAACTGAAACGGCGAGATTATGCCGGGAGTAGCTCGGATGAGGGCGCCGTTCGTCCAGGCGACAGGTTACGAATTGGCCGGCTCCGAGGAGACCGTCGTTCGTGGATTCCATGTGCTTCTCCCTCGAGCTACTTCCCTGCTGAGTTCGTGAGGCGAACTCCAGCATCCGCACGTTCCATTAACGTTCCAATATTTTGGGTAAGAACGAGAGGACAAGGAGAGTCAAGTATAATATATTCAGCAGGTTAGCTACGGGAGACTACAGCCCTGAAAAGGCTGGCGTCGGCGGTTCGATTCCGTCCCTGGCCACCATTGTTTCAAAGACTTGCAGAGCAGCCAAAGTGCATTTTCATTCCAATACATTCCAAAACCTTGGCGTGGAGAGATTCGCCTCGTTCGAAAATGTCGCTGGCCCCCTGCCCGTCCGCTCCCGGTTTTGCGCCGGGCCGTTTCCGTAGATTTACTCGGGGAAACTAGATAGGTTCATAGCAAGCGAAAGTCCGCCGCCACGCGCTGCGATGCAGAATCACTCAAACCCGCCTCTTTGGAGAATCGTGGCCAGTCACCCAGCGCAGCGCGGACCCCGTCTAACAGGTCGCCGGGGCGGCTGACCCCGAACCGTTCTGCCTCCATGAGAATGTCCGCGCGCGCAATATCCTTGAACTTGCCGTTCACACTCATCAGGTGTTGGTAAGTCCATTCGCCTTTTGGGTTATAGGCATGGGTCACATCATATGCCGGAGCCAGTTCCCAGCTCTCTCCCTGTTTTAGACGAAAAGCGAAATTCTTCGTATGGTCGTCACAGTTACGGGCCATCACATTGAAGGCCATGCGGCGAAAGATCTGTTCCAATGCCGCATCGCCCAAACCAAGCTGTGAAACAGCCATGAAGAGCTGAGCGTAGGCATGTGTGCCGCGCTGCTTGAAGTCCAGATGATCCATTGCACAGAGTGTCTGGACGTGATGTTTGATCGTCTGCCCGTTTACCACTTCGCGGTCAAACCGGCGGGTCATAAAATGAGCCCGTCCATTCTCTTGGAGCAAACGGCATTCATACATGTCGATGCCGGCCTGCTTTGCCATGAGGTGATAGGCATATTCGATACGGCCGTAGTCGGCACCCGTGCCCAACTCGGCGTATTGACCAACGCCGTCAAACTTCAGAAGCCAGTGTTCGAAACCCTCGGCGGCGTCGAACTGCCCGCTGCGGATTACGTTCGTCTTAGGATTCCATGCGATTACCGCCTTCGCGCGCGCGCCGCCCGCCGAGGTGCCCACGTGAATGATGTTTGCGAGCGCCGCGTGGGCGTGCGCGTCAATCGTGAGGTCTCCCTCCGTTAGCTTCCTTGCGTTTTCCACCAGGGATTTCATCTCAAGAGGAGCCGCGCTCTCGCTATGAGAGCCCCGCGCCGGCTTGAACTCCAGTGCTCCCACTCCTCGTTTTCCCATGTATGCCAGGCGATCTAGCGGAGTTACTTCACTCTTTGCCAAACCGCGCTCCGCCATCCATGCGTCGATGAGCGCGTTGCCGAAATCATCCGGCAATGCGTCCGCCAGCATTCCTGGCAGGCGATGAAAGGTAGCATGGGGGAGATTAGGGAAAACAAATGCAGAGCTTCGAGCATCAAGGGGTAGCATTAAAGGCGCTAACTCAATCCCAGTACGCCTCCACGCCGGCTCGTAAGCAAACGCATAATATCCCAGCCGGTCATCAAGAGCCAAAGCGCCAACCCGCCTTCCCCAAACCCGAACTTCAATGACCGGAACATGTTTCACAGGTCACCCTTTCGCTGTCTTCTTGCTCTGCGGACCCGCTGTGGCGGCTTGGGCGAGTGCAATAATGCGAGGGGATCAACAGTGACCTCTGGCGCAAGCGCCTCAATTCCTTGCAAGGCGTCCAGTGCTTTCAGGGTTCTGAGGAGAGTTTCGACGTTAGAGCCGCGCCCCGCTTCGAGGTTGCGGAGTGCCTTTTCTGAAATCCCCGCTTTATCCGCGGTTGCGCGCTGGTCTATGTTACGCGACAGGCGAAGCCTGCGGACGCGCTCGCCCAGAGCAATCTGCAGTTCTTCCGGAGTCTGGAACCTAATCTCTGGCATATCAGCATATTATGACCGATTGACACGAATATCAAGCATAATAGGCATAAATATACCATTTGGTATATACTGTAGTTAAATGGCATATAAGTGCCTATTAACATGTATTGTACATTTAACAGGTACATTTAATCCGGTTATAATAAATTTGACAGCGACAGGCGTTTTCTCGATAAACTACTTATTATCAGTTACTTACGATAAAACTTGCGCCTTCTGATGTGTCTCATTCGCGACGGGCGTAATGACACTTTGCAAATGAGGGGTCACTACAGAATTTAGGCCGAAGCGTGGGACGAGAGTGGTACTCACCGACCAGAATCTTCCATTCCATACGGGCAGTCTTCCCCTGCCCTCCCATCGGCGGAAGGATATCGGGTAGCCAACCGAAATCAGAAGGCTATCCGATAGCTCTTCGTAACCATAACGGCTAGAACTGGTACGACTTCTTCCCGATAGCTTGGCAACCCGTCCGAGATATCCTCCAGGCCGATGAACGCGCAATGGTCCATCAGATACTTGCCAAACAGCAGCGGCGAGGCGCCGGGCTTGCGACCGGGTCGCCGCGAAGAGCAAAAGTATCGCGCCGGCTGTCGCGGCCACCGCCGTCCACAAATCCGTCTCACTGATCTTGCCGCGTAAACCTCGAAGCGGGCCATGATTCTTCCTTGCACTCGCGCGGACGGACGACTGACCACTGGCCACTACCACTGCTTTACGGCGTGATCTCCCACACCGTGCCATTACCTGGCACCGGGGTAGTACCGTACAGGTTGCCGTTGCCGTCGAGGGTGACGCCGCCCATCGGAAAGCTTCCATTGCTTCCGTTGAAATCGAACAAAGGTGTATAGATCCATTCATCGCCTGAGGGCGTCAACTTAAAGATTTCGCCATAATCGTTCCCGCCGGTGGGTAGGCTTCCGTAGAGATTTCCTTGGGAATCGAGAGTCGGGGAGTCGACGGGTCCGCCGTCTCCGCCTTCAAAGACCTGCAAGACGGTGAATGTCCAGCTGCCGTTCGACGGCGTCAGTTCGTAAGCGGCGCCAGGGGAAAAATCGCCCGTGAACCCAAACAGGTTACCGTTCGAATCCATGACGAGACCACCGGAGCCGCTCCCATTGTCCCCGTCCGTAAAGTCATAAAGCGTTGTCTCCGTCCAGCCCGACTGGGAAGGCGACAATTCGTAGACCGTACCGAACTCGGTCAAGTCATTTCCGTTAGAAGTCGTGCCATAAAGATTGCCGGCATTATCAAAAATGACGCCACTGATCGGCTGGTCACCGTCGGCCTCTCCGGTGAAGCTCCACAGCACGCTCTCAGTCCAGCCGCTGCCGGATGGAGTAAGCTTGAAGACTGCGCCTCCATTGCGAGCGCCGCCCATCTCAGTTGTGCCATAGATGCTGCCAGCCTGATCGAAGCTAAGGTCTCCATAATATGGATAGGCGCCATCCCGGCCACCAGTGAAGCTATCGAGCACAGTCTCTATCCAGGGGCAGAGCACAGCGCGGCAGACTGAAGGAGGCGGTCGCAGGCTGAAAACGGTTCCCGAGTTGTTGGCACCACCGTAAGTGGTGGTGCCGTAGAGCAGGCCGTCCGGGCCGAAGACCACCCTGGCATACGGATAACACCCATCGGCCGTTCCTCCGTGGAAGGTATGGATTGTGTTGATGACCCAACCCCCTCCCGAGTGCGACAAACGGAACACTGTGCCACAGCCGGCGCCTCCCTCAGCAGTAGTGCCATAGATTGCGCCACGCTGATCCAAAGTGACGCCGGCAAATGGGGCTGATCCACTGCCATTGCCGAAGCTGTACAACACAGTGAACGTTTGCGCCCGCGCGGCGACCGCCGTCGCAAGCAGGATGAAAAACCCGGCCGCGACGAACCGCCGAAACCTTGTCAAGCTCCAATGTTGCTCTGAGCGCTTCACGATCTTTCTCCTTCATCGCCAGGAAATCTCCTGGCTGAGCATCGGCCCGCTCTCAGCCGTCCCACATCGCTGGGCAAATCGCAATGTGGCTCCGAGAGGCCTTGCGTCGGTCGCGACCGCGGCTGCAGTCTCGCGCTATAGCAGTCTGCATGTCAACTTAATTTGAGATTACGATGCAAGGTCCTGACGATATGAGACTTACTGTGCTGCTCGAGAGTAGCTGGCGCGAACAGGCCAACTCGCACCCAATCCGTCCAGGACAGAATTATTAGCGAAACCCACTCGTCTCTTCTACAACGAGGAGGCAGGGGCAAAGGGGCTGCCGCCCCTTTCCCCTGCACCCCCAATCCCCGCCGGACCTCCTCCGCTTCGCTTCGGCCCACCTCTCCCGGACCATCTCGCTTGACGAAGCCGAACACTTCTTGCACAATCATCACGCCAGCGTCGCTTCGCTCCGACTGCTGTTCACCTTCATTCCGGAACGCCGTTCGGCTTGCCTCCGGAATCGATGTTCACCTTCACCGGAATACCCACTCGACAGCCGCTTTGGTGGGATCGGTACGATCTGCTTCGAATGTCACTTGATGAGAACAGTGCTTAGCGCACGTACGGGAATAGATGGACGTTGGAATCGAGATCGTTCGTCAGAACGGCACGTCCTCTTCCGTCACTGTTGTCGCGTCGGAAGCGCCTTCCGCGGTCTCGCCATTGCCGTTCCCGCTGCCCTTGGAATCCAGAAACTCGATCCTGTCGACGTAGACGAGATCCCTGTAGTGCTTGGCCCCCGTCTGTTTGTCGTCCCATGACTCGGTGCGCTTTCGACCCTCTACGTATATACGGGATCCTTTTTGGAGGTGTTCGCCGACGACCTCGGCACGGCGGCCGAAGGCCTTTACGGCAAACCACTCCGTGTGTTCTTGCAGCGTGCTGCCCTTGTCCTTCCATCGTTCCGTGGTGGCGACTGAGAACTGCGCGATGGCCGTTCCCTGTTGGCTGTACTTCACTTCAGGATCTCGGCCGAGATATCCAATCAGCAGGACCTTCTGCATGGCAGTAAGCCTCCTTATTGAGAATGTGAGATTGATTGCGAGAGTGGTGCGGCGAGGTACTTGAGTCAGGAAAGTTGGAATCTGACGGAATTCTAGCTGTCCGTTCCGTCCGTAAGCGGGATATTGTATTCCTCAATTTCTGCCGTGTCGCCAGACAGAGTGATCTCGATGGCGCGGTTCACGAGATCTCGATCGCCGATGTAGTCCAACACGGTTTCAAGCAGCGCACGCTGGATTGCCGGAATAACGTTAGGGACGAAAATCACTAGGCCAGGGTGAATCTGCTCCTTCTGAAACAGCCGACGGAAATCGATGGCGTTGTTGGTGACGAGAGTAAAATCCTCGTCTCGAATTCTGAGCATGAGTTCGTGATCCCTTAGACCGCTCATGCCCAGATGAACCACGTGGTAAGCCTCATAAAGCCGGTCGGTTGCTACTTTAACCAGGCTCGTGTGCAGGCATTCGTCGATCAACAACCTGACTCTACGCGACACGCCGCAACTTGCCCTTCTTGCGCCCTATCGGCTTATTTCCAGACCATGGCTGTATCGGCGGCCGGCCACGCCGAGGATGGGTAGACGCGTAGATGGACGCAAACTCCACCATCTCGCGGGTCAGCGCAGGGTACCCTTCCAGGATCTCGTCGATCGGAGTCCCTTGTTCGATCATGTCGGCCACCAGGTAAACGGGAACTCTCGTCCCACGAAACACAGGCGCGCCTCCCATAATCTCTGGGTCAGATTGGACCGTGCCTGAGGCTTTCTCGAGGTTCTGAAGCCTGTTGCTCATTTTCCCCCTCGCTCCGCCCACATCAATGATTAGCGCATCGCTGTATTTAAGTTGCTTCTGCTGTGGCTCGCTCAACACCCGGCGAAACACTTCCCTTCGCATCCGCAACGGCAGCCGCTTCAGACCCTCTGCATGCAGCTGCAGGCAGAGCAGGCTCGCATAGGGGACGAAACGGCGACGCACTCCGCCTGCGCGAACGATTCGAACTGGCACAGCGGCGTCCTCAATCGCTTTATTGACTGCCTTCACGGATAAACCCGTCACCCAGGAGGCTTCAGCCACGGTAAATTCTGCAGCATGCATGGTGTTATAAATATACCCTGTAT
>Ga0302320_10018419_pt1 | contig 14078 bp, 18 predicted proteins | sample Bog_T0_3_FD_202130 | JGI IMG/M metagenome (GOLD analysis project Ga0302320, IMG submission 202130) | Peat permafrost microbial communities from Stordalen Mire near Abisko, Sweden - Bog_T0_3 | ecosystem: Environmental > Terrestrial > Soil > Wetlands > Peat | place: Sweden: Abisko, Stordalen Mire... | reverse complement strand
CATGGGCGGAAAACTGCCTGACCAATCGTCATGTCGCCGGACAAAAAAATCACCGTTGTGTCTGATGCCGGTCTGACTAGGTTGGGCCGCTGGTTTTTTACGCGCCGCCGGTTGGCGCTGATTCTGATTTTCGCCGTGGGCGTGACCACGCCCGTGCTCGTTGCCCTCAATTGGAATCACAAATTGTTTTTCATCCCGCTGGAACTGGCCACCAAGTTTCTGATTGTTTATCCGGCTATTCGTGCTAACTGCCGCTGGTTTGGTCCGGTTGTCACCCGCTTTGGCACGCAGAAAAAAGCCGTCTGGCTGACCATTGATGACGGGCCGCATCCCGAAGACACGCCGGCACTGCTCAAACTGCTGAAAAAGCACAACCGCGGGCAACCTTCTTCGTCATTGGCCGGCAGGTTCAAAAATATCCCGAACTCGCCCGGGCGATTTTGCGCGATGGTCACGCGCTGGCCAATCACACCCAGAATCATCCGGTTTTGTTTTTCTGGTGTTATCTCGAAACCCGGCTGACGCGGGAGCTTGATGACTGCGCCAAGACTCTGCGCGAGGCCACCGGCGAATCGCCCCGGTGGTTTCGCGCGCCGGCGGGCATGGCCAACCTGTTTCTGCATTTTTTATTGTGCGACCGGAACTTGAAGCTCATCGGCTGGTCGGCGCGCGGATTTGACGGGCTGCTTCACAACACCGATGCCATGGCCAAACGGATCTTCACCCAGGCGCGGCGGATTGTGATCTCCAATCTGGTGCCGGGCACAACGTATCTGGTGCGGGCGCGGGCCATCGGCGGCAGCACTGGTGCGAGCAACTGGACGGCTCCCGGCTCCATCATGTCCACCTGAAATCTCCCCGGCCGTTGAAGGCTGGTGGATTCAGAAGCCAAACCCAGCCTTCAACCGGCCTCAATTGACCGGAAATGTTTCCGGGCATCGGGCGACCGGCAAGCTTTGCGAACACATCCTTGACGGCCGCCCGCACTTTTTTGAGACTGGAGATTGAATCAAGTCCATGCTTCCCTGTCTGTCAAAATGTTTTTGCGCCATCGTTCAACGCAGACAGAATATTTCGACTTACCCGAACGCACCGAGGCGGAGATTGCCGCGTCGTTCCGTGATCTCAACCGCGTCAATATTCTCTTTCGCTTCTCGCATCCGTTTGAAGCCATGTTGCCGCCATGGCTTGGCCGAATGAACTGTGAACGGCTGGAAATTCTCGACGTGGGCGCAGGCACCGGGCTGCTCGGGAAAACATTGGCAGAATGGGCGCGGCAGCGCGGTTGGAATTGGCATTTCACGAATCTGGACACGAACCAGGTGGCGTTAAAACTTGGCGGCCAGCCGGACAGCGTCGTGGGTTCGGCGCTGCAATTGCCGTTCGCCGATGGCAGTTTTGATCTCGTTGTCGCCTCGCAGATGACCCATCACCTGACCAACGAACAAATCGTCACGCACTGGCGCGAGGCATGGCGGGTGACCCGCGATGCCATTTTCATCTGCGATTTGCACCGCAACCCGGGACTTTACGCGCTACTCTGGCTGACGCTGCACCTAATGCGCACGGACCGGACCATCATTGAAGATGGATTGATTTCGGTGCAGCGCGGTTTTCGCCGGAGCGAGTGGCGCGCACTGGCCGCGCAAGCGGAAATCCCCGGGGCAAATGTATGGCGTTATCATGGCGCGCGAATAGTGTTGCAGGCGCGGAAAAAAACTCCTTCGCCGCCACTCGAAGGTTAAGCCGACATACAGTTTATTGCCATTAGGTGTTCACCCCACTGGTTGCTTCGGGACCCTCCGCTTACTATCATTCACCAGTGGCAAGTAATGGATATTTTCCCACAGAGTCGGAACTCGCTTTGACCGGCGTGGCGCAAGCGATGTTTCATGAACACGCTTCCACCGTAACCCGGAAGGAATTCGGCAAAAAAGTATTTGTGCGTGCCGTGGTGGAGGTTTCAAATTTCTGCCGCGAAAACTGCGCCTATTGCGGCATGCGCCGCGATAACCGCAGTCTCACCCGCTACCGCGCGCGGGCTGAACAGATCGCCGAACTGCTCATCGAGCATCGTCCCGCGAGCGTGACGGACGTGAACATCCAGACCGGTGAAGATCCCGTGGCCGTGCGCGAAGTCGTGCTGCCGCTCATCGAAATCCTGCGGCGGGAAACATCGCTCGGCATCAGCGTCTGTCTGGGAACATTGTCGCCGGAACTTTACGCCGAACTGCGAGCCGCCGGCGCGGGCATCTTCATCATGAAGTTCGAGACCGGTGATGCCGTGCAATACGAACAGTTCGAAGCGCCCGGCACGCTGGCGGAACGGCTGCGGCACATCCGATTGCTCGCGGAAAATAAATGGAGTGTCAGTTCCGGTTTCATCGCCGGATTGCCAGGCCAGACGCCGCGCGATTTGCTGAAAAATCTGGAGCTGGCGCGTTCGTTGCCGTTGAGCGGTTGCAGCGTCAGCCCGTTCATTCCCGGTGAAGACACGCCGCTGGCCGGAAATTCAACGGCGAATCCCGACTGGACATTTAACTGTGTCAGCGCCTTACGGCTGATGCGACCTGACTGGGTGATTCCCGCCGTCAGTGCGTTCAACCTCGCGGCGCAGGACGGTTACCGGCACGGCCTGCGCGCCGGCGCGAACCTCGTGACGATCAATCTGACGCCGACCGATGTGCGCGGGGATTACGTCATCTACAAGCGCGACCGTTTCATCATGACCGAGGAGCGGGTGCTGGGTGCGATTGCCGCCGAAGGACTCGTGCCGTCGAAATCAGGGCTTGTGGATTTTTACCGGCACAAGGCCGACGGCGAAGTCACGACCAAAACCATTTCCGAAACCGCAGTTCAAACTTGAGGCGCGCTTGCTGTTTCCTCATCCAAAATCTCACAGCCGGCCCCATCGCGTCGTCGTCACCGGTGCAGGCATTGTCACCGCGCTTGGCCTCGGCTGTCGCCTCAACGCCGAGGGATTTCGCGCCGGACGCCCCGCCTTTCGTCCCGTGACGTTGTTCGATGTTTCGCGTCAACGCGCCAAAATCGCGGCGGAAGTGGAATTGCCACCGGAACTTCCGCCAACGAAGCTTTCCGCAAACACCACTCGCCGCCTGGATCGCGCCACCCGGATGTTGTTGCTCGCCGCCCATGAAGCGTGGACGCAGGCCGGTTGGGAACCGGCGGAAAATTTGCCCGTGGTTCTCGGCACAACCAGCGGCGAAATGGTTTTAGGCGAGAAATTTCTGCAACAGGCCATCCAAGCGCCGCTCCTAAAGAAGCGGCAGGCGACGCGGGTCATGCACTATCAGGTGCAGCAGCAGGGGCTCAACTTGTGCAGCGCATTTGGTTTTCAAGGCCCGCTCACCTCCATTTCCAACGCCTGTGCTTCCGGAGCAAACGCCATCGGCCATGCCTGGGAAATGTTGCGGCAAGGGCGCGCGGAAAAAGTTTTGGCCGGCGGCTATGACACGTTGTGCCAACTGACGTTTGCCGGATTCGATTCACTCCAGGCGCTTTCCACCACTCCCTGTCGTCCGTTTGACGCGCAGCGCGATGGACTCACGCTGGGTGAGGGCGCGGCCATTCTGACTCTGGAAACGCTCGACCATGCGCGGGCGCGCAGCGCGGAAATCCTAGGCGAAATCATCGGCTACGGCACCGCCACCGACACGCATCACCTCACGCAACCGCATCCCGAAGGCAAAGCGGCTTTGGCTGCGATGACCGCCGCCTGTGCGAGCGCAAAAATTTCACCGGGAGAAATTGATTATATTAACGCGCATGGCACGGCCACCCCGCACAATGATGCGAGCGAGGCCGCCGCCATTAATCGCTGGGCTGGCGATGGCGCGAAAGATTTGCGGGTCAGCTCCACAAAATCCGTCAGCGGGCATTTGCTCGGCGCGGCGGGCGCGGCGGAAGCCGTCATTTGTCTGCTGGCCTTGCGCGGTCAATGGCTGCCGCCGCAGGCTTCCATCACCACGCCCGATCCCGTCTGCCGTTTTAAAATCCTGGGCGCGCCAACGGATGCAAAGATCGAAACCGCCCTCTCCAACTCGTTCGGCTTCGGCGGCGCGAACGCCACGCTGATTTTTCGGAGGTGGTCGTGAACCGCATTTTCGTTCATGGCCTGGGCGCGGTTTCTCCGGCCGGCTGGGGCGTTGCATCCTTGCAGGCCGCCTTGACCAAGGGTGATCCCATCCCCACGCAAAGTCTGGTGCGACCGGGTTGGGAAAAGCCGTTGTGCATTCGCAACGTGCCATCGCCGGAGACGCGCCCGGCATTTTTTGCGCATTCCCGTTTGCGGCGCGCAAGTGACATCACCCTGCACACCGTGGCCGCCGCCCTCGAAGCGTTGGGCGACGACGTTGTGCAAATCCAAGCTGGTGATTTGCGGCTCGGCATCATCGTCTGCACCATGGCGGGCAGCGTCACTTATTCACGGCGTTTTTTTGAGGAGGTTTTGCGCGAACCGGCTTTGGCCAGCCCGCTGCTTTTTCCCGAAACCGTTTTCAATGCCCCGGCCAGCCATCTCGCGGCCTATCTCAACTCGAACGGCACCGGCTACACCTTGGTGGGCGATGACGGAACATTTCTGCAAGGGCTGGCGCTGGCGGCGGACTGGCTGTTGGACGACCGGGCGGACGGGGTGGTCGTCGTTGGCGCTGAAGAGATGGACTGGGTGGTCACCGAGGCAATACGTCTGTTTAAACATGATGCGATTCACAGCGCCGGTGCCGGGGCGATTTACTTGCGGAAAGAAAGGCCGCCAGCGACCGTCGTGGAACTGGCGGGCATCACGGATTCCTTTTCATTCACGCAAAATCAGAGCCGGGCGGAAGCCGCGCGGAAAATGCGGGCGCAATTGCCGTCCTGCGGACCGGCTGAACTCCTGTGCATGAGTGCGCAACCCAACCCGCTGGCGGCAGCAGCGGAAAATATGGCGTGGCAGGACTGGTCAGGCCGGCGGCTCGCGCCGAAATCAATTCTCGGCGAGGGGTTCACGGCTTCGGCCGCCTGGCAATGCGTTGCCGCGAGCAACGCGATTGCGAGCGGCCAGTTTTCCGCCGTGAATGTCAGTATTGTGGGCGCGAATCAGCAGGCGATTGGCGCACGTTTTCTGGCTTGCGGGAAAATTGTTTAGGTCACAGGATTTGCCACCGGAATACGCGCATATTTTTATTTTCAATGAACGACGCAACTGAACTCAAGGCCCGGATCAAACAAATGGTGGTTGAAAACTGCATGCTCAAGATCAGTGCCGCAGAAATTGGGGATGACCAGCCTTTGTTCGGCCCACACGGTCTGGGGCTAGACTCGATTGATGCCCTGCAACTGGTGGTCGCCGTGGAAAAAAATTACGGACTGAAACTTTCTGATGTTGATGTCGCGCGCAAAGTCATGCAAACCGTGAATACCATCGCGATTGCCATTCGTGAATATCAATCCCTGCCGAAATAAAACGTTTTAGCAATGACGCCTGCAAACCTGATTTGGTGCGGGTAGAAATGGGATTGAGAAAAAGCTTTTTGTTTCCGGTGGGTGCGACTTGTTGCAGCCTTCGTTATGGACTTGCCTCACAAGCATCCGCCCGGGGCGGGCTGGCTTCAGCAAGACCGTGACGAGAATGATATGCGCGCACCGAGGCTTTGGTTTCTCTATGGTCTGGAGCGCTTCTTTCGCCGCGCCTGCCATCATGGCTTTGATCTGCCCACGCTGGCGCGCGATTTGCCAGTCGATCTTCTGCTCCAAGCTCACGATCTCTTCGCGTTTCTCCACTCCGGTGTAACCGGCGGCGGATTGGACTTGCGTCTCCTGCCCGCGCAGAGTTCAGCCGTCTTCGTCACGTCATCCGTTGCCGGTCGGCGGGAGAATCAATCGTGGCGAGACAGACGGAGAGCGGCTTAACGTTGCCGGACGGCACAGCGCCGGCACATGATCCTCGCGCAGGATGGGTTCGAGCGTGCGACCGATCTTGGCCCAGCACTCGATCTGGCCGGCAATGGATCGCTCCACGGCTTCGCCGGCGATCCGGGCGTCCAGCAGCAGCGCATCTGAAACTTTGACTGGTTGACTCAATATTCAAGGGCAGCAAAATGCTACCAGTTTTCAATCTTGGCTATGAGCGCTCATCTCAACATAGTTCCGAAGGTGGATGTTTATTAAAATATCCAGTGAGGTGCCAAACTCCTCAATAACGGCGAGCATTTGTTCCGAACATTATGGCGTTGCCGCGCCCCGCCCATACCACCCGCGCGACTGGTTGCAGACTTTGCAAACAGAGAGCATCACCGGCACTTCCACCAGCACGCCCACCACGCAAGCCAATGCCGCACCCGAACTTGGGCCAAACAGGGTGATTGCCACGGCCACCGCCAGTTCAAAAAAGTTGCTCGCACCGATCAGCGCGCCCGGCGAGGCCACATTGTGTGGCACTTTCAATTTGCGCATCAGCAGATAGGTTAGGCTGGAGTTGAAATAAACCTGAATCGTAATCGGCACCGCCAGCAGGATCACCGCAAACCATTTCGTCGTCAGGTTTTCGGCTTGGAACGCGAAGATCAGCACGAGTGTCAGCAACAACGCCCACATCATCACCGGATGAAACTTCGGCAGGAAATTCTTTTCAAACCAGTCCTTGCCGTGCGACTTGAGCAGCAGCGTCCGCGTCAGCCAGCCCGCCGTTAGCGGCACCACGATGAAGACCACGACCGACGTAATCAGCACCTTCGGCGGCACCACTACATTCGCCACGCCGCACAGGAACATGACAATCGGCGCGAACAGCACCAGCATGATCAAATCGTTCACGGCCACTTGCACCAGTGTATAAACCGGGTCGCCGTCCGTGAGGTAAGACCAGACAAACACCATCGCTGTGCAGGGCGCGGCGGCCAGGATGATCAGGCCGGCGGTGTAATTCTTGGCCGTCTCCGCATCAATCCAGTGCGCGAACACATGCTGCATGAAAAACCAGCCGAGCAGCGCCATGCTGAACGGCTTCACCAGCCAGTTGACGAATAACGTCACCATCAAACCTTTTGGCCGTTTGGCGATGCCGCCAATGGCGCTGAAATCCACCTTGAGCATCATCGGATAAATCATCAGCCAAAGCAGAATGCCAATCGGCACGTTTACCTGTGACCCTTGACCAAATTCCAGTTTGCTCAACGTGGACGTGACGCCGGGCAATAATTTGCCAAAGGCGACGCCCGCGACCATGCAGAGCAGCACCCACACTGTGAGATAGCGTTCAAAGAAAGCCAGACGTTTAGGTGCGGCAGCGGGAATGGACATTGCCTTTGTGGGTAAAAGAATACTGGGTTGCCGGTTGAATCAAAAACGAGCCGCCTTCATCTGGTCATGCCGCCCATCGGCGTAAGCCTCGAATACCATCTTGATTTGATCCCGCACCTGCCGGAACACCGCCAGCTTTTCTTCGTCCGTGCCGGTGGCATGCGCCGGATCATAAAAGCCCCAATGATGGCGGTTCAGTTGGCCGGGAAAAACCGGGCAGGCTTGGTCCGCGTTGCCGCAGACGGTGATGACCGTCTCGACGGGCTGGTTCAGAAAATCATTCATGTGCTTGGATAGATGACCGGAAATATCAATCCCGATTTCCTTCATCACCTGAATTCCCAACGGATGCACATAGCCCGCTGGTTTTGAGCCGGCACTCTGGACATTGAGCGTGTCGCCCGCGACGGCGCGCAGGATGCCTTCGGCCAGATGGCTGCGGCATGAATTGCCGGTGCAGAGGATGAGGACGGTCGGTTTCACTTTTTGCATTGTCGTTTGCATAATTCAGCCGGGTCTTGCTTGAGTATTTTTGCGAGTTGTTTTTTATCCGCCAAAATTTGCGGATCGCCAGCCTGAGATTTTTCGATCCAGTTCAGGGCTTCGCGCACGGCCACCGGGGCGTTCTTGCCCGGCAGTTGGTAGTAAATCCAGCGGCCATCCTTGCGTGATTCCACCAGCCGGGCTTGAAAGAGAATGGACAGATGCTTCGAGACCGTGGACGGGGCGAAGCCGAAAAGTTCCGTGATCTGGCAGACGCACAGTTCCCCGCCGCGCAGGGCCAGCAGCGTGCGCACGCGGCTTTCGTCCGCCAGCGCCTTCGTGATGTTCATGAAATCGCGCATAATCTATTTCTTCATTTCGCCATAAAGCGAAGTGAGGATAGTCCGCCGCGCCCCCCGCCGTCAAGCCGGCATTGCGACGCCCCCTGCCAGTGGTCAGCCAAGATGTAGTTGGTGATGTTCCGTAATCAATTGCGCTTCCGCTGCCAGCCAGTGCTGCGCATCGTGGCCGGCCTCCGAACCCTCATTCACATAATTGCAGTAAGCCTGTTTGGCCACTTTGTCCGGTGCGGGGGTGAAATCCTCTATGGCTGCCGCTCGTGCGGGTCCTACTTTTGTTGATTTTGGCCGTGATGTTTATGTTTCATCCGGTGATTTTAGCGGCGCCGTGGTTGGAACTTTGGGGTCTAACCACACGAAACAAAATAGGGAGGTTTTAGAAGTTCTAAACAGCCCAAATTAGCCCTAAAGATGCCGAATATAAAGGGTTTTTGCAGCGAGGCGACGGTTTTAGAAGAATTTCCACAAACAGGCATGTTTTGAAAAGATTTATACTCATTTGACCGGCTTCAATGGGCCATTAACGGCCCGCTAATTACGGACCGGGCAATAGACAAGAGCACGGCGTTCTGCCGGCACCATCCGAGCGCAATCTCGGCCTTCTTAAAGGGCTTCGGAACCGTCGAGCGTTTTCCGCACTTATTTTCGACCAGGAGAGCCATTGTCCCACCACGAGCGTCTCACTTTGTTTTACTTAAAAACGGACATATTCCATCGACGGGAAACGCCGCGCCAAGTTCTGGATCGGCAGCGGCCAAAGTTTCGAATTCTGGATCGGCGATGGAGGCCGCCGCGCGCGCCATGGCAGACCGCGCAGAGGCACACCAGGCCGGCGCGGGTCCGCATGTTGTGGATCGTTTCTTCATTATCTCCTGCAACTGAATCAACAGTCCAGAACCGTCCAGTATTCGGGTTTGAGGTAATGGGTGCGCTTGTTTGAAAGCCCCATGTCGCGGAGGGCGGTGTTTTTCTCGGTTGCCCACGCCGCCGCATCTAGGCTGCACCTCAAAAGCAGACCAAATAAACAGATTTGAGCCGGAATTTCACAAGTGATTGCATAATAAACAACGTGGGTGTCGCGGAAGGTGGAGGGTTTTTGCCGCAGAGAAACAAAGGCGCGGAGAGAATCTAATTTCTGGTTTTTGGCACTCACAAGCTGTTCCCGCCTCTGCGACTCTGTGTCTCGGTGGCTGATTCCGCGTCTGCTTTCTTGGCCATGCGGCGAGTGTGCGCTGGAAATTTGGCAGCGTGAATTTTTTGAAAACTGGAAATCAAAAACCGGCATGCATCCGTCTTCGCCCAGTTTTATTTCGCGCCGTTGGTGGCTGCGGCTTTCAGCTGCTGGAAGACGGCCAGTTGAACCTGGAGCTGGGCGGCCAGATCCTTGAGTTTTTGCCCCTGCGCCAACTGCGCCTGTGCCAGTTTCTTTTGGGCAGCTTCCAAGTCGGTTGCGGAGCCGCTGTTTTGCGCCTGGACCACCTGCTGCGCGGCGGCATTCACCTGCGCCTCCATTTCGGCCCCGACCTCGCCGCATTGTTTCAGGTATTCGGCACTGAAAATCTGGCCGGCCTGTTCGGTGGAAACCGTGCTCATGTCCGGGATGAGGCGGTTGATGGCGGCGATGGTTTCGGAACTGGGCCTGGCAACTTCGGGGGCCAATTTGGCTGGTGCGGCGGTTCCGGCCACGCGCAGGATGGCGCGGGCAAGATCAGATTCCAGTGCCGGTTCCCATTCCGGCTGGAGCCGGGCGAGTGATTCCGTGTTCTTGCCGCTTGTCACGACGATGCCCAGAAAACAGGCGTCGCCTTTGTCCAAATTGAACGGCTGGATGCCGTCGGTCGTGGCGGCGGTGACGTTGGTTTCCGCCGGATCGGTCACGCTGGACAGTTGGATTTTGTCGCCGCCAGCAGCCTGCACGGCGTCGAGCAGTTGCGCGACACGCCCACCAAATGCCTGGAGCGATTCGTCGGCGCTGCCTGCCGGCAGCAGGGAATAGTAACGGATCGTCACCAGTGTCTGTAAATGTCCCAACAGATTTTGGGTCGAGGCGGAAAGCCTGCCACTATCGTCAGAGCCGGAGTGATGGTGATGAAACCAGGCACCTGCCAGTGCCACGCCCAGCGCGAAGGCGGCCACACCCAGCACGAGCGGTTGGCGACGGGAAGCTTGCGGTTGGGCGGGGCTGGGGATAGTGCTTGGTTTCATGCGGTGAGGTTCAATTAATTTGTGCCGCCAGTATTTGTGGGTTCAGGCAGGCTTGTCAATTTAGAAACCCCCGGTTTGCCGTCTGCGGCAATAACAGCCTATAAAGTGACAAAATACGGTTAGTTCTTTCAGGCATGGGTCATCTATAGTTCCACCATAAAGTGAACATTCAGTGTTCGCCAGCAGCAGCCAGAATGTGATCGAGTGCTGGTATTGATCCGGGACATTGATGAAAAGATTCAGTTAATAATCAACTTTGGGTTAGCTTGAAATTGTCATCTGTAAAACGATTTGCTGTGATTCTGGCGCTGGCGGGCCTGTGGGTTGGCCGGTGGCCGGCGGCGGCCCAGCAGGTGCAGCATCTCACCCTCGTGCAGCCCGGCGGCTTTCCCGGATTGCCGGTCATGAACGGGATTGTTCAGGTGACCAATGGCGTGAATGTGATGTGGGATGGTCCTTCCGGTTATTATCAACTGCTCAAGAAGGCTTCCTTGAAGGATGCCAACTGGCTCGCGGTCGGCGGACGATCCTTGAACTGGCAGACGACCGTTGCCACCACACCGAGCAATGCGTTCTTCCGCGTCTCCGGCCCGTCGCCGCATTATCTGGGTTCCCAAGGCTGCACGGAGTGTCATGCCAACATTCAAACCACGGTGCTGAAAACGGCCCATGCGGGCGCGTTCACCGATGCTTCTTTTGCGGCCGCCGGCGGCCAGAGCAATCCTTCCTGCCTGGCCTGCCATACGGTGGGTTACCAGCTGCCGACCGGATTTATCAGCAAGACGCCGTTGCTGGCCAATGTGCAATGTGAGAACTGTCACGGCCCGGCTGCCAATCATGCGGCCAATCCGGATGATTCCACCGTCATCCCGCAGGTTGAACTTGCCGCCACCGTTTGCGGCGGTTGCCACAGCGCCAATCCGCCGACGTTTCCGGAATGGTCGGCCAGCGGTCACGCCGCCGTCGTGCCGGACGTGTTGCAGACCATGAGTTCGAGTCCCAATAACATTCGAACCTGCGGTGTCTGCCATTCCGGTTCCGCGCGGCTCGCCATGATCGGCGGCAGTGATCCCGCCACCACGCTCACGAAAGATTACAATGTTCCGCAGACGTGCGCTGTCTGCCACGATCCGCACCAGACGAATAGTTATCCGGTGCAACTGCGCAACCCGACGGTTTCGTTCAACAATTTTGAGCTGACCAGTTCCAATGTGGCTTCCGAAGCGGCGTTCACCAGCTTTTACAAAACCAACGTCAACGTCAACCTCTGCGCCCAGTGCCACAATGATCGGGGTGCGGCGTGGACGGACACCGCGCGCGCGCCACATGGTTCATTGCAATACAATTTGCTACTCGGTTATGCTGGCGAACAGTTGTATCTCCCGAGCCCCTTTCCCGGCGCACACTCGGGCTTGCCGTCCACCGCCGTCTATTCGACCAACGGCTTGTTCTACCTGACGAACCAGTGTGCCTCCTGCCACATGCCATCGGAGACCGGCTCATATTCCGGCAACAATCACACTTTCAGTCCGGGCTACAGCGTCTGTCTGAACTGCCACGACGGGCCGTCCTATCAGGCCAGTCTGGCCTATGACCTTTCCAATCAGGTTTGCCAGATCATCACCGGCTTGAACACCTGGGCCGGCACCCAGACGAATTCACTTCTGGTCACCAACGGCGTGGTGGCCTGGGAATACACCTCGCCCGGCGGCTTGACCTGGCAGGCCAATTCAGCGGGTGCGGTGACGAACTGGTCGCTGACGAATCCAGTGACTTTTACCGGCCCGAGCAGCGCCGGGCAGGCGTTGATTCCCGACGACATCAAGAAGGCGCGGTTTGATTTGTATCTTATTTTGAACGACGGCAGCTTTGGCGTTCACAATCCCATCTACGCCCGGTTCCTGCTGCAATCAGCGGAGTCCTATACCATATCCAACTCGAATTGAACCATTGATCCGCATGAAGACCTTTCCATTGCTCAACCAACTCTGGCTCCGGTGCCGGCGGACGCGTGGCGTGGTGTTGGTCGCGGGCGCGGCCGTGCTGGTGCTGGCGGGGATTTCCTGCAGCTCCGTCTCGAATCGAGCCGTGGCTTTGCCCGATGTGCCGGGAGCGAAATACATCGGTTCCTCGGAATGCGAGCAGTGCCATGATGTCATTTGCCGGGACTTCAAGACCGCCGACCATGCAGGGCTGATGGCTGAAGGACCCAATGCCAAGGATGTTGGCTGCGAGTCGTGCCATGGACCTTGCAGCCTGCACTCGGATTCCGGCGGTGATGTCAAACCGCCTTACAGTTTCACGCCCGGACGTCCCATTCCGGCGGGGCTGGCCGGGACAACTCCCGGCATGTCGCCGGCGCGGGCGAAGGAGACGGTTTGTTACCAATGCCACGCGGATGTGCGCGGCCAGTTTGAACTGCCGAGTCATCATCCGGTGCCGGAAGGACGGATGGATTGCACTCTTTGTCATTCGCCGCACAAGGGCAGCATTCGCGCCGGTGGCGGCACCGCCCTGATGTCGCAGGATGACAATTGCCTGCAATGCCATCCGGCCCAGCGCGGTCCTTATGTGTTTGAACACGAGGCACTGCGCGAGGGTTGCACCACCTGCCACACGGCCCATGGCAGCGTGAATGCCAAGCTGCTCACTGTGCGGGATTCAAACCTCTGCCTCAAATGCCATTTTCAGCAGGTTCAGAACGGAGCCATCCTCATCGGTGGCTCGGATCATACCGTCCGGTTGCAGGAAGGCACCTGCTGGACGGCGGGCTGCCATGAAGCGGTTCACGGCTCGCGCGTCAGCCCGTCACTCAGGTTCTAAACCGCAAAGGGAAAGCCGATGAAAACAAAACGCCCAACAAAAAAACAGCGAGACTTGGCCGTCCGGCGGGCGTGGTATCGCCGCACCATTATGGTCGGGGCGATGTTGTTGTCGTGCGGAACCGTGGCGGGAGCCGAAAGCACCAACGCTCCGGCGGTGAAACCGCTGACTCCGGAGCAATCGTATGAAGGCGGCAAGGATACTTACAACAACTGGGTGGATCTTTCTGTCGGCGGCCTGATGGTTCATGGTAACACGGCGCAGGCGCAGCAACAATATCAGTTGAGCAAAGATCCCTTCGGCGGCATCAGCGACATGCACCTGCAGCAGGATGTCGCCAAAAACACCACGCTGACCATGGACGGTCACGCGTTGTTCGACCAGAACGACTACAAATTGACCTTAGGTTTGCAGCGCGAAGATTTCGGTTACGTCAAGGTCAATGCCACCGACTTTCGCACTTGGTATAACGGCGCGGGCGGCTTTTTTCCGCCCACCGGCATGCAATACCAACTCCCGGGCGATGACCTGTATATTGATCGCGGCACATTCTCGATTGAGGCCGGCTTGACGCCAAAGGATTTGCCGGCGATCACCTTCAAATATGACCACAGCTACCGTGATGGTGACAAAAGTTCCACCATCTGGGGACCGGTCCATCCCGATTTGACGACGACGGTGCGGGGCCTGTATCCGTCCATATACGGCATCAATGAGAAGGTGGATAGCTACGCGCTGGACATGACCAACCATATCAAGAGCACGGATATTGGCGTTGGTGTGCGTTACGAAACCGCCAGCTTGTCCGACACGCTTCAGTCAACCTTTTGGCAGGGCGAGCCGGCGCAACAGAATGTCACCCAATCGCAGGGAACTTCCTATGACATGTTCAATGCCCATGCCTAC
>Ga0302320_10018417_pt1 | contig 14082 bp, 9 predicted proteins | sample Bog_T0_3_FD_202130 | JGI IMG/M metagenome (GOLD analysis project Ga0302320, IMG submission 202130) | Peat permafrost microbial communities from Stordalen Mire near Abisko, Sweden - Bog_T0_3 | ecosystem: Environmental > Terrestrial > Soil > Wetlands > Peat | place: Sweden: Abisko, Stordalen Mire... | reverse complement strand
CGCAACCGCAACTTTCGCCTTTTCTTCATCGGGCAGGCGATCTCGAACACCGGCAACTGGCTGACCACCGTCGCGCTCACCCTACTGGTGCTCCACCTCACACACAGCGGCCTGGCCGTGGGCCTGGTCACCGCCTGCCAGTTCGGCCCCATCCTGCTGCTGTCGGCCTGGGCCGGCGCCATCGCCGACCGTTCCAACAAGCGCAAGCTGCTGCTCGTCACCCAGAGCCTGGAGATGGCCGAGTCCATAGGCTTGGCCGTGCTGGCCTTCCTGCCCCACCCCCCGCTCGCCGGCCTGTACGCGCTGGCCATCGTCGGCGGCACCCTGCTGTCGTTCGACAACCCCCTGCGGCGTTCGTTCGTCACCGAGATGGTGCCGCCCGAGGACATCCCCAACGCGGTCGTGCTCTACAGCATCATCGTCAACATCTCGCGCATCTTCGGACCGGCGCTGGCCGGCCTGCTGGTGGTCACCCTGGGCTACGGCTGGTGTTTCTCGATCGACGCCACGTCGTACCTGGTCGTCATCGGCTGTATCGTGCTCATGCGCCACGCCGAGCTCCACCGCCAAGCGCGCGGGCCGCGGGCCAAGGGAGAGGTGCGCGCCGGGCTGCGCTACGTGGCTTCGGTGCCGGTGCTGTGGGTGCCCTTCGCCATGTTCGCCGTGATCGGCACCCTCGCCTACAACTTCAACGTCACCCTGCCGCTGCTGGTCACCGACGCCTTCCACCGCAGCGCCACGAGCTTCACGGTGCTCTACTCGGTCTTCAGCTTCGGCGGCCTGGTCTGCGCGCTGATCGTCGCCAACCGCGCCCTCATCGCGCTGCGCCACATCATCGCCGGCGCGGTGGCGCTCGGTGTGGCCATGCTGGCGCTGGCGGCCGTGCCGGGCATCTGGTCGGCCATCCCCGTCGTCTTTTTCGTAGGCGTCTCCAGCATCCTCTACCTGACCGGCACCACCGCGATCGCCCAGACCGAAGCCAGGCCCGACATGCACGGCCGCGTCCTTGCCCTGCAGACCGTCATCCGCGGCGGCGGGGCGCTGATCGGCGGGCCGCTCCTGGGCTGGCTGGCCGACAGCGTGGGCGCTAGGGCGCCGGTCGTGATCGGCGGCGTGGCCTGCCTGGCCGCTGCCGCGTTCGGCGCCCTCACCACCCGCCGCACCGGGGCCCGGCCGGGCGCGTCTCACGCGCGGCACAGCTCCGCGCCGCTTCCCTAATGAGCGAGCAGCACGCCAACGGCGAAGAGCGCAGCGTAGAGCAAGCCGGTCTGGCCTGTCTCAGCGAGGGCGGCGTTCAACTGCCGGCCCGTCTGCAAAAAGACGCGGCGCGTGGCCCGCGCCGCCAGCGGCAACGACAACCAGGCAAGCAGCGTCGCCGGCGGCAAGGCACGGGCGATGACGGCGATCGTGAGCAGCGCGTAGGGCAGCGCCATGAGCGCCAGGTACTCGTACCGCGTGGCGCGCACGCCTATGCGGACCGCCACCGTGCGTTTGTCGGCCAGCCGGTCCTGCTCGATGTCGCGCAGGTTGTTCACGACGATGATGGCGGTGATCACGCCCCCTACCGCCGCGCCCATGAGCACGGCCAGCTCCGACACCGCGGCGCTCTGCACCCAATAGGTGCCCACCACGGCCGTCAGCCCGAAGAAAGCAAAGACGAACACCTCACCGAGACCGTGGTAGCCGAGAGGGTACGGCCCGCCGGTGTAGGCGACGGCGGCGACGATGGCCGCAAGGCCGACGACGGGCACGAGCGGGCCGCGCACGAACGTGAGGTACACGCCGAGCGCCAGCGCCAGGGTGAGCACGACCTTGAGGCCGCGCTTGACTTGGGCACGGCTCAGCAGCCCCGACTGGGTCACGCGCAGCGGGCCGAGCCGCTCGGCTGAGTCGGCGCCGCGTTCGTGGTCGTAGACGTCGTTGGCCAGGTTGCTCGCGATCTGCAGCAGCAGCGCCACGGCGAGCGCGGCCAGGGCCGGGGCCAGGGCAAAGCCGCCGTCGCGCCAGGCCAGCGCGCTGCCCACAATCACGCCGGTCGCCGCCGCCGGCAGCGTCTTGGGGCGCACGGCGAGCCACCAGCGGCGCGCGACGCCCATGGGCTCAAGGGCCGCCTGGTCGGGGACGCCGTGGTCGCGCACGATGGTCTGCTGCCGCATGATGAGACTCTATCGCAGTCGGCGCCGCACGGCGTCGCACGGCGCCGTCGACAGCGCGCAGCTGGTATAACCAGACCACGACGAACAGCCAGAGCACCAAGGAGTCTCACAGCGTGAAGAAGCGAGCCTCAGTCACGTTCCAGCCCGACGGCGCCACGGTCGAGGTCGATGTCGGTTCCGGCCTGCTCGACGCGGCCATCGCCGCCGGAGTCGAGATCGACGCTCCCTGCGGCGGCCAGGGTCGCTGCGGCCGCTGCAAGGTGACCGTGCACGGCGACGGGGTCAAACGGCCCCCGAGCGCCCACCTGAGCGCCGACGACATCGCCGCGGGCCAGGTGCTCGCCTGCCAGACGCAGGTGATGGGCGACATCGAGGTGAGCATCCCGGCCGGCATGGCGCGCCTGGCCGGCACGCCCCGCGACCACGCCGGCGCCGAACCCGAGGCGCTCCCCGGGGCCTGCGACTGGCGCCGCAACCCGGCCGTGCGCTCGGTCGCACTCGAGATGGAGCCGCCCTCGCTGACCGACAGCCTGAGCGACCTGGGCCGCCTCTACCGCGAGCTCGCCCGCCACGACGTCGCCGAGACCAGCGTGGCGCTGCCCCTCCTCAAAGACCTGGCCGCCAAGCTGCGCGAGTCCGAGTGGAAGGCGACGGTCACCCTCGAGATGGGCGATCTCGTGAACGGCCACCACCTGCCGCCGCGGGTCATCGCCATCGCGGCGGGCGACGACCGCCCCGGTTCCTACGGCCTGGCGATCGACCTGGGCACCACCAGCGTCGTCGCCTACCTGGTCGATTTCGAGACCGCCCGGGTGGTCGATACCGCGAGCGCCTATAACCGCCAGATCTCGTACGGCGACGACGTCATCTCGCGCATCGTCTACTCGCAGCGCGACGACGGCCTCGCCCACCTGCAGCGCCTCGCCCTCGACACCATGAACGAGCTCATCGACGAGCTCTGCGAGCGCAACGACGTGGCTCACGCCACGATCCACGAGGCGGTCGTCGCCGGCAACACGATCATGACCCACCTGCTGCTCGGCCTCGATCCCAAGTACCTGCGCATCGAGCCCTACATCCCCACCATGACCATTCCGCCGAAGATGCTGGCCGCCGAGGTCGGCCTGAAGCTCAACCCCCAGGCGCACGTCCATTGCATGCCCGCGGTGAGCAGCTATATCGGCGGCGACATCACCGCCGGCGTCATCTCGTCGGGCCTCTTTGCCACCGACAAGGTCACCCTCTTTCTCGACATCGGCACCAACGGCGAGATCGTGCTCGGTACGAAGGACTGGCTCATCGCCTGCTCGTGCTCGGCCGGGCCGGCCTTCGAGGGCGGCGGCGTGCGCCGCGGCATGAGGGCGACGGCCGGCGCGATAGAGCGGGTCTGGATCGACGACGCCACGTTCGAGGCGTCGTATCGCACCATCGGCAACTCGCCCGCCGCGGGCTTGTGCGGCAGCGGCCTGATCGACCTGCTCGGCGAGCTCTTCATGACGGGCATCATCGACCGCTCGGGCTGCATCGACATGCGGCTGCGCGGCCGCCACGTGCGCGACGGCGACCTTGGTCCCGAGTACGTGGTCGCCTGGGCCGCCGACAGCAGCACCGGTCACGACATCGCCATCAACGACCGCGACATCGCCAACCTGCTGCGCGCCAAGGCGGCCGTCTACGCCGGCTGTGAGGTGCTGTGCAAGAACGTGGGCATGGCGATGACGGACGTCGAGCAGATCCTCATAGGCGGCGCCTTCGGTCAGTACATCGATGTGCAGAAGGCGGTCCGCATAGGCCTGCTGCCCGACCTGCCGACCGACCGTTACACCTTCGTCGGCAACACGAGCGCCCTGGGCGCCTACATGACGCTGCTGTGCGTCGACATGCGCCAGGAGGTGCAGCGCGTGGCCGACCGCATCACCTACATCGAGCTCTCGGCCGACAACGCGTTCATGAACGAATACAACGCGGCGCTCTTCTTGCCCCACACCGACGACAGCGCCTTCCCGTCGGTGGCTCAGAGCGCCGAGGCGCGCCGCCTGGCCGAGATGATCAGCGCCGAGTTCGGCGGCGACATGGAGGCCTACCTCAAGGCGAACCGCTAGTCGAGCGTGCGCAGGTACTCCGAGATGGCGGCCAGGCCGCCGACCAGCACGTCGCGCGCGCAGGCATAGCCCAGCCGGAAGGCGTGCTCACAGCCGAAGGCCGCGCCGGGCACCACGAAGGCGCCGTTGAAGTCGAACATGGCCTGGCAGAGCGCGACCGAGGGCAGCTCGTAGTCGTAGTGGATGAGCGCGGTCGTACCGGCGCGCGGCCGCACAGAGTGCAGGCGCGGCTCGCCGGCGAGCCACTCGTCGACCACGGCGAGATTGCCGCGCACTATCCCCAGGCTCCGTTCGAGGATGGCGGCGCGGTGCTCGAGGGCGACCGTCGCCAGCGCGTCGTCGAGCACGCCGCAGCTGATCGTCGTGTAGTCGCGCATCTCGACACAGCGCGCCACGACCTCGGGCGGCCCGGCGAGCCAGCCGGTGCGCAGCCCGGCCAGCGAGTAGCTCTTGCTGGTGCTGCCGCTGCTCACACCCTTCTCGTAGAGGTCGACGATCGAGGGCGCCGTCGTGCCCGGCTCGTGCTCGAGCATGCGATAGACCTCGTCACACAGGATCCAGGCGCCGGCGGCGCGGGCGACCTCGACGATCTCGCGCAGCAGGGCCTCGCCCATGAGCGCGCCCGTCGGGTTGTTGGGGTTGTTCAGGACGATGAGCCGGGTGCGCTCGTCGACCAGGGTGCGCAGCTCGGCGACGACCGGCAGATAGCCGTCGGCCTCGCGCAGGCGCAACGACTTCACCGTGGCGCCGAGCGCCTCGGGCATGGAGTAGAGCTGCTGGTAGGTCGGCTTGACGCAGACCACCGTGTCGCCCTCTTCGACCAGGGCGAGCAGCGCCAGCGAGTTGGCGCCGATGGCGCCGTTGGCGGTGATGATGTCGGCGGCGGTGATGCCCTCGCCGTAGAGGGCCGCGATCGCCGTGCGTAGCCGCGGCGAACCGATGATGTCGCCGTAGGCCAGCCGTGTCTCGAGCAGGCGGCGCAGCACGTCGTCGCGCTCGCCGGAGAGCTCGAGCAGCTCGTCGAGGCGCAGCGAATCGACGCAGGTCTCGGCGGTGTTCCAGGTGGCCGTGGTCTCGTGGTCGTTCATCCACTGCTCGACGATGAACGGAGCGATGCGCACGCGGTCCTCCTAACGCTCGAGCGCGGCGCCGCGCGCGGTCTCTGTCGCCAACACCACATCGGGGTCTTGACCGCGTCCGCAGACGAGCTCGAGAAGGTCGTCGAGGGCGCTCGCCAGGTCGGTGTCGGCGGACAGCTCGACGAGCGGAGCCAACGCCGCTTCGGCGGCGCGGCGCAGCGTCTCGCGGTTCACGGCGCCGCAGGCGTCGCGGTTGGCGGCCCAGAGGTCTTCGGTGGTCGTCACCATGTCGCTCGCGCCGCGCACCGACGCGCCCCTCACGAACCCCGGATGGAGCCGTGTACCGCGGGTGACGCGCACCGCGACCCCGACCAGCGAGACGTCGTCGGAACCGCTGTCGGCGGCCACGATGGCCGCCTCGTCGGCGGCGCTCTGGTAGCCCAGCGTCAGGCGCTCGAAGCGCCCGCCGAGCGCGCCCACAAGGCGACCGGTCCGGCGCGGGTCGCCGGGGTCGCAGGTGGCCACCACGGCGAAGCCTTTCGCAGCGGACACCTCGCCGGCGTGGGGCACGCGCACGAGGCGCTCGTCCAGGGCGGCTGCCAAGGCGCTCTGCAAGGTCTTGGGCAGGCAGTCGAGGCGAGTGACGAACAGCAGCCGGCCGTCGCGCATGGCCTGTGCGAGGGGCCCGGCCACGAAGGTGGCCGCGCCGTCGTCGTGAACGGCGCTGCCGTCACGAACGGCGCCGTCGGCAGCGGCGCCGCCGTCGACGCGCACGAGCTCGCGGCCGAGGTGCCTGCAGACGGCCATCGCCACCGTGCTCTTGCCGACCCCAGCCGGGCCATCGAGCAGCAGGTTGCGGCCAGCAGTCAGGGCGGCGAGCGCGACGGCGAGCGCGGCCTGGCGCCCGACGATGCCGTAGCGGCGCTGGATCTGGGCGATCGTAGTCGGGTCGTTCGTCACGGTGCCTCGCTCGAGTAGCCGGGATCTCGTTCGGCGTAAGTCTACCGCCCCCGGCTGCTCGACTGCCCCGGCTGCCCGCCGACGGGGCCACCACGGTGCCCGGCCTGCGCGGCCGACGCGCCTGGACCTCGGTGCGACTTCGTCGACGCCGCTCAAGCCGGCGTGACCACGTCGCGCGCTTAGGCCGTCGATCGACTTCGTCGTCGCCGCTCAGGCGTGCGTGACTTCGTCGCGCGCCTAGTCCAGGAAGCCCCGCAACCGCTCGGTGCCGCGGTAGCTGGTGAGCTTGGCGAGCGTCTTGTTCTCGATCTGGCGGATGCGTTCGCGGGTGAGGTCGAAGGTCTGGCCGACCTCTTCGAGGGTGCGCGGCTGCTGATCTTTGAGGCCGAAGCGCAGCTCGATGATCTTGCGCTCGCGGAAAGGCAGCATGGAGAGGACCTCGTTGAGCTCCTCTTTTTGCATGATCTCACTGACCGCCTCGACCGCCGGCGTGGCGTCTTTGTCTTCGATGAAGTCGCCGAGCTGCGAGTCGCCCTCGTCGCCGATCGGCGATTCGAGGCTGAGCGGCTGCTGACTGATCTTCAGGATCTCGCGCACCTTGGCGGCCGTGATGCCCATCTCGGCGGCGATCTCGTCGGGGGTAGGCTCGCGGGCGCTGTCGGACTGCAGCTTGCGCTGCACGCGCACGAGCTTGTTGATCTGCTCCACCATGTGCGCCGGCACGCGGATGGTGCGCGCCTGGTTGGCCATGCCGCGGGTGATGGCCTGACGGATCCACCAGGTGGCGTAGGTCGAGAACTTGTAGCCCCGGCGATAGTCGAACTTCTCGACGGCGCGGATGAGCCCCAGGTTGCCCTCCTGGATCAAGTCGAGGAAGGACATGTTACTCCAGCCATAGCGCTTGGCGATAGACACGACCAGGCGCAGGTTGGCTTCGATGAGCTTTTGCTTGGCCTGCATGTCGTGGCGTTCGATGCGCTTGGCCAGAGCGACCTCTTGCGCGCCGGTCAGCAGCGGCACCTTGCCGATCTCGGTGAGGTATGAGCGCACGGGATCGCTGCTCTGCGTCTTGATGGACAGATCGAGCTTGGGGGTGGCGGTTTCTTCGGGCTCGGCAGCGGCGTCGTGGACCGGGGCGTCGCTTTCGACGATGTCGATGCTGAGCTCGTTGAACGCCATGAACAGATCGTCGATCTGCTCGGCGCTGAGTTCGACGTCTTGCAATCGGTCCTGGACGTGCTCGGCGGTCAGAAAGCCCTGCTCGCGGCCTTCGGCAAGCAGCTCTCGTACCTCTTCGCTGTCGAGGTCGGGCGGCTCGTTTGCCGGGCGCTCTTGCACTGCGTCACTCACAGTCGTTGCCCTTCTCCTTGTCGTGGGAGCAGCCCGTACAGGGGCGCTCGACTAGGTCGTGCCAGGCCGCTGAAAAGAGCCCCACGGCCACCGTGGGGCTCTCGAGGAGCCGTGAGGTACCTGAGGGGTACCGTGACTATCCGGCGGACCGGACATGCCATGTTAGCACCGACGTTCCCCGAAAACAAGGTGTGAGCAGGATTGTTAACGCCAGCACAGTGGATAGCGCCCGATCAGGGCCAAGTGGGCCGCTCCAAAGGCTGCCCCACGACTCTGCCCCATGTCAGCGATCGGCAACCACGCGCTCTCGCCCGGCATGGTCACAGGGCGTTCTCGCGCCCCTGCGCTCGTGAGTGCCGGCCGTGAACCGGCCGCGGGTCAGGGGACCGTGAAGTCCGGCCCGCTCACCATGTGACCGACCAGTTGGTACGAGCTGCTCGAGGCAGAAGTGTAGGTGTAGTCGCCCTGGGCGGTGCTGTCCCGCATGGGGGCGCCGCTGACGGGGTTCTTGGGCCACTGGTCGACGTAGGCCTTGCCGTTTGAATCGACGAGCGTCGTGCTGCCGGCCACGGCCGGCGGATAGGCGTCGCCGTTGTCGAGGGCGTAGCTCTGCACGCCTATCTCGATGGAGTGGATGCCTTCTCTTACCGCGGCGTTCTTGGCCTTGCCGCGCTGGCTCAGGTACGCCGGGATGGCGATGGCGGCCAGGATGCTCAGGATGACGAGAACGATGAGGACCTCGATGAGCGTGAACCCGCTCTGGTCCCTGTTCGGGTGTTTCATGCGAATGTCACCTCCTGCGAACTGTCCGTGGCTGCAAGCCTGGTCTCGTGCGCGCGCGACGAAAAGCGCCCGTGGCGCCTGCCGGCGCCGCCGCTTCCGTCGGTGCGTGCTCTCCCTGCGGCGACCGACCAGCCCGACCGTCGCCTCGCATAAACAGCCTGCCCCCTTGCCGTTTCTCTAGACGAACGTACGACCATGTCGATCAGGACGCCCAGGGCGTCACGCTCCAGCGCCCAGAGGCGTTGCGCGCCCAGGTGTACGCGGGCTTGGTCCATTGTTCACGCTTGAGGTAGGCCACGATGGCGACGACGGCGGTGAATCCCACCAGCGCCGCCGTGAGGGCGACGATGAACTTGGCGATGGTGAGCGCTGTGTCGATAGCCTTCATCGCGCACTCCATCCGTTGCATCAGTTTCATGGCCGCATACCCCCTGTCGTCGCTTTCGTCGATGGTGCGCAACATCCTACTGCGCCGCCGCAGCGCGAGGCGCAGGGCCACCGCAACGCGAGGCGCAGGGCCACCGCGGCGAAACGCACGGTGCCTGCTGTATCGGCGTGACCGGGCGACATGCTTAGCGCAGCAGCGGTCCGCCTTAAGGCAGGCGATCGTCGCCAGTGCGCGATTGTGAACCGGTGACGGTGACGAGCTCCTTCATGTCTCCCCTCGCCCCCCGCTCGTCCCCAGGCCCCCGCTCGTCGCGCGCTCGTCCTTGGCCGTGTGCACGATCTCGACCAGGCGCGGCTGCAACGCCGTCGTCAGGCGTTCCAGGTCGTCGGGCCAGGCGTGGCCCCCGCTGTGGATGAAGTGCGCCTCGACTGCCTCGCGCTCGGCCCACGATCGCACCGCGCAGTCGTCGCGGTTCCAGTAGCCGCCCCACATCGACCAGACCAGCTCGGCGTTGGCGGCCCCGATGCGATTGAGCAGCTGCGTGGTGCGCCAGCTGCCCCGCGCGTTCAGCAGGTAGCTGCCGGGGTGGGCGCCAAGGGCATAGGTACCGACCCTGGCGGCACGCCCCATCTCGTGAGCGAGCTCCACGAGGCCGGCCGCCTTGAGCTTTTCGACCTGGTGATGGGTGAAGCTCACGCGCACGTCGTCCCAGGTGAACTGCGGGATGTCCGGAGACAGAGTCGCGAGCTTGCGCAGCACGAAGGCCTGATAGGGGTCGACTACCAGCTTTCGGCCCGTGCGCTTGGCCGCCCGATAGCACGACACGAGGCGGTCGAGGTTCTGCCCCGAGGCCACGACCACGACGGCCTTGTCGGGTGCGCCGGACGCAAGGCCGACCAGCGCCTCTTCGACCTCTGGCTCACTGTGCAAGCCGTGGCTGTCACCGCCGGCGCCCAGCGTCGTGCCCTCGAGCAGCAGCCAGTCGGCGCCGCGCAGACGTGGGTCGGCGAGCAGCTTCTCGAAGCGAAAGTCGGTGCGGCCGTGGGCGCGCAGGTCGCCCGAGTAGATGAGCTTCTGGCCGTCGGCTTCGACCAGCAGGGCGCGCGCGTCGGGCGCCGAGTGATCGACGGGGATGCCGCTGACCGTGAGCGCGCCGAACCGCAGCGACTCGCCGTCGGGCAGCACTCTGGCGTCGGCCGGCAGCCCGGCGTCGGGAAAGAAGATCGTGCTCACCTCGAAGATCGCCAGCGTGCCGCGGCTGGCGTAGACCGGGATGGCGGAGTGCGCGTGATGGGCCAGCCCGTAGTGGTCGAGATGCGAGTGGGTGACGATGATGGCGGCGTAGCCGGGCGCCGCCGGGTCTGAGGCATAGAGTCCGGGGATGTCGCACAGCACGCCCTCGTCGAGCAGCTCGGCAGTGGGGCGCTGCGGCGTGCCGAAGGGGTAGTCGGCGCGGTTTGCGTCGTAGAGCGGCATGCCCAGGTCGAGCAGCACGCGCGTGCCGTCGGCGGCTGAGACCTCGATGCACATGCCGCCGATCTCGTCGCGCCCCCTGTGGATGACGTACTGCAACCGGCGCGCCCTTCGGCCGTGGACTGACTCTTTTCACACTATCAGGCGGGACGGACGCCCCTTCGACCGCCGCCCTGCCGGGCCAGACGGCGGGGCGCAGTCAGGCGGCGGCGACGATGGCGTTGCCCCGGACCTTGGCCTCGTACATGGCCCGATCGGCAGCGCTCAGCACGGCCCTGGCGTCCGCCTTCCCATCGATCACCGCGATGCCGCCGCTCAAGGCGATGTCGGCGCCCAGCTTGTGACCGACTTTCGCAACGCCCTCTCTCATCCGCTCGCTCACAGCCATCGCCTCGCTCGAGTCGGCCCCGTCCAGCAGCACGGCAAACTCGTCGCCGCCCAGGCGGCCCACCACGTCGTTCTTGCGCGCCTCTGACTGCAGCGTGGCCCCGACCTGGGCCAGCACGGAGTCGCCGAACACGTGCCCGAACACGTCGTTGCATGACTTGAACCGGTCCAGGTCGGCGAAGAGCAGAGCCGAGCCGTGGCCGCGCGCCGCCTGCCGGACAGCGCGCTCGAGCTCCTCCATGAAGGAGCGCACGTTCGCGAGTGCGGTGAGCGGGTCGTGTCTAGCGAGTTCGTCGAGCTGTCGGGTCCGCTCACGCACCTTCTCCTCCAGCTCGTCACGCGCCACTTCGACAGCTTGCTGCGCCTGCTGGCGCTCGTTCACCACCGCGGCGAGAACCAGCACCGCCACGCCCAGGGCGCCCATGGAAGCTTGCAGGTAGAGCAAGGTGTCGTGAAGCTCGGCGTGGATGAACGGTCCTTTGGCGTTGTAGGCCGCGACGATAGCGACCAGCGCCACCACGTTGGCGGCCGCCAGCGTCAGCCGTGAGCCAAAACGAAACGCGATCCACACGAGCTGCATGAAGGTCAGATACACGGCGGGCTCTGCGAAGCGGGGGTCCAGGATGCCGGCGAACGCCACGGCGCTCGACAGCACGAGGATCGCCAGCAGGAGAACGCTCTCGCCGACCCGGCGTGTCGCGACTCGAGCGCGCGGCGCCCTGACGACCGCCACGATGAGTGGCGCGACGAGGATGATGCCGCAGGCGTCGCCGAGCCACCAGGTGAGCCAGCTGATGCCGTAGTCGGACCAGGGCAGGTGGTTGGCGATCGTGACGATTGTGATGCCCATCGTCGCGGTGACCGCCGCGGCTGCGCCGGCGCCGAAGACGAGCAGCACCGCGGCGTCGCGGATGCGGAGCAGGTCCGTGTCTCCACGGGCAAAGTACGTGATCGCGGACGCGGCGATGAATGCGTCGACCACATCGGGCACGCCCTGCACGAAGCTGAGTCCCGGCGCGGTGCCGACCGTCAGCTGGGCCAGCACGGCGCCGGCGAAGATGGCTGGTAGTGCACGGCGGCCGAGCAGGAGCACGGCGGCCAGCTCAACGCCGGCCGCCAGCCAGACCGGCGATGCGTTCGTCCCAGGCATCCCGAACTTCAGCCCGAACAGCGCCGTCAGATAGACGACAAGGGCGACGAAGGCCAAGGTCGCGGCCGGGCGCAAACGCCTCGAGGCGTTTGTCGCCCAGGGTGGGCTGTGCAGCAGAGCCAGCGCCTCAAACTCCATCGCGACGCTCTCTTGGCGGGACGATCACCATCTTCCTCGTATCGGCACGAGTGGTTCCACGGGTTAACGCACTCCAGCAGCCCGCAGAGGCGGTGGAGAAGACGCCCAAGGGCTAGCTGTCGCTGGAGCCCTTCTTGGCGAGCTGGCGGTCGAACCCCTGCTTGCAACGGACGACGTACCGCGCTGAGCCACTATGGATATACGATGAAGCAAGGTTTACTTCATGTACGTGAGCCAGGAGGCGGAGGGTGACGACCGCAAGTCGCAAGCCGGCGACAGGCAAGTCAATCGCACGCAAACCGGCGGCACGGCAGTCCAGCGCCAAGCGGCCCGACAAGCCCACCGCGTCGCCCCGCTTCCCCATCGTCGGCATCGGCGCGTCGGCCGGCGGCCTCGTCGCCATCGAAGAGTTCCTCGCCGCCGTGCCGACCGACGAATCGCTCGGCATGGCACTCGTGCTCGTGCAGCATCTCGACCCCGACCACAAGAGCCTGCTGCTCGACCTGATCAAGAAGTACACCCACCTGCAGATCGCCTGGGCCGAAGACGGCATGGAAGTGCGCTCCGGCCGCGCCTATGTCATGCCGCCCAACACGGAGATGGTCCTCGTCGGCGGCCGTCTATGCCTCGCGGAACCCGAGATGCCGCGCGGCCAGCGCCTGCCCATCGACTACTTCTTCCGTTCGCTGGCCGCCGACCAGGGCGAGCGCGCCGTGGGTATCGTGCTCTCAGGCACCGGCAGCGACGGCACCCTCGGCCTGCGCATGATCAAAGGTGAAGGTGGCATGGTCATCGCCCAAGATCCCCGGACTGCCGCCTACGACGGCATGCCGCGCAGCGCCATCGCCACCGGCCTCGTCGATTACGTGTTGCCGCCGGCCGACATGCCCGAGCAGCTCCTGGGCTACGTGCGCCGCGCCTTCGGGCGCGTGCCGCGGCCCGCCGGCGCCGCGGCGCCCGAGGTCGCCGACTTGCTGCTCCAGGTGCTGCACCTGCTGCGTGACCGCAGCGGACACGACTTCACGCACTACAAGACCAGCACCATGCGTCGCCGCATAGAGCGCCGCATGGTCGTCACCAGGGTCGAACGCATGGACGACTACCTCGCCCTCCTGAAGCGCGATTCCCTCGAGGTCGAGATCCTGTTCCGCGAGCTGCTCATCGGCGTCACCAACTTCTTCCGCGACGGGCCCGCCTTCGAGGCGCTGGCCGCCGAGGCGCTCCCTCGACTGATCGACGCGCACGCCGTCGACGACCCTGTGCGCATCTGGGTACCGGGCTGCTCCACGGGCGAAGAGGCCTATTCGATCGCCATGCTCATGCAGGAGCTGACCGGCCACGTCAAGCGCAAAGTGCCCGCCCAGGTGTTCGCCACCGACATCGACGCCGCGACCATCGAGCGGGCGCGCGCCGGCGTGTACCCCGGCAGCATCCGCGCCGACGTGTCGGCCGAGCGCCTGGCGCGCTTCTTCGTGCCGGACGGCGACGGCTACCGCGTCGCCAAGACCGTGCGCAACTGCGTGATGTTCGCCAAGCAGGACGTCACGAAAGATCCGCCCTTCTCGAGAGTCGACCTCATCAGCTGCCGCAATCTGCTCATCTACATGGACGGCGATCTGCAACACAGGCTCATGCCAGTGTTCCACCAGGCGCTCAACCCGGACGGCTACCTGCTTCTCGGCAGCTCCGAGACCGTCGGCGATGCTGCCGACCTCTTCGCCCCGGTCGACAAGAAGTGGAAGCTGTTCCAGCGCCGGGACACGCTCACCCCGCAGTGGCAGTCTCTGACCTCGACGCTGCCGCCGCACGGCGGCGGCGCGCCCGGCGCCCGGCGCCCGGCGTCACCCGACTTGCCCCCGCACGTGCGCGTGCGCGACCTGGCCGAGCGGATGCTGCTCGACAACCATGCCCCGGCCTGCGTGGTCATCAACGCCGAGGGCAACGTGCTCTACATCCACGGCCACACAGGTCGCTACCTCGAGCCCGCCGCCGGCGAACCCAGCGGCAGCCTCTTCAAGATGGCTCGCGAAGGCCTGCGCTACGAGCTCACCGCCGGTGTGCGCCAGGCCCTGGCGCGCAAGCAGACCGTGCGCTACGAGCGCCTGCGCGTCAAGAC
>Ga0302320_10018416_pt1 | contig 14082 bp, 15 predicted proteins | sample Bog_T0_3_FD_202130 | JGI IMG/M metagenome (GOLD analysis project Ga0302320, IMG submission 202130) | Peat permafrost microbial communities from Stordalen Mire near Abisko, Sweden - Bog_T0_3 | ecosystem: Environmental > Terrestrial > Soil > Wetlands > Peat | place: Sweden: Abisko, Stordalen Mire... | reverse complement strand
GCAGGTACCGTCAGTTTTGCAGCTATTAACTGCAACATTTTCTTCCCTGCCAAAAGAGGTTTACGAACCGAAATCCTTCATCCCTCACGCGGCGTCGCATAGTCAGACTTTCGTCCATTGCTAAAGATTCTCGACTGCAGCCTCCCGTAGGAGTCTGGGCAGTGTCTCAGTCCCAGTGTTGCTGATCGTCCTCTCAGACCAGCTAAGCGTCTTAGCCTTGGTAGGCCATTACCCTACCAACTAGCTGATGCTACGCAAACTCATCTTATATCGTAAGGCCTTGCGGTCCCCTACTTTAAATCTAAAAGGATGTCCTTTCAGGATACCATCTGATATTACCCCTATTTTCATAGGGCTATGTCAGGATATAAGGAAGATTATCTACGTGTTCCTAACCCGTTTGCCGCTATCTCTTGCGAGATCGCTCGACTTGCATGCCTAATCCACGCCGCCAGCGTTCACTCTGAGCCAGGATCAAACTCTCCAAAAGTACTTGGCTTTTTTTAAACATTGGCAAAACTTACAAATTGATTTGGACAATAGATTGTCAAAGAGCGAATAAAAAACTTCGAAGACTTCTTCAAAGGTTCAATAAGAATAGCAGATTAGTTAGCGATGTCAAGAATTTATTTCAACTATTTTTTAAGAAAATAAAAAAGCGTAAATATCCAATTACACCGACGAGGAATTACACCAGCAGGCTTTGAATATTTTCGCCTAAAATAAAATTTCTTTGCTCAAGAGATAAAATACTCTTGGAAATTACACCTAACGAATCTTTGAAATTTGCATTTGCAGGATAATCACTGCCCCATAATATGTGCTTTTCGTCGGCCATTTCCAGGGCCGTCTGCAGAACACCGACGGATCGCGTTCCACTCATGTCAAAATACAAACGGCTGAAATATTCTCCCGGGGCCTTCCCGATATCTTTAACAAGATTTCGTCGACGGAGCATAGCATATGTAGAATCAAAGCGCTCTTTGACCATAGGCAGCACCCCGCCAAAATGAGCAAAAATAAAATTAACCTGCGGATGCCGGGTAAAGACACCGCTCATCATCATACGTCCTAAACACATCGATACATCAAACATATACTCCAGCACAGGGCTTAACAAAGGATCCTTAACTCTTTCAATACCAATGGGATCCATTATCTGCGGATGAATATGTATAGGCATCTTGTTGTCAGCCGCAAAGGAAAAGATCTCATCAAACATAGGGTCATCCAAATACTTTCCCTCATAACTGGAAGCTAAAGATATAAGATTTAAACCTAAATCTTTAATATATATAAGTTCCTTCTTAATGGCAGCCGGAGCATCAACCGGCACAATACCTGCTGCCATAAAACGATCCTGATGGGCCGCAACCAGCTGCGCTAATCTTTGATTGTAGATATGGCTTACAGCCTGCCATCCCCCCATATTTAAATGTGCGTCGCTGGTTGGATACAATAGCAGAGCGCGGTCAATGTGGAATTCATCCATTAAGCGCAATTGTTTATCGGCATCAGACCAGTGTTCCTTAAAAAAAGCCGTATGCTGGGCTACTTCGGGCGGCATATAATGGCTGTGCGCGTCGATGGTTATCATTAGATCATCTTATTCTCTTGAAGGATCACTTGAGCATCCTGTAGAGCTTTCAACAAGTCGGGCAAAAGATGGACATTGATCGTTACCCCTTTTGCCGTCGGAACCATCTGGGCCGCCCCCTGCGTCATCGTCCAGATACGGATATCGATCAGATCATTGTTCTTAAATTCTCTGATACCGACGCGAATCTCCTGGAACTTATTTTTTGAGAAAACAGAAACGGTTTTATCCATTTCCCCCTCCTTGCTGCTTTTATTTCGCCTGGGTCTGTTTATAATCAATTACCGGCTTGGTCCAGGTTGTTAATTGATTGATCACCGCTAATTCCAGCGGACAGGCGTTATCCGGGACCGATAAAGCAAATGAAACCATATCAGCAACAGCAACCGGATCCATCAAACGATCACGCTGTTCCTGAGCCACATCTTTTAAATGATCGGTCAGGTCAGATGCCACGACACCGGGAAGCAACGACGTTACCTTAATGTTATGCTCGCGCATTTCCCAGAATAAACCTTTCAGGAATGCCCGCAAGCCCATCTTCAATGAACTGTAAACTAAAAAGGTACGCGGGATAGGATCACAAAGTGTCGATCCTGAAACCACATTGATCAGATGCCCGCTTTTTCTCGCTACCATGTCAGGGATGACCAAACGGATCAGCCTCACATATCCCAAATAATTGGTACTGGCCAACATTTCAAAATCTTCAATGGGTTGCAAATGGAACGGATGCTGACTGGAAACCCCGGCGATGTTGATCAAAATATCAATTTGCTTAAAATGCTCTTTGGCCTTATTCACCAAATTCTGCAAATCCGGCAACTTGGACACGTCCGTGGGAATACCGATCACATCAACGCCGTATTTATCTTTTAAATGATGCACAGTTTCGTCTAGCGCTTTCTGGCCGCGGGAAGCTAAAACCAGACTGGCCCCTTGAGACGCCATGCGGGTCGCTACGGCTTTGCCGATACCGCGGCTGGCGCCGGTGATAAGGATTACTTTGCCTTTTAGATCTACTGTTGCGTGTGACATATCAACTCCTTGCACAATTAGCGGGTCCTGTCTCGGCCTTGATGTTGCCGTGCTCCTCTTGGAGAATGGCAACCCTATCAGCGGCCTAAAAACAGGTTTCCCTTTATAGATGACTTGCACAGTTGTCGTGCGCTCGGCAACATCAATTCCGAGCCACCCGCTGCCAACCAGTGATTCTTATTTTTTCGCTCCAGCCTCCGCTTCAATGACTGTCTTAAAAATCTTCATATTATCCTGCGAATGTTTGTTGATAAAGCCTTCGATCTGCTCTGCGGTATATTTCGTAAAATTCGGGTCCATATCGAAATCCTGGATCCAGGACATTTTAATGCCTTCCGGAGTTTCGGTATAAAACCACACGATCTTCATATACTTAAAGGGAAATAACGGTTCCCAGCGCTGGGCATAGGCAAATTTCAGATCTTTATAAAGCCAGCGCTTGGATACCCAGGCCTTGCCGTCCTCATCCGTCAGACGAAAAGTGATCTCATTGTCCTTGCGTTCCAGAACGTCAGCCTTGGCATACTCATGACCAAAAAGCTCCGTCCAGCGTTCTACTTTGTTGGAAATATCAAAGACCAACTCATATGGAGCCTTGATGACTATTGAATTTACTGTATGTCCCATTAGTTTTCTCCTTTTGTTCATTAACAGAGTTCCGCGAACCGTTGGTTCCTCTGGGTTGCTTTCACATTCAACCCTCTCTTGCTTGGCAAACGGCTTGGGGGCACGACTAAAGTCATGTCCCCGGATTGGCGGCTACATCAAAGCGACTACGCGCGACCAGCCTGCACCGGCATTCTTTACCTTTACCGGCAGGCAGGACACTGTAAAACCATGCGCTACAGGTATCGCTCCCAGATTACCCAATCGTTCCATGTGACAATATTCACGGCGTCTGCCTAAAAAATGACAGGGCCATATTTTGCTCTTCTCTTTAGTGGTCAGGAATTCCTTGAACATTAAAAAGCACGGACGGTCCAACCCGATGGTATCAATACCAATCATTTTGATCCCGCAATCCAGTAAATGCTCCACCGCATCCGGGGTGCAACCTACATATTTATTCACGTAATCGTCAGACCCCAGCGCTTTATCGCCCCCAGTATATAAAAGCACGATATCCATGGGCTTTAATTTGTAGTTGATCTTCTCCAATGCCCCGACCACCTCTTTTTTATCGATCGCATCGGGGAATTTCAAATGGGTAAGATCGAGCTTTACACCTGGCCCATAACACCACTCCAGAGGAACATCCATGATCTGTTTAGCCGGCTTACCTTCACACGTTGAACCGTAATGAAAGGGCGCATCGACATGGGACCCCATATGGACGGATGAATTGACTATCTCTAGCGATAGCATCTCACCGTCAGGGATCTCTTCGGCACGAGCAACACGCTCACCTCGGTCAAAGCGCTCCTGGCCATTGGGCTGCTTGTTCATGACCACCCAATTAAAATGTTCGACGCCTGCCTTGTGCGTAATGCGCTCAATTTTAGCGGCGTGGGTTTCTTGCAAGGTGTCGTCGATGGGTAATGATAAGTCTATGATCTTCATTTTGATCCTATTGGTTCAAACGGGTTTTGCTTTAAAGCGTTGGGTACGTTCCTCTGGGCCGCTTTCAAATTCAACCATTTTCTTGCTTGGCAACCTGCTTGGGGACACGGTCCCTTCGGGGACATGTCCCCTGGTTGGCAAAGCTTTAAACTTTTGATTTTATAATTGCCACTATCTCGTTAAACGTATGTGTCTTTTTAAGCTCATTGTCCTTTAACGACACGCCTAGTTCTTTTTTGATCACTACAAAGATCTCTACCATTTCCGTTGAATCTATCCCTAAAGATTCGTCTAAACGGGCTGCCGGCTCGATCTCGCTTTCTTTGATATCAAGGACTTTCTTGAAAATTGCTTTTAGTTTGCTTTCGATGTCGGTTGGGGTATTCATTTCTTTCTCCATTAACAAATATTGGGGACAGACACCAATTTTTGCCACAAAAGTGGCTTGAAGCAAAATTGGCGTCAGTCCCCTTTTTGCAATATTAATACACAATTGATGCCGCCGCGTCCGCGGTTGATGATCATGGCATTCTTGATCACTCTTTCCTGAGCTTTGTTGACACAATAATTCAGATCACACTCTGGATCAGGAGTTTCATAATTAATTGTCGGCGGCACCATATTATGTTCCATGGCCAGGACAGTGGTGATCACGTCCAAAACCCCGCTGGCACCTAACATATTACCATAAATCGATTTTGGCGCGGAAACTATCACCTTACGGGCAAAGTCACCAAAGACCTGCTTGATCGCTTTTGTTTCCGTGACATCGCCGATCTGGCTGCCTGCCCCGTCCGCACATATGTAATCAATATCCTGAGGCTTTAACCCTGCATCGTCTAAGGCGATTTGAATGGCACGGCCTAATTGCACAGCATCACGGCAGGGCTCAATACGATCTACAGCATCCGTTGTAGTCCCATAACCGATGATATTGGCATAGACATGAGCACCTTCACGCTTGACAACCCTTGATTGAGGCTCCAGGGTCAACACCCCTGCCCCTTCAGCAATGGCCAAGCCATCGCGATTTTTATCAAAAGGGCGATACGCCTGATGCGGATGATCATTATTTTCCGTTAGCATGCCGGATGTATTGCAGCATAATAATGCGTAGGGCGTAACCGGCGCTTCCATGCCTCCGGCAAGGATAAAATCACATTTACCGCGAATAATGGTGCGCGCGGCATAACCAATGGCCATCAACGAGCTCGCGCGATCGGCAACGATCGTTTTACTGAATCCCTTGATGCCATAATGAATGGAAACCTGCCCCTGAGGTGCTGCCGGGAACCAGGCAGAAGCCATGAAAGGACTTACCCCCTCGCGGCCTTCCAAATACATATCGCGCAGCTCTGTTTCTGCATAAAGCCAGCCACCGATGGCATTGCCCATAAAAATACCTACCCGCTTTAGGTTTTCCTGGGTTAAATTGATCTTGGCATCATCCAGACAAAGTTGGGATGCCACCAGAGCCATATGCGAAAACAGATCTATTTTCTTTAACAAACGGGATGACACATTGCTGTAAGCTTCCAGCTCTTTGACATGCCCGGCTATCCGTGAAGGATAAAGCGACGCATCAAAGCGCTCGATCTTTTCTACGGCACTTCGTCCGGCTTTAATATTGGCCCAGAAAACCCTTTTGTCAATCCCGCTGGGAGATATGACGCCTAAACCTGTTATAGCAATCTTTTCCAATTCAACTCCCCCTAACCCCCTCTTTCAGAAAAAGAGGGGGAACTTTAATAATTATCCATTATAACGTTGCAATATCAATATTCCCTGTTTCTTGCTCGGCAATGCTTTTTTCAAGATTCGTAACGTTGTAAAATCAATACCCCCTATTGCTTGCTAGGAATACCTTTGAAGTATCATCGCTGAGTGGATTCCTGAGAATCCGCTCGAGGTCTTGAGAATACAGTTTACTTTCTTTTCTATCGCCTTGTTGGGGATGTAGTATAGATCGCATCCCGGGTCACGTTCTTCCTGATTGATCGTCGGAGGCAAAACGTTGCGTTCAAAGATCATGGAGCTTAAGGCTAGTTCTATGCCGTTGGCACCGGCCAAAGGATGACCGATCATGGATTTTACTGACGAAATAGGCACATTATACGCATGCCTGCCTAAAGCCATTTTATAGGCAGCAGTTTCAAACACATCATTCTGACGGGTGGAAGAACCATGCGCATTGAGATAATCGATCGCCTCCGGTTTAATGCCGGCATCTTCCATCGCCAAGGTAATGCAATCCGCCATCGCATCCCCTTCAGGCGGCAGATCGGTCATATGATACGCATTGCAGGTGGTCCCAAAGCCGGTGATCTCACAATAAATACGAGCCCCCCTCTTTAAAGCGTGGGTCAATTCTTCGACGACCAGCAAGCCGGCCCCTTCTGAAATTACAAAGCCGTTACGCTTGTTATCAAAAGGCCGGCTGGCCTTCTCGGGCTCGTCATTATGCACGGACAAAACATTGACCGTATCAAAAGCACCGAAGGTAATAGGCGTGATGGGAGCTTCGGAAGCTCCGGTGATCATGATATCAACATCACCGTCACTGATAGCTTCATAGGAAAACCCCACGGAATCCGTACCCGCGGTGCATCCTGTTGAGATCGTATTGCAAACGCCCTGCAGACCATATTTGGCGGAAATTTCACTGGAAGGCGTATTGAACATGGCGGCATCGTATAAATCGGGACGGACGATCCTCGGATTAATGGGATTCTTGCCGCTATCGGTCACCAGCGCAAATTCTTCTTCCATGTACTTCGTTCCGCAAATAGCATTGGCCAGCGATACACCCATACGTTCGCGATCGACTTTAGAGAGGTCCAGACGCGAATCCTCTAATGCCATACGCGCAGCGACACAGGCAAACTGCACATAGCGATCCATGCGCATGGCCTCGTCAAAACTAAGACCTAAAGCCAACGGATCAAAATCAGAGACCTGGGCCGCGATCTTGGTATTAAAGATAGACACGTCAAACTCCGTCACCCGACGTACAGCGGATACCCCGTTGATCATGGCTTTATAACAATTATCGTTGCCGATCCCGTTCGGAGACACGATACCGACTCCGGTTACCACTACTCTGCGTTTCTTGTTCACTTTTTAACTCCCCTTATTCGGGCGGGTTTGGAACCCGCCCCTACAAAAGATGCTATTTTTTATTTGGTTTGGAACGCGCCCCTACTAAAGATGCTGTCATTTGATCGATTCAGTCATCAAATTATTATGACTGGCGATGACCACCCAACGCTCTGGGGTTTTCTTCCAGGTCATGGTGTAGCGCCTGATCACTCGCTTGCCGCCTTCATTATTGACCTCTACCGTAAAGATCAAATATTGCACAATCGCGATATCACCATGGACTTTGATCTGCACGGGTCTTAATTCGCAAATGGCGATCTTGGTGCTCTGGGTCCAGAAACCCACCCATTTATCAAGCCACGGACGGTCGACAGGAATAGGACTTTCATGGCCGTAACCGATCATATCCGGATGGATGAATTTAATGAACTCATCCACACGCTTATTGATCAAGTGGTCCCAATGCGTCTCTAAAGCATTCCATACCTCGCGCTGGGTATCATTCCAATTGTCCGGCGTCCAGGAAGTTAATTTTGACATGATTTCTCCATATAACGTACATGCTGTTTTAAAACTGCCTCTACCGGGCGGGTTTAGAACCCTCCCCTACAATTTTTTTTATTTCTTCGACACTAAAGAATTTCCCGGTGCGCTCGACTTCATGCACCATATCCACTATTTTACTGTTCAGAGGCGTTGATGACCTAAAATGATTGGCCAGACCGACGACCTCACCGTTAATGAAATCAATTTCACTGGGCTTGCCGCGCATGATACTTTGTAAAATAGACCCATATACCGGTTGGCGACTTAAAGTGGTCAATGTCTTATTCATGATCCCGGCGGCCTGTTCTATGGGCATTTGGACCAAAGCATCAATACGCTCTTTGGGAAATTCCGGCAAAGAAACCAATTGTATATCGGCTCGCCTCACCATTTCAAGGCCTTCCTTTAGAAGCATGATGCTCAAACGGCACAGCTCCATATCCGCAAAAGTCTCCTGCATACTTTTGCCGGTCAAGGCAGGGATACAATTATTAAAATTCACAAAGAGCTTTAAATATTTTTGCCCTAAAATATCAGAACTGGGAACAACCTTTAAAGCCCTGCTTAAAACGGCAATAACGGCATGCGTGGCCGGGTCCAGAGGCCCCTGCGGACGTCCGACTATCCAATCGCCGTCAAAATTATACGTAATGACACCCGGCTGTGTGTAAGTAGCCCCAAACATCACAATACTGGAAAACTGACGATCACGGTCAAAATGACAGCTTAAAATATTATCCGCCTGTACCCCGTTCTGGGTGGTCAGCACCAGACCGCTTTCTAAAAAGGTACTGTTAGCCGCAAAGGCATCTTCCAGGTCCTGGGTCTTGACGGCAAAGATCACCAGATCATACGCTCGATCCAAACAAGTCATGGCCGGCACTTGAATGGTTTCGCGGCTATCCGCCCTGAGGATCGTCAACCCGTTCGCCTTGACGGCATCAACTTGCTCACCGCGCCCGATGAGAACAACATCCTCCCCGGCTTTCTTTAAATAAGCCGCAACGACACAACCTATAGCCCCTGCACCGATTATAGCAATTCGCATAAAACTAACCTTTGCCCTTGAAGCAACAGGGAATATTTTTCATAGATATTTTTTATAATCAAACCCTGCGTCGCTCATGATCCTGATCATTAAACTATAAAACGCTTTAGGCGCCTCAGATAAGAACGCTTTAACGATATCAACTTCTTCAACTTGAGCGCTGGCGCGAAGCCGCGCATTCTCTTCAGCCTTCATATTGACCACCTCTTGGGCCAATCTCCGGTGAAACGTCGGTATCACATTGAGCATTTTATTATATTTACCCAAGGCCACCGCTTCCCAGTCCATGTTCGTTTGAATAGTTACCATATGATGTCCTTATTAAAACCAACCGGTTACTAAAGATCTGCCGCCAGGTGTCTGGTCGGTGACGATCGTTTTGACCTGCGTATATTCGTATAAACCTTGCGCCCCTAACTCACGGCCAAAACCGCTTTGTTTATATCCGCCAAAAGGCGCCTCATTCATAAAAGTCCCATAAGTATTGATCCATACCGTGCCACAACGCAGTTGTCGGGCCATGCGACCGGCCTTTTCCAGATCCCGGCTCCAAATAGTAGCCGCAAGACCATACTTAGTGTCGTTGGCTATCTCAAGTGCCTGCTGGGTCGTGCTAAAGGGCATCACACATAAGACCGGTCCAAAAATCTCTTCTCTGGCAATGCTCATCGTATTTGTCACTTCTGTAAAGATCGTTGGTTCAAGATAGGCGCCCCTTTGAACCGAAGGCGAAGGGGACAGTCCCCTTTTTGGGGACAGGGCACCTTTTGGTACACTTCCGCCTAAAATCAGTTTTGCCCCCTCCTGTTTGCCTTTTTTAATAAACTCCAGCACCCTATCGCGATGCTCAATACTCACCAGGGGACCGAATTCGGTTTCAAAATTATCCGCCGGACCGATCTTTAAGTTCCTGGCCCGGGCCACTAATTGATCGACGAATACCTGATAAATTTTATCTTCTACCAAAAGCCTGGATCCGGCCGTACACATTTGCCCCTGATTCATAAAGATCGCTGACAGAGATCCTCCAATAGCCGCTTCTAAATCACAATCGGCAAAAACAATATTCGGAGACTTTCCACCCAGCTCAAGGGTCAATTTTTTTATCCCCTTGGAAGCCCCCATCATAACAGCTTCCCCCGTCTTAGTTGACCCGGTAAAGGTCACCATATCAACCTCCGGAGAACTGACTAACTCCCCACCGGCCTGAGGTCTTGAAGAACTAATCACGTTCAGTACCCCTTTAGGCAATCCGGCTTGATGAGCTAATTGAGCCAGCAACATTACTGAAACACAAGCCGCAGGCGACGGCTTAAAAACAATCGTATTGCCTGCCAATAAGGCAGGGGCCAGTTTCCAAGCGGACATGATCAAAGGATAGTTCCAGGGAATGATCGCTGCCACCACACCAACCGGTTCACGCTCGATAGTGGACAATACCGGACCAGAAGTCTTTAACGTTTCAGCAGTTAAACTATCCGATAAATTGCCGAAATATTCAAACGTGTCTGCGGCGGTCGGCACATCGATAAAGGTGGCATGCTTGATCGTTTTTCCGCATGAAGCGCATTCCAGATCAGCCAATTCCTTGGCATGCTCCCTGATAAGATTCGCGATCTTGATCAAGAATGCCCCGCGTTGAGCCAGGCTCAAGTGCGGCCAAGGCCCCTGATCAAAACTCAAACGAGCCGCATGAATGGCTCTTTGGACATCAAACGTATCCGCATCGCTTACATGGGCAAACACTGTATTATACGACGGATTCACTGCATCGAAACACTTCCCTGATAAAGCCGGGGTCAGTTGACCGTCAATTAACAAAGCATACTGTTGGATCGTAGTTGAATTCATTTTATTCTACCGGAACCTGCGTCCATAATTGGAAAATACGGCTACAGGGAGCATACCATTTGGAAATGCGTACGAAATCCCCCCGAAGGTTCATCTTCTTCTGGGTAGTTGCGACAAACGGATCGATCTGACGTTTAAAGACCGCGCGCCAGATCGATTCACTGGCGGTGATCAAAAATTCGGCCTGAGTGTCCTGACCGGTCTTGACCACCTGACCGTTCTCAAATTTAAAACTAAAGATCTCTCCGGTCTCCTGCAGACAGACAGCCAGGTCCATATTCATGGCGGTCTTTTTGCCTAATTCCTGCATTTGGGCGTCGCTGTTAATTAGCCGGACAATTTCTGCAACTTGTTCTTTGGAGAATAATTTATATGTCTTGCCTTGGATTTGGGAAACCACCTGTGAAGGTTTAACCGTTTCGACGTCGTTGGGTTTGTTCCCCTGGGTTGCATGGCTTCCATCTGTTAGCGGGTCCTGTCTTCGGGTTTCCCCAAACGTCCTCGCTTCGCTGCGGGCGTTTGGGGATGCCCCTCCCTCAGCCACCCGCTGATAGTGGTTAGCAATGAAGTCCATCTTTACTTGCTCTTCTAATTCTTGAATCAACACAAAAGCTCGAAATAAATCCGGCCCCATGGCGACCACACCGTGATTGCGCAGAACTACTACATTGTTGGCATGCAGTTCTTGGATGACCGGGGCCGCATCTGTCACTGAAGGAGTCGTTTGATCGACGGACTTAACCTCGCCTAAATAGAATTTGGCTTCAAAAGTTTTGGGCGTAAACGACCTGTTGCCTAAAAAGAAGGCGTTGGTATACGTTGAATGGGTATGGACCACCGCTTGGATCTGCGGAAAATTCTTATAAATTTCCGTGTGCATCATTCTTTCGCTGGAGGCCTTTCCTTCACCGATCACTTCCCCTGCCATATTGACTAATACTATGTCCTGCAGGGTCAAACGCCCTAATGAAGTTCCGGTCGCAGTGATCAGTAAGGTGTCCGCATCAACACGAACGCTGATATTGCCGTTAAAACCCGTTACCAGCCCCTTGCCCCAAAGCAGTTGTCCGATCTCTATAATTTGATCTTTCAAATTTTGTGCATTCATATTTTCCTTAAATATTTAGCCTCAACCCATTCGACTAACGGCACATAGGCCTGCGTGCCTTGGGGGGCCATTCTTTGGCCTTCAAAACTTAAGAGCAGCTTCGGGTCACCTAAAAATCTTGACCTAGGCTCGGCCGCCAACAGCTTCAAGGGAACCTTGTGTTTGCGGGCTAATACCGATAATATCAAGGCTCCGGTATCACACAACGCTCCCGTATTATCCGCCAACTGACAGGCGATGATCACCTCTTTAACCAGGCCTTTAAAGAATAAGAACCCTGCCATATTATCGCTGATGATCGTCGGAGTTGTTCCTTTTTTTAAAAGCGCTTGGGTGGTCTTTCGCCCGGCTTCCAACGTAGGCCGGCCTTCACAAACAAAAACATGACTGTTTTTGGCAAATTTCATTTTCTGCAAAGCTTCCGAACTAAATAAGCCCTGCAAGAGAGTAATCGATCTAACTTTATAGTCCGGCATGGATCGCGATCGCTTTCGTTATTAATTGATACGGCACCACATCAAATCCAGGATAAAAACCTTTGACCTTGGGGGGAAAGATCCTTTTGCCGTTAAAAACCAAGAACTCATCCGCATCCCGTATTTCAATAGGCATGTCCGCTCCACTGGCAACGCCGCGGGAAGGCTGGGTCAAAACTATCAAAGGGATCCTGAACTCGCGGGCTAAAACAGCTATTTGATAACTTCCGATCTTGTTGGCAATGTCCCCGTTAGCGGCTGAACGGTCTGAACCGATAATGACCTTATTCACAAAACCATCCGCCATTAAAGACCCCACGGCATTATCCGGGATGAGTGTCACCGGAACTTTAGCCTCCTGCATTTCCCACACCGTTAACTTGGCTCCCTGCATATAAGGCCTGGTTTCCGTGGCAAAGAATTTAACATGCTTTCCTTCGGTCCTCGCCAGACTCGCGGCCATCGCCAACTCACCGCTAACATTACAATGGGTTAAAATACCATCCCCGTCCTGCAAAGCCTGGGCAATCTCATTGACCCTTTGTAGCCGGCGAGCCCTGATACCCGCTAAAAACCCTTCTATTGTTTTAATGACCGCTATCCTGACATCCTTGCCTTCCGATCGGGCCTTTTGTGCCGATCCTATCACGATCCCGGTTACTTCAGCAAAAGGAAAGGTCGGACGGGAATTATTTAGTTCATGGGCCACATACTGCAAATGTTTTTGAAGGGAACAGTCCCCTTGAGAAGCAGGGGACAGTCCCCTTCCTTCGTTTTGAATTTCTAATAAAAACGTATTGAGCACCACCAGGAATTGACCGAAGGCACGGGTCTTCATCTGACGGATCACATTTACCGCCCCCTTGACATTCTTAACAGGGATGTATTTCAGTTTCCCGGGGACTAACGTCTCATCGAGAACATAAAGCACATTCTTTTTTATATAGGCCGGCCAGAATAAAGGCGATTCGAACATGTTTTCCTATTTTGCTTCTAATTGTTTCACTAACTCCATGGCCATTTGAATTAACATTCCTTCGGCCATGTAGTAGTCCGGATTGATGAATCCCATTTGTCCGGTGATCAAATTGTCCGAAACGGCTAGGATGGAGACTGCCGGGATCTTGTACACCTGGGATATGGTCAAGAACGGCGCACTGACCATGTCAACGGCGATGGCCCCCTGATCGATCACTTTATTGACTTCTTCCTTGGTTTCACGCAGGATAGCGTCTGTTGACCAGACCTTGCCTTCATGCACGGAAAATCCGCCGGTCGGTGCTATGTTCTTCGCGATCGCGGTCAGTTTCTGCGTCAGGGCAGCATCCGGAAGGGTGACAAATTTGTCATCCACATAATAAGGCGAAACACCATCACCGCGCACACAACCGGTAGTCACAATAAAATCCCCGATCTTGATATCTTTACGTATAGCCCCGCAGCTGCCGATGCGGATCAAGACCTTAGCTTCAGCATTGCATAAAATTTCAGTCGTAATTCCTGTGTCTGCGGCAAAACGGCCGCCATTAATGGCCGTCACGCGGACACCATTGATATTTCCGGTGAACATGTTGTATTCCATAAAAGAAAAATTCTTCACCGGGTCGGCCATTTTCTTGACCAGACTGTCTAAACGTTCTTTGGGGCCGGGCACGATCGCATAAGAACCGATATCTTTAGGCCTCAACTGCACCATCGCCATTAGATCTTTTCCGCTTAAATGCACATCTCTGGTCATTCTATCCGACATAACTTTCTC
>Ga0302320_10018410_pt1 | contig 14087 bp, 14 predicted proteins | sample Bog_T0_3_FD_202130 | JGI IMG/M metagenome (GOLD analysis project Ga0302320, IMG submission 202130) | Peat permafrost microbial communities from Stordalen Mire near Abisko, Sweden - Bog_T0_3 | ecosystem: Environmental > Terrestrial > Soil > Wetlands > Peat | place: Sweden: Abisko, Stordalen Mire... | reverse complement strand
TCAGTTTATTAAACCGCATTGTATCGACCTTATTTTTGTGATAAATTTATCCCAATGATTTCCTTTTCCCACGTTACGAAGATCTACGGCAAGCGGAAAAAACAGCGCGTGGCCGTGGAAGATTTCTCACTCGATGTCGCGGCGCCGATCTGCGGTTTTCTCGGTCAGAATGGCGCGGGAAAAACGACCGTCGTAAAGATGGTGACCGGCCTTCTCGAACCGACCTCGGGGACGATCACGATCGATGGCATGCCGTCATCGTCAGCTGAATCGAAGCAAAAAATGGGTTTCATGCCCGAGACGCCGTATTTTTATGAAAGCATGACCGGTATCGAGTTCCTGCGTTTCTGCGCGGAGCTTTTCTCGGCCGGCGACAGGGACGACGCATTTTTGGAAGGATTGCTCAAGAAGGCTGGTATCGCTGAAGCGAGGGATTACGAGATCCACACGTATTCAAAAGGTATGCGTCAACGACTTGGTTTTGCGCAGTCCTTAGTGAACGATCCGGAATATCTTTTTCTTGATGAGCCGCTCGATGGTCTCGATCCGATCGGTCGTCACGATCTCAAGGAATCCATGCTCGCGCTGAAACAGGAAGGACGCAAAATATTTTTAAATACCCATATTCTCTACGACGTTGAAGAGATCTGCGACGAGGTCGGCATCATTCATGAAGGGAAACTTTTGTATGCGGGCTCGGTCAAGAACTTTTGCGCCGGGCGGCCGCTCGAAGAGCGGTTCGTCGAGATCGTGAAAGAACACGAAAAGAAGTACGAAGAAAGAAGGACAAAAAAAGAAGCATGAAAAATATTTTTATCATTGCAAGGAATACGGTGAGGCTCGAGATCCGGGGAAGGATATGGCTCGCGCTTTTGGTGTTCGGCTTGGGCTACCTCGGCATCATGCTTTTCCTATCTGACCTCGTGCTGAAAGAATTGCCGATGGTGAAGGCATTCGCGCTCCTGGGGATCTATTTTTTCAATGCGATCATCGCGCTTTTCCTCGGCACGACATCGTTCTACCGCGACGTCGAGCGCAAGACGGTCTATTTCATCCTTGCGAAGCCGGTTTCCCGCGCGCAATTCCTTATTGGAAAATTCTTCGGTCTTTGCGCGGTGATATTTCTCACGAGCGCGCTTCTCGCGGTTGCTTATCTCGTTGTCATTGCTCTGGCTGGCGGCGGGTTCGACGCTCTGGGGCTTCTTGCAATCCTCATGCAATGGCTCGAAATGTCCCTCTTTGTCGCATTCGCGATGTTCGTATCTACTTTCTCAAGCTCGCTTCTTGCGATCGTCTATACGTCAGCCGTATTTTTCCTCGGTCATGTCGTATCGGCCTTGGTGGACGATGCTCGCAAAATGGGGATCGGAGGCGTTCGGCTTCTTTTCGTTAACATTCTTTATTATCTTTTCCCGAACCTCGAAAAGTTCAATATCCGCGACGTCGCGGTACACGCGGTCGCCTTGCCATGGGCTTCGTTCGGCTACGCCCTCGTCTATGCCGTGACATACATCGTTCTTTTGCTTTTCGCCGCGATATGGATATTCGAGAAGAAGGAGATATAAGAAGCGATTCACGGCCGATAATGGGAAAAGGGATCGCTTATCGTCAAGATGAAAAAGCCTTATTTAAAAATCATTGTGCTTATTCTGCTCCTCGTGGCTGTCGTTTTGTCGCAGGTCGGTTATGACGCGACGAAGCCGACATCCGTAGCGGGGATCTCCGCGAACATTCCGCCAGATTTCATCCGAACGGTCGACGTGGGATTTCACGCGAGCGTCGCGTCATTCCTGTGGGTAGGCACCATGCCGGAAATATTAACCGCAATTCTTGGCCGCGGCATGGAATACATCGCAGATGAGCGATATGTGAACGCCGTCGATCCGAAATTGGGTTATCCCTATGCCTTTACGGTGATCACGCTGCCAGCGGCGACGCACTATGCCGGACGAGTGACCGATGCTTTGGCGATCGGGAAGCAAGGGATAGAGAACAGCGATCCTGATTGGCGTATCCCGTATTATATGGCGACGGATTATTTCCTTGAACTGAAGGATATGAAAAATGCGTTGTGGTATTACAATCTCGCGGCACATACGCCGGGCATTCCCGATTATGCGCTGCGGTTTTCGTTGAATTTTGGCATCCGGTCGACCGAGCGCCAGAAGACGAAGGATCTCTGGGCGACGATCCGTGATTCGTCGAACGACCCTGACACGAAAGCGCGCGCGCAGGCATATATCGACCGCCTCGATATGTTTGATTATCTGGACGAGGCATCGAGGATTTACCAGCAGAAATATGGTCATGTACCGACATCGACGAGCGCGCTCGTTGCGGCAGGAATTATTCCCATCGTCCCCCATGACCCATTCGGGTTTACTTTCACCATCAATACGGACGGAACGTCAGGGATAAATACCACATCGTCGTTCAACGCAGTGGTTCCGCAATAGTTGAGATCGGATCTCTGGAGGAGATCCGATCTCGGTAATCGGAAGTTTATCGATTATACAGCGTTGCGAAGTTCGGAATATTTTGCCGTGCCCAATTGACGACGCCGGTCTCCCAGCGATAGAACTGCGGGTCGGTGGTGGGATCGGTCGGAGGCGGACCGGTCGGGTCGCTCTTATCGACGTAATACAAAATAGTGTGGATCTGGTTGTTCGCCGTATAGTTTCCGGCGAGGATCGGCTTGGTCGGCGGCGTGGTGGAGGCCGGCGCGGGGAATGTGTCCTGCGGATATCCCGCAAGCGCCTGCGCCATGAATGCGTGCCAAATGGGAACCGCGGCCAAGATGCTCGAACCGTTCCTCTGCATGGGAGTGTTATCATTGTTGCCCGCCCAGACGCCCGCGACGAGGTCGGGCGTGTAACCCATGGACCATGCGTCGCGATAGTCGTTCGAGGTGCCGGTCTTTAAAGCGACGTCGTATCCCGGAAAGACGGTAAGGTCGAGGCTATTTTGGAAAAGGCCACTTCGGGCGCTTGCATCGGAAAGGATATCGTTCACGAGGCGAATGTTTTGCGGATCCGCAACCTGGGTTACTTGATCGTTGTAGGATTCAAGAACTTTGCCGTTCGCATCCTGTACTTGAAGGACCATGGTTTGGGCATGTTTGGTTCCGTCCGCGGCGAGCACGCTATAGGCTTCCGTAAGGTCGATGAGATGCACCGCGCCCCCGCCCAGGACGAGCGAAAGCCCGTACGAATCAGGATTCGTGAGTGTGCCAACGCCAAAACTGCTGATCGTGGAAATGGAATCCTTTAATCCCACGAGATAGAGCATTTTGACGGCAGGCACGTTTACGGACTGAGCTAAGGCGAGCCGAATGGATAGCGGTCCGGAAAATGTTCCCTCGAAATCCTGTGGATGGAAGCACGATTTGTTCGTGCTCGAAAAATCGGGGATGGCGGGACAGGAAGGATCGGTGCTGAACTCGGTCGGTACGTCGAAGAGGACCGTGTCCGGCGTATATCCTTTTTCAAAAGCCGTAAGGTATACGAACGGTTTGAGCGATGAACCCGGTTGGCGAAGGCCTTGGGTTGCGACGTCGAAATTGCCTTCGTTCGCAAGATCGAAATAATCTCGAGAGCCGACAAGCGCGAGAACCTGGCCGGTCTTCGGATCTTCGGCCACGAGCGCCGCATTGTTTCCGTTATAGAGTTTTTGGTTCTGTGCGGCACCCTCGCTCACAGCGGTTTCCGCTTCCTGCTGGAGATTCCAATCGAGCGTGGTCATAACTTTCATTGCGGTCTTATCGACCGTATCCTCGCCATATTTTTCCACGAGATATTCTTCTACGGCCATGACAAAATGCGGCGCTTTGATACCACCGATGGATTCCGGCTGAAATGTTATTTTCTCCGCGATTGCGGTATTGAACTGGGCTTTCGTGATCTTCTTTGTGGTATACATTTTTTGGAGCACCACTTTCTGCCGTGCGAAAAGATCGGTCACGTTATTTCCCCACGGCGAATAGTAGGTTGGTGCATTGGGAATGGCGGCAAGGATGGCGCTCTCGGCGATATCGAGCTTGGCAGCGGGAATGCCAAAGTACGCTTCGCTCGCGGTCTCCGCGCCGCTCAGAGTGGGTCCATAGGAAACATCGTTCAGATAGAGACCGAGGATCTGATCCTTTGAATAGAGCTGACCGAGACGGATGGCGAGGATCAATTCTTTCAATTTCCGCGAGAAGGTTTGGTCGAGTGTGAGGAAAGCGTTCCGCGCGACCTGCTGAGTTATCGTCGAACCGCCCTGTGCGATGCTTGCGTGGGTGAGATCGACATACGCGGCGCGGAGGATACCTTTCCAACTGAACGCGGGTTCACTATAGAATTCTTGGTCTTCGATCGCGACGGTCGCGTCCTTCAGACTTTGCGGAAAATCGGAGAATGCCGCCGTCGTTTGCTGCGTGCCGATCTGGTAGAGAAGGACGGTTCCGGTGCGATCGTAGAAACGGGTTGAGGCATGGGCCGTGGTCGGAGCGTTCGCGAGGGCCTGAAGAGATGGCAGGGTTGCCGCGTAATACAGCGAGATCCCAAACAGCACGATGAGGCATGTGGCAAATAAAATGCCGGCGATCTGGAACGTGAAAACAAGCCATCGCCGCTTCTTTGGATGGTTCGGCATAGTGAAGTAATCTTCCCGCATGCCTATCATTATCGGACAAAAAAAGTCCCCGCGCAATCGCGCGAGGACTTTTTCTTATTTCAATCACTATTCTTCGGGAGCCTTTTCGTCGTCGTCATCATCGCCATCCTTGGCGCCCATGTCGTCGTCTTCGAGCTCGTCATCATCCACGGTGACGTCATCGTCTCCCGTGGTATCTTCAACGGCTTCGTCGCTGTCGTCGTCGCTCAACGCGCGGAAAGCGAGGCGTAGATCAAGAAGTTCTGTCGGCATCATCTTTAAAAGTTAAAAAACGACCTTTTATGCAAATCAGTATACGGAGGAGGGGAATCTTGTCAACGGCTGTCTATTAACAGGCACATTTCCGAATTATCGAGACCGTATCTCGATACGGCCGAGATCCTATCTCCTGAGGAGATGCTATCTCAATATCTTTCATTCGCGGCCATGATGGCGCCAGCCAGGGCATCGCTTGCGTCATCGATCACTTTGAGGTCTTGCTTGCCGAGGATCAGCCGCACCATCTTAAGAACAGCGGTCTTATCGGCGGAACCGTATCCGGTAATGCCGAGTTTTATCTCGTTCGGCGTGTATTCTTTGATGGGAACGCCGGTCTCGTGAGCCGCGAGGAGAAGCACGCCACGAGCCTGGGCGACCGCCATGGCCGTTTTCTGGTTCTTTGAAAAAAAGAGCTTTTCTATGCCCACAATATCCGGCTTATATTTTTTCATAAGCGCCGAGGCGCCCTTTTTCGTCTCCGTGAGCGCGCCGATATCATCCGTGCTCGTGATCTTCAAAATTCCCGCCGCCACAAAACGGACCACGTTATCCTTTTTCTTTTCCACGACGCCGTAACCGATGCGGCGTGAACCAGGGTCGATACCGAGAGAGATCATTTTTTTTATTTTATTCATCCGTGGGCAACGATGCGGCGTTCGTATATACGTTTTGCACATTATCGTTATCGTGCAGCGCATCGATCAGTGTAACAAGTTTTTCAGCGTCGGCCTCGGGAATGTCCTGAGGGAATTTCGGTTGATATCCTTCACTCGTCTTTTCGAATGCCCATTGGACACTGCCGGTCTCCGCCCATTTTCCGTTATGGTCCTTGAGGATGGTCTTTATTTCCTGCACGGCGCGATTTTTATTGTCGCTTACCGCCTCGATGAGGATCGCGATCCCGCCGGGCCCGTACGCCTCAAAGGTCAATTCCTCGAGATTGTTGTCGGCCTCGGATGCTTTTTTGATCGCGCGCTCAATATTATCCTGCGGAACCGCCATTTCTTTTGCGGTCGCTATCGCGGTCCGGAGGCGGGGATTGAAATTCGGGTCCGATTCCGTTTTTGCCGCCGCCGAAATGAGCGCGAGCAATTTTGAAAAAACCTTTGCGCGTTTCTGGTCGGTGATCTCTTTTTTATGTTTGATACCTGCCCAATGAGAGTGTCCGGACATGATTTCATTTTAGAACTTGTCGGTAAAAATAAAAAGCAACGCATGGATCTATCGGAGCTCAACTCCGATAGACAAGGAAATGGCCGGTATCTCAGTGTGATACCGGCCATCTGAAAAAACAGATCAACGGAGGTCGCTCATGTCCAGAATGAAAATTTGGGCATAGGTGCCATACGAGTTTCTGTTCTTGAAGTCACCCATCCAACTTTTCGTTGTTCCGTCCGGAGCGATCGCCGAGATGGTCACTCTCGTAGGAGACCACCCGGCGTACACCTTTATAGCTCCGAGCCGGAGGGTTCCTTCGTCGCCGCCGTTCGCGGTGATGTACGCAGGGACCGCCGAATTCCAAATGAATATCTGGATCGAAGTGCCATCCACGTCAAGATAGGGGACGACACCGCCCTTTTCTCCGGGGACCGGTTGAATTTTCGGTGCGCTTGGCGCCGCGTCGTCGGCGAAACGGATATCTTTCTCCGCGAACGTCATTTGACCGGCGGATGGATATTCGGCTTTGCCGCCAGAGACAGAGAATATCCCAGCCGCCGCGCCGATGTAGTCATTTCTCTCGTTCCCCGATTGATAATAGAGGGCGATGACGGGAATCTGAAGGATCGATGATTTGTCATCTTCCTTTACGGACGCCAGGTGGAACGGATTGAATTCGCGCGTTCGCTTTTTGTCGGCGGAAAGCGTTTCGCCCGGCGCGAGGTCTGTGATGGTAATAGATCGTACGTCACGAGCCGGTTTCTCCGTTGGAGTGACCGTTACCAATCTGCACATCCATGGCGCGTCGTTCTTTACGGAAAGTCGATCGCGCAGTGCGCCGTAAGCGGAAACGGTTCGGGGACTCACTTGCGCGGGTTGTTGGGTGGATGCGCTGATCGAGGTCATGGCGCAAAGTGCCAGCATCGCGGCAATTGAAATCTTTTTCATGGCGAAACCTCCTCGTATTCGGAATAGGGTTGGTTTTCAACTGTGAAACCTGCCTGCAGATTACCAATAGATCTATTGGAGGTCAACTTCGATAGACAAGGAAATGGCCGGTACCTAAGCGCGGTACCGGCCACTGTGCGTTGAAAGAGCGGTTGGATATTAACGGAGGTTGCGGACACCCATTGTCCCGGCTACCCAGACCGTGACGCCGTAGTAATTCTCATTCGGCCACGATCCTGTCCAGAAGCGGGCTTGGCCATTTGCATCTTCCGCGGAGATGCTCATGGTCACCATCTTTCGGGTCGCCAGGTAATACGCAGCACCTTTTGGTAGTGAGCCGCGATATGTTCCATTGACGGTGATTCTGGCGGGTTTCGTCGAGTTCCACACGATAACCCATACCCCGCATCCCTCGCAGGTGTCTATATTAGTGAAAAGGGGCTGAGGATTTGGATCTATGTCGCTCGGCGTCGATGAGTCGCCGGCTTGGGCGTCGTCTGCGAGTTGGATGTTTTCCGGTCGGAAAATCAATGAGTAACTGGATGACATGCCGTAGCCTGGCAGCGTTATTTTGGTAACCGCCGCCCCGATATAGTTATTGCGTTCTGCATCGGCGTAAAAACGAGCTACGATCGGAACTTCGATGTTCGATGAACGATCATAGCCAACAAACTTTCCCGCCGACCAAAAATGTTTCTTACCGCTATTGTCACGGGCGGCTGTCGACAAGGTTCCTCCCGGCGGAAGAATATTTGCCTTGTCGGTCACGCCGACGCTCAAGAACGCATAACAGCTGGTCGTGTTCGTGATTGTCATCTGGTGCCCTGGTAATCCATACCGCCAGGACGAGGAGGTATCTACCTGCACATGATTTGCCTGCGCAGTGTTTTGTCGTCCGCATTGGGCAAGGGCGCAAGTAGCAGCCAACAGAGTTACTACAAAGAAGATAACGGAACTGATAAGCAGCTTTTTCATGGCCGCCTCCCTGATTAAAGAATTTGGTTGTCAATTACCCAACCTGAATAAATTTTACCAATAATTATTGATTTTGTCAAACACAAAAATACCGACTTATAAGGTCGGTATTTCAACGTTTTTCAGAGAAATACTAGAGTTTTTTCTCCGTTATTTCTTTTTCCAACTTTTCCACGAAAGCATCCAACTTCATCTCGGTCGTTTTTCCATCGCTCCCGCGCTCGCGGAAATTGATCGTTTTCGCCTGTTCTTCTTTTTCACCGACGACAAGCACGTAGGGGATCTTCATCATTTCCGCTCCGCGGATGCGTTTGCCCAAAGATTCGTTTGCGTCGCCGAGCTCGGATCGGATGCCCGCCGCGCGAAGTTCGTCGTGGACTTTTTTGCCGTACGCAGAGAATTTATCGCTCACCGGCAGCACCGTCGCTTGCACGGGCGCGAGCCAAAGCGGGAATGCACCGGCGAAATGCTCGATAATGACCGAAAGAAATCGTTCAATGGAACCCATGATGGCGGCATGGATCATCACGATCCGTTCCTGCTCGCCTTTTTCATTGATACAGAAGAGATTGAACCGTTCGGGCATGTTCACGTCGAGCTGAATAGTGGCGACTTGATGGAGGCGGCCGATGGCGTCCTTTCCCATGAAGTCAAGTTTCGGTCCGTAGAATGCGGCTTCGCCGACCCCTTCGAACCAATCTGTTTTCTTGGAGGTGACGATCTCGCGGAGAACGTTTTCGGCGAATTCCCAACGTTTGGCATCGCCCAGATATTTTTCCATGTGCGCGGGATCGTGAAGCGAAAGCCGGACTTGGAGCGAAAATCCGAATGCGCCGTAAAACTCCTGAACAATATCCCAGATCTTCAAAAATTCCTCTTTTGCCTGGACCATGCGGCAAAAAACGTGGGCATCGTCCTGCGTGATCGCAAGCACACGCGAGAGGCCGGCGAGTTCGCCTGATTGCTCGTCGCGGTACACTTTTGTCGTCGAGGCGTATCGCTGGGGCAGTTCCCGATAGCTCCACTGCCTACGGGCGTAAATCTGCGTATGATGCGGGCAGTTCATTGGTTTCATGGCGAACTCGCGGCCTTCGCGCGTCACAATCTTAAAAAGATCTTCTTTAAATTTTTCCCAGTGACCACTCGTTTCATAGAGATCTTTCTTGGTGATGTGCGGAATATCCACTTGCTCGTAACCTCGCGCCTTGCGAAGTTGCCATACAAAATCATCGAGCAGATTTCGGACCAAGGTTCCTTTTGGTGTCCACAAAGGAAGTCCGGGGCCTACGAGGTCGGAGAATGTAAAGAGATCGAGCTGGGGACCGAGTTTTTTATGATCGCGTTTCTCGGCCTCTGTGCGCATCGCGAGATATTCATCAAGCTCTTTTCCGGAAGCGAACGCGAGGCCATAGATGCGTTGGAGCATCGGATTTTTTTCATCGCCGCGCCAGTACGCACCCGCGATCTTGTCGAGTTTGAAAGCATCGGCAGAAATTTCCGAAGTGTTTTCCACGTGGCCGCCGCGGCAGAGGTCGCTGAAGATGTCTCCCGTATGATAGACGGTCAATTTTTGCCCTCCGGCGGAAAACTCATTTATTAAATCCAGCTTAAAAGGTTGTTGCGCGAAACGCTTCTTTGCTTCCGCGGCGGAAACCTCTTCGCCGGTGAATGAAAGTTTCTTATTGATCAGTCCGCGCATCGTTTTTTCGAAGACCTTCAGATCTTCCGGCGTGAGCGAGCGGGGAAGTTCGAAATCATAATAAAAACCGTTCTCGATGACCGGGCCGATGGCAAGCTTGGCATCGGGAAATTCCTTGAGAACGGCGGCTGCCAGGAGGTGGGCCAGTGAATGGCGAACGGATGCGATGTCGGTTTTCTGTTCCATATATTCCCATACTAATGTGTTCCTCGGCGTTTTTCAAATGGCGGCATTGCCGAGACCGTATCTCCAAAGGAGATACGGTCTCAATATTTCGAGTCAAGGTTGAACCTCGATAGTAAAAGCGTTACACTGATTTTATGCTCGATATTAAATTTATCCGCGAGAATGCGGGAGAGGTGAGGATCGCGATCAATAACAAAGGGATCAATCTGAATTTGGACGAACTTTTGGCAGCCGACCTGGAACGTTCTGCGGCGCTCCACGCAATCGAGAACCTGAACGAGGCCAAGAACAAGCTGAACGACGAGATGAAGGCGGCGAAAACCGACGACGAACGCAAGGCAATAATAGAGAAAGGAAAGGAGGTGAAGGAAAAACTGACCGATCTCGAACCGAAATTCAAGAACGCGGATGCCAAGTTTCAGGAGTTCATGGTCAAAGTACCGACGGTGCCGTCGCCCGACACGCCACTCGGCAAGAGTGATGCGGACAATAAAGAGATTTTTCATTGGGGCGAACCTAAGAAGTTCGATTTCCAGCCGAAGGACCATATGGAGCTCGGAACAGCGCTCGATATTCTCGATTTCGAAAAAGGAACAAAGGTGGGCGGTTTCCGCGGCTACTATGTGAAAAATGATGGCGTGCTTCTCACGATGGGCATCATGATGTATGCCTTGAACAAGATGGTGGAAAAAGGATATCGCCCGATGATCCCTCCAACGCTCGTGAAAAGTTTCGCGCTTTTCGGCAGCGGCTATTTCAAAGGAATGGAATACGACCCCGAAGTCGATGAGATCTACCAGATCGCGACGTCCGACAAAGAGACGAGCGGGGAGATCAGTAAAGATAAAAAATTTTTAGTGGGGACCGCGGAGCCATCGCTTCTCGCGTATTATTCGGACGAAGTTTTGAAAGAAGAAGATCTTCCGGTAAAGGTGTGCGGCTATAGCCAATGCTATCGGAGCGAGATCGGCAGTTACGGCAAGGACGTGAAGGGAATGTACCGCGTCCACGAATTTATGAAAGTGGAACAGGTGGTCATCGCGCCAGCGGATGTGGATGTGATGAACAAATTACAGGATGAAATGACGGGGATCTCAGGAGAAATGCATGAGGAGCTTGGTTTGCCGTACCGGCGGCTGCAGATCTGCACGGGCGATATGAGCGCCGGAAAATACCGCGCATTCGATCTTGAAGCGTGGCTTCCCGGTATGAATCGCTGGGCCGAGACCGGATCGGCCAGCAGTTTCGCGGATTGGCAGTCGCGGCGCCTGAATGTGAAATATGTGGATAAGGACGGCAATAAGAAATACGCCTATCTTTTGAACAATACCGCACTGCCGAGCCCCCGCATCTTCATCGCGATCCTCGAAAATTATCAGACGGCCGACGGTAAAGTTGCCGTGCCGGAAGTGTTGCAGAAGTACGTTGGCAAGAAAGTGATCGGATAAAAAAATGGAATCAACGTTCGTGAAAATCGTCGTGTTCGTTCCGGTCGCGAATGCCGACACGATCCGCGGAGCGCTCGGCGATTCCGGCGCGGGGAAGATCGGTAATTATTCTCATGCCAGTTTTTCCTCGCGGGGAGCAGGGAGATTCTTGCCGATGGCGAACGCGCATCCCGCGATCGGCGCAGTCGGTAAATCCGAAGAAGTTGAGGAAGAACGGGTGGAAACGGTGTGCCTGCGCACAGACATGGAAAAGGTTATCGCCGCGGTCATGGCCGTGCATCCTTATGAAGAACCGGCGATCGACGTCTATCCAGTTGAAGTAATGAGACGTTCGTGAAGGCGACAGATGCTCGCTTCGGCAAAGACGAAATAATCGATGAAAAAAAATCCTAATCATCTCCGAACCTGGATCGAGGTCGATGCGACAGCGGCGAAAAAGAACTATGCGACCTTTCGGCGGCTCATTGGAAAGAAGGTGAAACTATGGGCGGTAGTAAAATCAAATGCCTACGGACATGGCTTGTACGCGTTTTCGAAGGTCATGGACCGGACCCGCGTCGATGGTTTTTGCGTTGACAGTGTTGTGGAGGGTCTCGCGCTCCGGAAGGCGGGCATCAAGAAGCATATCTTAGTTTTAGGACCAACGCTCCCCGCGCGCTACGCGGAAGCTGCGAAAAAGAAGATCACCATAAGCATTTCCACATTTGAGGGTCTCCAAGCACTCGCAAAGGCGAGAGCGGTTCCCGATTTCCACATCAAGATCGACACTGGCATGCACCGGCAGGGATTTTACATCGAGGAAATCCAAAAGATCATAAAAATTTTAAAGCTAAAAAAGCTGGGTGATAAGCTGAAAGGTGTTTATACGCATTTCGCCTCCGCGAAGGATATCAATTATCCCGGATATACCGAAATGCAATTCGGTAAGCTTCAGCAAGCGAAAATTCTTTTTGAAAATGCCGGCTTTAAGGATTTGACGTGGCATGCCGCCGCGACCGGTGGAACGCTTTGCGGCAAGAGATATCATTTGGACGCCGTGCGCGTCGGCATTGGGCTCTACGGACTCTGGCCGTCGAAAGAGTTGGAGGTGCAACTTGGGGATAAGATAAAATTGCATCCTGTATTGTCATGGCGGGCAGTGATCACGGAAACAAAAAAGTTGAAGGCAGGAGAATATGTTGGCTATGATCTTACGGAGCGCGTTCCGCGCGAAATGACGATCGCGGTATTGCCGGTCGGCTATTGGCACGGGCTTCCGCGCTCGCTTTCGTCGACTGGTGAGGCGATCGTAAATGGTAAACGAGCGAAGGTTCTCGGCCGTGTTTCGATGGACATGACCATGTTCTCTTTGGGCGGCGCGGTTCGGTCGGGGGATATCGCCACGCTCATCGGCCGCGACGGTGGCGACGAGATCTTCGCCTGGGAACCTTCGCAAAGATCAGGAACGACGCACTACGAATTTTTGACACGCCTCAATCCGCTCATGGAGAGGATCGTTACAGAATAACTTTTCGTTCCATGCTTGAAGATTATCTTTCGGAAAAACAGAGAAAGAAGAAGATGCTTCGCCGAAAGTTGTGGTGGACTTTCGGGGTCCTCGCGATCTTTTTTATGGCTCTCCTCGTCTTGTGGTTCATCACGGAATCGCCGGTGTTTCGCGTCGACCATATCAATGTGACAGGAAATCATGCCGTCGCCTCGAATGATGTGGTTACCTTGCTCCAGGCGAGCGTGGGATTACATCCTACTTTTTTCTCGTGGATGCTTGGCATGGGCAATATGCTGACGTGGCCAAAAGTGCTCCGGACGTCCGATGTCGCGCTCGTGCCACAGCTTGCGAGCGTTTTGATCCAAAAGAATTACGGGAATCATACCCTTACGGCATCCGTCGTTGAACGCGCCCCGCTCGCCATCTGGTGCGAGATGCCGGGAACGGACATGTATGGCAATCCGTCGGGCGATGAAACCTGTTTTTGGTTCGACAATACTGGAACGCTCTTTCAAAAGTCGTTCGATACGGAAGGAAGCGAAATATTCGCCGTTCACGATTACTCTCAGACCGGATTGGGCCTTGGCGGAAAGATATTGCCCGCTCTTTTCGCGCAAAATATGCTTTCGATCCTTGATACGATAAAAGCGAGCGGTTTCACTCCGGAAGATATCGCCTTGCATGATATCGGGCTCGAAGAGGTCGACGTCTCGGCCTATAACGGACCCACGATTTATTTCAGCTTGCGGTTCGACGCGATGGAAGATCTGTCGGTTCTCCAACAACTTCTTGCGAAACCGAATTTCAATTCGCTCCAATATATTGATTTTCGGACGGAAAATCGGGCATATTATAAATAATATGAAAACTGTCCTGATCACGGGCGTTGGTCGCGGCATCGGCCTTGCTACGGCAAAAAAGTTTTTGAAAGAAGAGTGGACGGTCATCGGAACATTTCACAAAGCTCCTGTTCCTTTTGCCGACCCAAAATTCATGCCTATCGAGCTTGACCTGTCCATGTCTGAAAGCATAGATCGTGCCGCCGAGGAGATTGACAAAAGAAAAGTGAGAATAGACGTTCTCGTGAACAATGCGGGGATTATTCTTGATGCGAAAGATCCGGTCGCCGATGCGGAGAAAGTGCGCGGGACACTTGCCGTGAACGTGGTAGGCGTCGTAGATTTTACCGAAAAGACAATTCCGTTCCTCGTGGAGAAAGCACACGTCATCAACATAGATTCCAATTATGGTTCTTTTTCGCTTCCCATCGACG
>Ga0302320_10018409_pt1 | contig 14087 bp, 12 predicted proteins | sample Bog_T0_3_FD_202130 | JGI IMG/M metagenome (GOLD analysis project Ga0302320, IMG submission 202130) | Peat permafrost microbial communities from Stordalen Mire near Abisko, Sweden - Bog_T0_3 | ecosystem: Environmental > Terrestrial > Soil > Wetlands > Peat | place: Sweden: Abisko, Stordalen Mire... | reverse complement strand
AGGCAGAGGGCGACGGCCTCGGCGTCAGGGGCATGGACGGCGACGTCGATTCCGGCGGCGGTGAGCGTCACGCCCAGCGCGGCGGGGTCGGCGGAGCGTGTTGACGTCACGGCCGGTCCGCCAGCAGCGACTGAAACAGGGCGACGTATAGGTTGGCGGAGCGGCGCCAGGAAACGTCGGATGCCATGCCGTTGCGCTGCACGCGTTGCCAGTTGGGTTTGTCGCGCCACAGCGCCAGCAGGCGCAGCAGGGCAACCTCCAGCGCTTCCTGGCTGGTGGGCCAGAACTGGATTCCGGTGGCGACGCCGGCCGACAACGCGGCCTCGTTCGCGTCGATCACCGAATCGGCCAGGCCGCCGACGCGCGAGACCACCGGGACGGCGCCGTAGCGCAGCGCGTAGAGTTGCGTCAGGCCGCACGGTTCGAAGCGGGAGGGGACCAGCAGGGCATCGCTGCCGGCCTGGATGAGGTGGGCCAGCGGTTCATCGTAGCCGATGACGCAGCCGACCGACCCGAGGTGCCATTCGGCGGCGGCGACGAAGGCTCGCTCCAGCGCCGGGTCGCCGGAGCCGAGGACGGCGAGCTGCATGCCATCGACGGCGAAGGCATCGATCTGGTCGGCGACCATGTCGAGGCCCTTTTGCGAGGTCAGGCGGCTGACCACGCCGACGACCAGCGCGTCGGGCTCGTTGTCCAGCCCCATGCTTTTCTGCAAGGCCGCCTTGTTGGCGGCGCGCTGGTCCAGGGTGGTGCCGGTGTAGCGGGCCGGGAGCAGGGGATCGGTGGCCGGATTCCAGATCGTGTCGTCGATGCCGTTCAGGATTCCCGACAGCACGCCGGCGCGGTGACGCAGCAGGCCGTCCAGCCCCATGCCGTTGTCGATGCCGGTGATCTCCCGCGCGTAGGTCGGCGAGACGGTGGTGATGCGGTCGGCGTAGGAGAGGCCGCCCTTAAGGAAGTTGACATCGCCATGGTATTCCAGCCCGTCGAGCGAGAAGGCGGACGCGGGCAGGCCGAGGCGGGCGAAGACATCGGCTGGGTAGCGGCCCTGGAATGCCAGGTTGTGGACGGTGAGCACCGTTGCGGGACGCGGACCGCGATGGAAATTCAGGTAAACCACCGCCAGCGCGGCCTGCCAGTCATGCGCATGGACGATGTCGAAGGTGAGGCCGGGGACGATTCCCGCGCCGATCGCCGCGCCCGCCGCGCCGAGGCCGGCGAAGCGCAGGCTGTTGTCGAACCATTCGCGGCCATCCGGTCCGAGGTAGGGGTTGCCGCCGCGGGCATAGAGATGCGGTGCGTCGAGGACGAGCAGGTCGAGCGAGGCGGCCTGGCCGCGGCGGATGGTGGCGGGTCCACCGAACAGGTCGGGGAAATCGTGGATGGCGGACGCGCCGTGCAGGGCGTCGAGCACGGCTGGGTAACCCGGGATCAGGGTGACGGTTTGCGCGCCGGCGGAGTCCAGAGCCAACGGCAGGGCGCCGGTCACGTCGCCGAGACCCCCTGTCTTCACCAGTGGGAAGATTTCCGACGCCACGGCCAGAACGCGGATCAAGTCAGTTTCCCAGGCGATCGATCATCGGCTGCGTGATCAGGACGATGCCCCGTTCGGTGCGGCGGAAGCGGCGGGCGTCCTCATCGGGATCCTCGCCGACGACCAGCCCGGCGGGGATCTTGACGCCCTTTTCGACGATGACGTTGCGCAACCGAGCGCCGCGGCCGATATCGGCGTAGGGGAGCACGACGGCGTTCTCGACCCGCGAGTAGGAATGCGCGTGCACACCGCTGAACAGCAGGGACTGGCGCAGGAACGAGCCGGAGACGATGCAGCCGCCAGACACCAGGGAGGAAATCGCCTCGCCGCGGCGGCCGACTTCCTCGTGCACGAATTTGGCCGGCGGGGTGATTTCGGCATAGGTCCAGATCGGCCAGTCACGGTCGTAGAGGTCGAGTGCGGGGATGATCGCGGTCAGGTCGATATTGGCTTCCCAGTAGGCGTCGAGCGTGCCGACGTCGCGCCAGTAGGCTTCGCGTTCGGCGCCGGAGGTGACGCAGGAGCGGGTGAAGCGATGGGCGACGGCTTTGCCGTACTGCACGAGGTAGGGGATGATGTCCTTGCCGAAGTCGCGCTGGGAGCCTGGATCGGCGGCGTCGCGATGCAGTTGTTCGATCAGGAACCTTGTGTTGAAGACGTAGATGCCCATGCTGGCGAGAGCCATGTTCGGATTGTCCGGCATGGCCGGCGGGTCGGCGGGTTTTTCCACGAAGGCGACGATGCGGTCAGCGTCATCGACATGCATGACGCCGAAGCCGGAGGCGTCCATGCGCGGCACCTCGATACAGCCGACGGTGACGTCGGCACACTGCTCGACGTGCTGCACCAGCATCTGGGCGTAGTCCATCTTGTAGACGTGGTCGCCGGCCAGGATGACGATGTATTCGGGGTTATAGTCCTCGATGATGTCGATATTCTGGTACAGCGCGTCGGCGGTGCCGGCGTACCAACTGTCGCCGGAGCGCTGGGAGGCGGGCAGGATGTCGAAGCCCTCATTGCGTTCGGGGCGGAAGAAGTTCCAGCCGCGCTGGAGGTGGCGGATCAGGCTGTGCGCCTTGTACTGGGTGGCGACGCCGATGCGGCGGATGCCGGAGTTGACGGCGTTGGACAGGGCGAAATCGATGATGCGGCTTTTGCCGCCGAAATACACCGCCGGCTTGGCGCGTGTGTCGGTCAGTTCGAGCAGCCGGGAGCCGCGGCCGCCCGCCAGAACATAGGCCATCGCGTCGCGAACGATGGGTGCTTGCGATCCTGGACGCTGTGGCATCAAGTCCTCTCCTGGACCGGCGGTTCTTGTTGTCCCGTGAGATTAGGCGAGCATTGGGCAACGCGCCAGAAGCCAGGACGACGTTTTGCCGGGATCGGCGGTCCCGAACCGGGCGGGACTGCTCATGGAGCGGCATAGGTGGGCACGTTCCAGACCTCGCTGGCGTATTCGCGGATCGAGCGGTCTGAGGAGAACCAGCCGACATTTGCGGTGTTGAGGATGGCGGCCTGCCACCAGTCCTGCGGCCGGCGCCACAGATCGCCCATGGCGCGCTGCTTGGCGAAGTAGTCGTCGAAATCGGCGCAGACCAGGAAATAGTCGTGATAGCGGAGCGAGTTGACCAGGCCGCGGTAGCGGTCCCGCTCATCGGGGGAGAACACGCCGGCTTCGACGCTGGCGAGGACTTCGGCCAGGACGGGGGAGGCGGCGATGACGTCGGTGGAATCGATGCCCAGGCGCCGCCTGGCGGCGACCTGATCGGCGGTCAGGCCGAAGATGAACATGTTCTCGTCGCCGACATGTTCGAGGATTTCGATGTTGGCGCCGTCGAGCGTGCCGATGGTCAGCGCGCCGTTGAGGGCGAACTTCATGTTGCCGGTGCCCGACGCCTCCATGCCGGCGGTGGAGATCTGTTCGGACACATCGGCGGCGGGGATGATGATTTCCGCCAGGCTGACGGAATAGTTCGGCAGGAAGACGATTTTCAGGACGTTGCGCACTGTCGGGTCGCTGTTGATGACGCGCGCCACGTCGTGGATGAGCTTGATGATCAGCTTGGCCTGATGGTAGCTGGCGGCGGCCTTGCCGGCGAAGATCTTGACGCGCTGGGTGCGCTCATCCATCGGCCGGGCACGGATCTCGTTATACAGGGCGATGGCTTCGAGGATGTTGAGAAGCTGGCGCTTGTACTCGTGGATGCGCTTGACGTGCACGTCGAACAGCGCGGAGGGATCGATGCGGACCTCAAGCTCACGGCGGATCAGGTCGGAGAGGGCCAGTTTGTTGACGTAACGGCTGGCCGCGAAGCGGGTCTGGAAGCTGCGGTCGGTCGCCAGCGGGCGCAGCCGGGTGAGGGCATTTTCATTGTCCAGCACGTCCGGTCCGACGGCGTCGACCAGCAGGCGGGTGAGCCGCGGATTGGCCTCATGCAGCCAGCGGCGGAAGGCGATGCCGTTGGTGACGTTGACGATGCGGTCCGGGTAGAGTCCGTGCAGGTCGCGGAACACGGTTTCCCGCATCAGGCCGGTATGCAGCGCGGAGACGCCGTTGACGCGGTGCGAGCCGAGGTAGGCCAGATGGCTCATGCGGACGCGGCGGCCCTGGTGCTCATCGATTATGGACACGCTGGACAGGAGTGCCTCATCGCCGGGATGTTCCTTGCGGACATGGCCGAGATGCAGCGCGTTGATCAGGTAGATGATCTGCATGTGGCGCGGCAGCAGGCGTTCCATCAGGGGAACCGGCCAGACCTCCAGCGCCTCGGGCAGCAGGGTGTGGTTGGTGTAGCTGAAGATCGCCTGGGTCATGCGCCAGGCGTCTTCCCAGGGGACCTGATGCACATCGAGCAGGATGCGCATCATCTCGGCCACGCCGATCGCCGGGTGGGTATCGTTCAACTGGATGGCGGTTTTGTCCGGCAGGTTGGCGATATGGCCGAACGCCTTCATGTGGCGGCGCACGAGGTCCTGCAGAGAGGCCGATACGAAGAAGTATTCCTGGCGCAGGCGCAGTTCCTGACCGGCGGGGGTGGCATCGGACGGGTAGAGCACCTTGGAGATCGATTCCGCCTTGACCTGGGCGGCCAGCGCGCCGGCGTGATCGCCGTGGTTGAAAGCATCCAGCCGCAGCGGGTCGGGCGAATGGGCTGACCAGAGGCGCAAGGTGTTGACGCGGCGGCCACGCCAGCCGACGGAGGGCGTGTCATAGGCGACCGCCATGATCGTTTCGGCGGGATGCCAGACATGCCGGACCGCGGCCTCGGAGATTGCCACGGCCTCGATCGAGCCGCCGAAACCGACCTCACAGTTCACGTCGGGGCGGTGGAATTCCCAAGGATTTCCCAAAGCCAGCCAGTCCTCGGGGTATTCCTGCTGCCAGCCGTTCTTCATCACCTGGCGGAACAGCCCGTGCTCATAGCGGATGCCGTAGCCGTGGGCGGGCACGTCGAGGGTTGCCATGCTTTCCATGAAACAGGCGGCGAGGCGTCCGAGGCCGCCATTGCCGAGGGCGGCGTCGGGTTCGGTGATGCGCAGCCTGTCGAGATCGACGTCGAGGCCGGCGAGGGCTGCCCGCATCGTGTCCATCTTGTTGAGGTTGTTCAGGTTGTCGAACAACAGACGGCCGATGAGGAATTCCAGGGAGAGGTAATAGACCCGCTTGGAGCCGTTCTGGTAGGTGGTGTCGATGCCGGCGAGCCAGCGATCGACGATCTGGTCGCGCAACGCGTAGGCGGTTGCCATCATCCAGTCACGGTCGGTGGCGATGGATCGCCGTTTGCCGACGCGATAGGTCAGCTTTTCCAGGATCGCGGTTTGCAGCGCCGCGATGTCTCCATTGCTGGGCGCGGGCTCAAGGCCGGCCGGGTTGGCGTTGAAGCGGTCTGACACGTCTGTTTCAAGCTCCACGCTGGGTCACCTTTCCGCGCATTCGATTACCGTCACGAAAGCATGTTTCAACCGGCTGCATCAACTGCCTGCATCGAATGACGGCGATTTTGGCCGGTTGACGGGTTTTTCTGGCCGGACTGCGCGCAGAATTGCGAAAATTCGGGCATCGAAGGGCCAAAACTGCGTCATTCTGCCTTCTTGTCAGCCGTTTGGGCTGGTGCTGGCGATGGTGTGGTTCGGGCCGGCGGGGGCGTGTGCGCGGCGGCGGCGGCCTGTGGCGTTGCCGGGGCGGCCGGCTGGGCCGTCGCGGAGAGGATGCGCCCGCCGGGGGGCCAGGCTCTGACCACGGCGTCACGCCAGACGATCGCGGCGGTGAGTGCCCCGGCGAGGACGATCGCCGTCGCGGCCCAGGCGCCGATCAGTCCGGCGCGGGCCGGCGGCGGCTGCACCGCGACGGCGAGGCGGTCCATCGCTGTCATTTGCGGGGCCGGCCGGGTGGGTTCGGCCGGTGGTTCGTCGGCGACGCGGGGATCGGGGATGTCGGCCTGCGTATCGGCCTGCGTATCGGCCTGGGTATCGGCCGCGGGTTCGGGGGCGGTTTCGGGCAGCCAGCTATTGCCGCAGCGCGCGCAGCGCACCTGCTTGTTCGGCTTCAGACGCGAGGCCGGCACCTCATATGTGGCGGCACAGCCAGGGCAGGCGATACGCATGAAATCCCATTATGAAAAAGCACGGACCATAATGGGATAAACGGCGGCCCGGTGCCAAAGGATTTCGCGCATACCGCGAAATTTCGTTCCGCAGTGTTGCAACAAACCGGCGCGGTCCGCCTTAGCGAACTGTTAACCTTTCTTTGCGAAAACGTGTCCGTTCGTATCGCGGGCCCGGGGATCGGGCCGAACGCCGCGGCGCTTGCCGCGGGGCCGCAGTGCTGCAGGAGTAAGGCCGATGAGGATTCTGCAACTCGTCGCCGCGATGGCGATGCTGTGTTTCGTGCACGCAGTGGCTCCGCCGGCGTTGGCCGATGCATTCGCCACGAAGGACGAGGCGGTGGCGCTGGTGCACCGGGCGATCGCGCGGGTTGCCGAGGTCGGCATGGCCAAGGCGCAGCCGGAGTTCATGGATCACGCCGGCCAGTACGTCGATCGCGACCTTTATTTGATCGTCATTGCCAAGGACGGCATCCGCGTGGTGCACGGGCAGAACCCGAAGCTGGTCGGCAAGACGTATTATGACGCGATCGATGTGAACGGGAAGGAATACGGCAAGGAGGTGCAGCAGATCGCCGAGGGGCCGGGCAAAGGCTGGTTCACGTTCACCTTCAAGGACCCGATCACCGGCAAGCTGCTGCCGAAGGAGAATTACGTCGAGCGGGCGGGCGAATACACCTATCTGGCCGGCGTTTACATGCGCTGACGTTGTGATGGCCTGGCTGGGCGGGTTGCTGCCGGCACGTTCGGCCTGCTGCTAACGACGGCAACGGCTTCAACCAACTGAGAGACGCGATGCTGCTTCGTTTCATCCGCGGTTTCGCGCGGATCCGTTCCTTCCATGACCTGCCGCTGTGGGCGAAGACGCTGCTGGCGCCGGTGGCGTGCCTTGCCGCGAGCGTGGCGGTGATCGCCTCGATCTGGCTTGGCAGTTCGGCGACCGAGGTGCGCCTGGCCGAAGTCGCCAATGAGGCGCTGCCGACGGCTGCGGCCAGCGCGGTGCTGCTGGACCAGGTCGACAAGATCCATGTCATGGCGATGCGGGCGCTGGTCTGGCAACAGGCCGGCGTGCCGCAGGCGACGGTGGATGCGCTGGGCGCCGATGTTTCGCATGGTCTGGATGCGTTGCGCAGCAGCACGGCGGCGATGGCGGCGTCCGGGCGGGAGGGTCAGGCGGATCTGGCGAAGTTCCGGCAGATCGCCACGCAATCGGCGGCCTATGCGAAAATGCTTGATGAGGCGCTGGACCTGGTGTCCGATCCGGCCATCGCGGTCGGGTATTTCCGGCGGGCCGACGCGACGTTCGAGGCGCTGCGCGGCGACATCGCCGGATTGTCCACGGCGCACCGCGCGGCCGAGGCGGCATCGATCGCGGCGGCGCGCGGCAGTTCGCATGCGGCGCTGGTGCGGTCGTACTGGATCTTCGGCGGTTCCGGGTTGGTCATGCTGGTGCTGCTGCCTTGGGTGGTGGCGGCGATCTCCCGCCCGGTGCGGGCGCTGACCCGGACGATGAACGGACTCGCTGCCGGCGACATGAACGCCGAGGCGGCCGGGCAGGAGCATCGCGACGAGCTTGGCGACATGGCCAGAGCGGTGCGGGTGTTCAAAGAGCATATGGTGCGTGGCAATCAGCTTGCGGCGGAAAAGGAGGCGGCGCATCTGCACGCCGAGGCGGAGAAGCGCCTGGCGCTGCTGGGGATGGCGGAAAAGATCGAGGCTGAGACCGGTTCGGCGCTGCGGCAGATCGGGTTGCGCACGTCGGCGATGGCGGCGACGGCGGATGCGATGAATGCGTCCGCGGCGCGCACGGGGGCGTCGGCCGGGAACGCTTCGGTCGCTGCCGGCCAGGCGCTGGCCAATGCGCAGACGGTTGCCGGGGCGGCGGAGCGGCTGGCGGAGTCGATCCGGGCGATCAGCCGGCAGGTAAGCGAGTCCACTTCGGTGGCCGGCCGGGCGGTGGTGGCGGGCGGCGAGACGCGGGCGACGATCGAGGCGCTGAACCAGGATGTCGAGCGGATCGGTGCGGTGGCCGGCATCATCGGCGAGATCGCCGCGCGGACGAATTTGCTGGCGCTGAACGCCACGATCGAGGCGGCGCGGGCGGGCGATGCCGGCAAAGGATTTGCGGTGGTGGCGTCGGAGGTGAAGGCGCTGGCGACGCAGACGGCGCGCTCGACCCAGGAGATCGGCCGGCATATCGAACAGGTGCGCGCGGCGACCGGGGCATCGGTGGCGGCGGTGCTGCGCATCGAGGCGACCATCGGCGAGATCAATGCGATCGCCGGCTCCATCGCGGACGCGGTGGACGCGCAGGGCGCGGCGACGGAGGCGATGACGCACAATGTCGCCGAGACGGCGGAAGCGGCGAACGCGATGACGGCGCGCACCGGCGAGGTCTCGGCCGCGGCGAGCGAAACCGGACGCCAGGCGGCCGATGTGCGCGACAATGCGAGTGGTCTGCACACGGCGATGGAGGAATTGCGCCGTTCGGTGGTCGGGCTGGTGCGCAGCGCGACGGCGGAGGTCGACCGGCGACTGAACGAGCGGTTCAAGGTCGATCTGGGATGCCGGGTGTCGGCGGCCGGCCGGACGCAGGCCGCGCGGGTGGTGGACTTGTCGGACAGCGGCGCGCAGATCCGCGGTGCGGCGGCGATGCAGCCGGACCAGCGGGGCACGCTGGATATCGATGGCGTCGGGTTCCCGCTGGCGTTCAGTGTCAAGCACGGTGACAACGGCACGTTGAATGTGGCGTTCGTGCTGGACGAGGCGACGGCGGTGCGGTTCGGCGGGATGCCGGCGCGGCTGGCGGCAGCACGTGCGGCTTGATAGTGGGGGGCGTGACGGTGTGGTGCGGACGGTGTGTGGATGACGTGAGGTTTTGCTTCTAGCTATGACGCGGGCATGCAGTCCGGCTAAGTTGCTGCCATGCTACGATTCGAATCGGTCGGGTTGCGCTATGGGCGAGTCGGCGGGCGGTCGGGTGCGGCGGCCGGGCCGGAGGTGTTGCACGACATCTGTTTCCGGCTGGAAGCCGGGGCGTTCCGCTGGCTGCTCGGCCCGTCGGGTGCGGGCAAGACCAGCCTGCTGCGGCTGTTGTATCTGGCGGTGCGGCCGACCAGCGGGCGGCTGACGCTGCTGGGCACCGATGTGGGCAGCGCGCCGCGGCGGGCGCTGCCGCCGTTGCGGCGGCAGATCGGGGTGGTGTTCCAGGATTTCCGGCTGCTGCCGCACCTGTCGGCGTTCGACAACGTGGCGCTGCCGCTGCGGATTGCCGGCCGGCCGGAGGGTCAGGTGCGGGCGGATGTCGGCGAGTTGCTGCGCTGGGTCGGGCTGTCGCGGCATCTGGAGGCGCGCCCGGCGGAACTGTCAGGCGGCGAGCAGCAGCGGGTGGCGATCGCCCGGGCGGTGATCACGCGGCCGGCGCTGCTGCTGGCAGACGAGCCGACGGGCAACCTCGATGACGGGCAGGCGCAACGGCTGATGCAGTTGTTCAAGGAGATGAACCGCATCGGCACGACGGTGATCGTGGCGACGCACAATGAATCGTTGGTGCGGCGGCATCCGGCGCCGGCGCTGCACATCGGCAACGGGCGGCTTGATGTCGGCGGCGCGCCGAACGGCGCGACGAGCGATTGGCCGGTGGTGCCGGAGGACGCGACGTGACCTCGCTGCGCCCGTCCGGGTTCGACGAGCTGGGGCTGCGGCGCGCGCTGTCGGACCGGATGGTGCCGCTGCTGGTGGCGGCGATGGCGTTTCTGGCGGCGTTGGCGCTGGGCGGCTGGTTCGGCACCGCGGGGCTGTCGCGGCACTGGCAGCAGGGGGCGGGGACGTCGCTGACGGTGCAGGTGCCGCAGGGTGCGGAGCCGTCGGCGCATGGCGAGCAGACCAGGCTGGCGGCGGTGCTGACGCTGCTGACCGGCACGCCGGGCGTTGCCTCGGCGCATGCGCTGTCGGAGCAGGAACTGGCGGATCTGCTGAAGCCGTGGCTGGGGGCCGGGGCGGAGCGGCTGGCGATTCCGGTTCCGGCGGTGATCGCGGTGCGGCTGACCGACAGTGCGATGGATCTGGAACCGCTGTCGCAGCGTTTATCCGAGGTGGCGCCGGGGACGCTGGTGGAGGACCACGGGGTTTGGCTCCGGCGGCTGGCGGTGCTCGCGCGCAGCCTGCAGGCGTGTGCCGGGCTGGCTCTGCTGACGGTTGCGGGGGTCGCCGCGGCGGTGATCGCGGTGGCCACGCGCGCGGGATTGTCGACGCGGCGGGAGGCGATCGAGATCGTGCACGGGCTGGGCGCCACGGATGGCTATATCGCCGGCCGGTTTGCCGCCCGAGCGACGCTGCTGGCGGCGGCGGGGGCGGCGCTGGGGGCGTTGGCGGCGCTGCCGATTCTACTGGCTCTGGCGCGGCTGGCGGCGCCATTCGCGGGGGAAGCCGACGTGGCCGGCGATGCGCTGCAGGATGCGCTGGAAACCTTGCCGGCGGCGCTGTGGCTGGCGTTGCCATGCCTGCCGGCCGGAGCTGCCGCGATCGGCTTCGCCACCGCGCAGGGTGCGGTTCGCCGCTGGCTGCGGCGGCTGCCATGAGACGCGGCGGCGGGGCGGGTCCGGCGGTGTCGCGACTGCTGGCGGTCGCGGTGGCGGCCGGGGTGGCCGGCTGGCTGGCCGGCTTCGTCTGGTTCATGAACGTGACCGGGCGGGCCGCCGCGAGGCCGCCGGCGCACACCGATGGGATCGTCGCGCTGACTGGCGGGGCCGGGCGGGTCGAACTGGCGCTGCATCTGCTGGCGGACGGGCAGGCCGACCGCCTGTTGCTCAGCGGCATCGGCGGGGGCAGCGATCTGGCGACGCTCGGACGGCTCGCCGGGGTCGATACGGCCCGGCTGGCGGATCGCATCACGCTGGGCCGTTATGCGGCCTCGACCCGCGGCAACGGTCTGGAAACGGCGGCCTGGGCGGAGCAGAACCGCATTGCGTCGCTGATCGTGGTGACGGCGGCGTTTCACATGCCGCGGGCGCTGGCGGAACTGCACGAGGCGATGCCGGAGGTGCGGCTGTATCCGCTGCCGGTGGCGCAGCCGGCGGGCGCGGCTGAGCGGGGACCGGGATTGCGGCTGGAGGCGGAGGAGTACACCAAGTACCTGCTGACCGTGTCGGGCCTGTCTGCCTGGCTGCCGCGCCGGGAGGCGGTGTCGGTTTCAGGTGAGGCGGCAGGGGTTCAGGGATGATCATTCTGCGTTCCGCGCTGTTCAACGCGGTGTTTTTCGGCGTCACCTTCGGGCTGACGCTGGCGGCGACGGCGGTGCGGCTGGTCTCGCCGGAACGGGTGCTGGACGTGGCGATGTTGTGGGGGCGCCTGCTGGTGGCGGCGGCGCGGATCATCTGCGGCATCCGGCTGGATGTCACCGGGCTGGAGAATATTCCGCCCGGCGCGGCGCTGATTGCGTCTCGGCACCAGTCGGCGTTCGACACGTTCGTCTGGCTGACGCTGGTGCCGCGCTGCTGTTACGTGTTCAAGGACGATCTGCTGCGGATCCCGTTGTTCGGACCGCTGGTCATCGCGGCGGGGATGATCGCGATCGACCGGGAGGGTCGCGCGGGGGCGATGCGATATCTGCTGCGGGAGGCGGAGCGGGCGGTGCGCGAGGACCGGCAGATCGTGATCTTCCCGGAATGCACGCGTGGCGAACCGGGGCGGCGGCTGGCGTTGCAGCCGGGTATCGCTGCGCTGGCGGCCCGCAGCGGGCTGCCGGTGATTCCGGTTTCGACCGATTCGGGTCTGTGCTGGGGACGGCGGGCGTTTCGCAAGCGGCCGGGGACGATCCGGATCGTGATCGGGCGGGCGATCCCGGCGCAGACGGAGCGGCGGAGCCTGATGCGGGCGCTGGAAGATGGTATGGAGGCGATCGATCGGGTGGGGGCGTCATGAGCGTGAAGAATCAGGCCTGTGGAAAACTCTGTGTGGGGTTTTCGTCCGCAGCTTCGACAGCGCATTAAACATTGGATATAAGCGATTGGGCTGGCAGCCGAAAGCGAGGCCCTGGGGAACCTCGGAACGCATTGCCGGTGCTGTGGATGAAATGCACGATTCGCCTTATGGTTGCAGATTCCATTCGAGGCCCGTCTCAATTTTGGTAAGTCGCCGCAGTGCTCGAAAGCAGGTGAAATTGTCCGCACTTCGAACGGAAGCATGATGCGCCGCCGTCCCTGGGTTATCATCGCCGCCGGCGTTCTGCTGTTGCTGGTGGGGCACACGGTATACTGGCGCGCCATGGCGGAACGGCTGCGGGCGGGGTATCAGGCGTGGCTGAACGGGCAGGTTGCGCAGGGCTGGGTGGTCGGGTCGGGGCCGGCCTCGATCGGCGGCTGGCCGGTGGCGGCCTCGGTTACGGTGCCGAACCTGACGCTGCGGCATGCCGGGGCGACGATTCCGGGTGCGGTGAACGTGGCGTCGGCCGGCGTCACGCTGGCGGTCTCGCTGTTCAATCCGACGGTGCTGACGCTGTCGCTGACGGGCCCGGTGCATGTGCGGGCCGGTGACCTGCCGGATGTGATCGTGACCGGCGACGAGGCTGCGGTGGCGGTGCCGTTGCGGGCGGCGGGCGATCTTTCGGTAGGGGTGCATGCCAGCGGCCTTCGGCTGGAGGCGGCGACCGGCGCGTGGCACGTCACGGTGGGGTTGCTGGACGCCGAGGTCCGCATTGCCGCGGCACCGCCGGCCGACCAGTCTGAGCCGGCGGCCACATTCACCGTCCGGTCGGAGGCGATCGCGCTGCCGTCCGGGGTGAAATGGGCGCTCGGCCCCAACATCTCCTCATTGTCGGTGGAGGGCTCGCTGAACGGCAGGCTGCCGGAGACGGACGACATGAGGCGCTGGGCGGAGGCGTGGCGGGATGGCGGCGGATCGCTGGAGATCAGGCATCTGACGATGGGCTGGGGACCGCTCGGGCTGACGTCGTCGGCGACGCTGGCGCTGGATGATCAGTTGCAGCCGATGGGCAGCGGCAACGGGCGGTTCATCGGCTATGCCGAGACGCTGGACAAGATGGCGGCGGCGGGGATGTTGACGAAGTCGGCGGCAACGGCGGCGAAAGCGGTGCTGTCGCTGATGGCCGGCACCAGCGATACGGACCAGCCGTCGGCGGTCGATGTGCCGCTGACACTGCAATATCGCACACTTTCCATGCGGCAGGTGCCGCTGGTGCGGCTACCGGAGGTAGACTGGCCGCCACAGTAGTGCTATGGGGTGGTCATGCGAAACGGGTTCCAGAGCATTCGAATTAGCGGCCCGGCTGCCTAGCAGCCGGGGATAGTCCCGCCGTTTTCGAAATTTGCCTGGAGAATCGATGATGTCCGCTGAAGCGACCGTTGACCAACCGTCCGCCGTATTTGTCCGATTTCTGCTCGATGCCGATGTGTCGCCGGGGCTGCTGTCCCGGTTGCTGCAACCGTATGCGAGGCGCGATCTGGTGCCCGACCGCATGTGGTCCCATCGCGCGGGGGACACGATGCATGTCGAGATCGCGATGGAGGCGATGCCGGCGGAGGTGGTGCACCTCGTGGAGGGGAATCTGTTGCAGGTGGTGGGGGTGCGGTCGGTGTCGCGCGTCGCGCGGCCGTGTCTGCGGCAGGTTGCCTGAACGGCCGCGGGCCTCGGTTCGGGCGCGAAGCGAGGCCGGTGTCGTGCGGCTGTCATTGTCGCGTGTCGGACAGGACGATCGTGGGCCTGTGTTAACACTTTGAAACGATGGTGTTTTTGTCTTGGCATGGCAGTTGCGTGATGCGCTTTTGGAATAGGACAGAAGCGCATGAGCACAACACTACAGGACTGGGCGAACACGATGCTTCCGCTGCGCCGTACGGCGCCGAACCGGGACACCCGGTTCATGGCAAAGTGCCTGGCGGCCGTCTGTTTGCAGGCAGCCGAACCCGAAGAGAGTGAGGTTGCCGCATTCA
>Ga0302320_10018408_pt1 | contig 14087 bp, 11 predicted proteins | sample Bog_T0_3_FD_202130 | JGI IMG/M metagenome (GOLD analysis project Ga0302320, IMG submission 202130) | Peat permafrost microbial communities from Stordalen Mire near Abisko, Sweden - Bog_T0_3 | ecosystem: Environmental > Terrestrial > Soil > Wetlands > Peat | place: Sweden: Abisko, Stordalen Mire... | reverse complement strand
CTTTTCTCAACGGCCTGATCCACTGCGGCGAGCAGCAGTACACCGCCGGCCGCTCCGGCGAACCCGCCAGCGTGCTGCTCGGCGAATCGCTCAAGCGGCTGGGACTGCGCGAGACGCGACTCAAGACAGGAACGCCGCCGCGCCTCGACGGACGCACCATCGACTGGACCAAGTTCGAAGAACAGCCCGGCGACGCCGACCCCACGCCGTTCAGCTTTCGCTCCGCACCACACAGTGGCGAAGCCACGTGGACCCCTCCGCTGCGCCAGATCTCCTGCCACATCGCCACGACAACTCCAGAGACGTTGGCCCTGATTCGAGACAACGTCCACCGCTCGCCCATGTTTACCGGACAGATCGAAGGCATCGGCCCACGCTACTGCCCGTCCATCGAAGACAAGATCGTGCGCTTCCCAGACAAGACCTCGCACCAGTTCTTCCTCGAGCCCGAGGGCCTGAACACGCATGAGGTCTACATCAACGGCATGAGCACCAGCCTGCCCATGGAGGTGCAGCAGGCGATGGTGCGCAGCATCCCCGGCCTGGAGAACGCGGAGATGCTCCGCCCCGGCTACGCCATCGAGTACGACGCCATTGACCCCACCGAACTCGACCGCACCCTGCGGGTAAAGAAGTTTACCGGCCTCTACCTCGCCGGGCAGATTAATGGGACCAGCGGTTATGAAGAGGCCGCCTGTCAGGGACTGATGGCCGGCATCAATGCCGCGCTGTTCGCGCGGCAGGGGTTAGGGTCCAGGGTTCAGGGTCCAGCGAACACCTCGTCTTCTGGACCCTGGGCCCTGAGCCCTGAACCCTCATCCGCGCCATCTACGTTCACTCTTGATAGAACCGAGGCCTACACCGGCATCCTCGTCGACGACCTCATCAGCAAGGGCACCGACGAGCCCTACCGCATGTTCACCTCGCGCGCGGAGTTCCGCCTGCACCTGCGCATCGACAACGCGGACGCGCGCCTCACGCCGCACGGCCGCCGTCTCGGCCTGATAGACGGCGCGAGCTGGGCAGCGTTTGAAACCAAGCAGGCCCGCCTCACCGCGCTCACGCAGCTCCTCGAATCCACCCGTGTTCGCGGCGAACTCCTCGCGCAGCGGCTCAAGCGTCCCGAAGTCACCATCGAACAGCTCGTCCCGGATATGCTCGCGCGGCTGACCGCGCCGGAGTTCGCGCCCTGGCTCAGTGCACTCTGCGTCGCTAATCCAACAACCAACAGCCCACAGCCAACAACCCCGCTCCATCTTCCCGCCTGGGTGCGCAACGAGCTCAAGACCGTCGAGACAGGCATCAAGTTTGCCGGATACCTAGCACAGCAGCAGCGCAGCATGGCCCGCCTGCGGGCCGATGAGGCCCGCACAATTCCGTCCTGGTTCGACTACCACGCCTGCAGCGGCCTTTCGCGCGAGATGGTGGAGCGGCTGGACCGCGTGCGCCCCTCCACGCTCGGTCAGGCCAGCCGCATGGCCGGCGTCACACCTGCCGCCTGTTCGCTCATCCAGTGTTTTCTGGAGATACAGGCCCGCGCCCGCGCTGCCTGAAGCTGACTTTCGCAAATGGCACTGGACGCTCTATAGTCGTACCGCGCGGAGTATGGAACCATTCCGCGGGAGAAACTATGAGCGCCCTTCGCCACCTCACTCGCCGTCAGGCCCTGCAACTGCTCGCCTCATCCGTACCGGCTCTAGCCGCGCGCGGCGCCTTCGCCCAAAAGCCCTGGCCCATCACTCCCGGCAAGTACGCGGGCACCCGCGCTTCGCTGGCCACCTACGAGATCCCCGAGTGGTTCGCCGACGCCAAGTTCGGCATCTGGTCGCACTGGGGGCCGCAGTCCGCCGTGGGCGATGGTGACTGGTACGCCCGCAATATGTACATGGAGGGCTCCGCGCAGTACGAGTACCACGTCAAGCGCTTCGGCCCGCAGAGCAAGTTCGGCTACAAGGACTGCATTCCGCTCTTCACCGCCGACAAGTGGGACCCCGAGCACCTGATGGACCTCTACCAGAAAGCCGGCGCGAAGTACTTCTTCTCGATGGGCGTGCATCACGACGGCTTCGATATGTGGAACTCGAAGTACCAGCCGCGCTGGAACGCGGTCGCCGCCGGCCCGCATAAGGACGTGGTCGGACTGTGGGCCGCCGCCGCCCGCAAGCGCGGCCTGCGCTTCGGCGTCAGCGAGCACCTCTCCAACAGCTACGACTGGTTCTCTCCAGCGCACCTCGCAGACACCAAGGGGCCCTACGCGGGCATACCGTATGACGGCCAGAACCCCGCCTTCGCCGACCTGTACCACGACTACACGGGCCAACCCGCAGACTTTCTCACCACAGCAAAGGCCATGGGCCGCAACCCATCAGAAAAGTGGAAGCGCGAGTACTTCAACCGCGTGAAGGACCTGGTGGACCAGTACCAGCCCGACCTGCTCTACACCGACGGCGGCATCGTCTATGAGGAGCTGGGCCTGAGCCTGGTCGCCGAGGAGTACAACGCCGGCCCCCTCGGCTCGCACGGCGAGGCTGAGGGCATCTACTTCGGCAAGACGCCCGCCGACTGCGCCACCGGCACCTGTGTGTTGGACCGTGAGCGCACCGTATCCGCCACCATCTGGCCTACTCCCTGGCAGACCGACACCTGTATCGGCAGCTGGCACTACAAGGTCGGCCAGAACTACAAGACCTCCAAAAAGGTCATCGACATGCTGGTGGACATCGTCAGCAAGAACGGCAACCTGCTGCTGAACTTCCCGCTGCCCGCCTCCGGCGAGCTCGATGCGGAGGAAGTGAAGGTGCTCGCCGGCATTACCGCTTGGATGGAGCGGAACGGCGAGGGCATCTTCAGCACCCGCCCCTGGACCGTCAACGGCGAAGGCCCCGCCATGCAGAAGCAGGCGGCGGTGATCTCCGATGGCGGCTTCCATCCCAATGAGAGCAAGCAGCCCGACCTGGGCGCCGAGGACATCCGCTTCACGACCAAGGGCAAGACGCTGTATGCGCTCGTCCAGGGCTGGCCGGCGGGAGAGCTGGTCGTCACCTCGCTCTCCACCAACTCTGCCGCTCCGCGCGCGACGGACGTCCGCCTGCTCGGTCGTGACCAGCCGCTGAGGTTCACCCAGGACACCACCGGCCTGCGCGTGAAGCTGCCGGAGGAGAAGCCGGTCGCCGCGGACATCGGCATCGGCCTGCGCATCAACTTCGTCTAACAATCAAACTTTGTCATCCTGAGCGCAGCCGCTCGCGGCCTTATCGCGAGCGGCCGTATGACGTTTATGCCGTCCGCCACAGAGGTATATCCTTACGCTGTACGTGAAAGGCACTTTTTATGCTCCCGTTCTCTCTCATCGCCCTCTTTGTCATTGGCCTCTTTTTCCTGATTCTCATCGCCAAGACCTACTACACCGTGCGTACCTATACCGCCGGCGTGGTGGAGCGCTTCGGCAAGTTCGACCGCATTACCCGGCCGGGGCTGCACTTCCTCTTCCCATTCGCCGAGCGCGTCTACTTCGTCGACCTGCAGGTCAAGCAGGCGCAGTTCCAGGTGGAGACCAAGACCCGCGACAACGTCTTCGTGCAGATTCCGGTCAGCGTGCAGTACCAGGTGCTGGACGACAAGATCGCCGACGCCTTCTACAAGCTCTCCACGCCGCAGAAGCAGATTGAGAGCTTTGTCTTCAACAGCATCCTCGGCCACGTGCCGAAGTTGACCTTGGATGAGACCTTCGAGCAGCAGTCCGGCATCTCCGTCGCCGTCAAGGTCGAGCTGGACGCCATCATGAGCGGCTTCGGCTTCAACATCCTCACCGCGCTGGTCACCGACATCATCCCGGACAGCAAGGTGAAGGACGCCATGAACGACATCAACGCCGCGCAGCGCGCTCAAGTTGCTGCTCAAGCTCGTGGTGAAGCGGAGAAGATCCTCAAGGTCAAGCAGGCTGAGGCCGAGGCCGAATCCAAGGCGCTGCAGGGCAACGGCATCGCCCGTGAGCGCCAGGCCATCATCGACGGCCTCTCCGCCTCCATCGAGGACTTCCAGAAGGGCGTCCCCGGCTCCAGCGCGGAAGAGGTGATGAGCCTGGTCCTGCTCACGCAGTACTTTGACACCCTGCGCGACATCGGCACTCGAGGCGGAACGAACACGCTCTTTCTGCCGAACAGCCCCGGCGCCGCGGGCGAGTTCCAGACCCAGATCCTCGCCGGACTGCGCGGCGGCCACACCCCCGCCCCTGGCATTGATGCCCCGCGTCCCATCGAACCTGCCCGGCCCTACAATCCACCTGCGCCGCCGGTCGGCACGCCGGGAACGCCGAATCCGTACATCGGGCAGTAGTGTGCATCTGAAGGCCTGATGAGCTTGCGAACGGTTGCCGGGGGAGTGCGGAGCCTTCTGTTGATGGCGGCATTGCTGTCAGCATGTGCGGGTATGGCGCGTGCGCAGGACGCGGCAGTTGCGGCGGATGGCAGCGTATTCGCGCGGCTGTTCCGGTTCTATCAGCAGGATTGGAGAGGGACGCCAGCCGTAAGCCCGCCGGCCGCGAATGCCCCGCCGGCGAGGCGAGGGCTGCCGCTGCCGCTGGACTCGCCGCCATTTCCGAGCGCGGACTGGAGCTATGGCGGGTCGCCGACGATTGGCGAGGCGGACGGCAACGTGTATCCGCTCCAGACGGCTATCAACGGCGCCAGAAACAGGACGAAGGTCTACGGCTGGATTGAGCCGACAGCGAATGTGTCGACGTCGCGCCATAGGAACTATCCCGAGACAAACGATATCTACTCCAACCGCGTGGAGCTGGGGCAGGTGGTGGTGTATGTGGAACGGCTTCCGGACGAGGTACAGCGCGCACGCGTGGACTGGGGGTATCACCTGACGGCGTTCTTCGGGACGGACTACCGCTCGACCACCAACAAGGGATACTTCAGCTCTCAGTTGGAAGACCATAACCGGCAGTATGGATTCGATCCGGTGCTGGAGTATGTGGATGTCTACTTCCCGCATGTGGCGCAGGGCATGAATCTGCGAGTGGGGCGGTTCATCTCGATACCCGGCATCGAGGCGCAACTGACGCCGAACAACTACATGTTCAGCCACTCGCTGCTGTATGCGGTGGATCCGTTTACCGACACAGGGGTGCTGGCGACGATCCAGGTGAATGAGCGGCTGGTCGTGCAGGCGGGCGTCTCGGCGAGCCACGATGTTGCGCCCTGGACGGCGGATGCAAAACCGTCCTTTATGGACTGCGTGAGCGCGACGACGAAGAGCGTGAATGACAACTTCTACCTGTGCGCGAACGGTATCAACGATGGCACGTACGCGTTCAACAACATCCAGATGTTCGATGGCACGTGGTATCACCGCTTCAGCAAGTCATGGCATATGGCGACGGAGACGTATGGCATGTATCAGCGCCAGGTGCCGAGCATAAACGGGACGATTGCGCCGGAGAAGGGAACGAACGGGGCGAACTGCCGGGTGGGCGAGCAGACCTGCTTTGCGCCGGAGTGGGCCGCGGTGAACTACATCAACAAGGAGTTCTCCGCGCATGACTATCTGTCGCTGCGGAACGACTTTTTGAATGACAAGAAGGGCCAGCGGACGGGGACTGCGGGAAGGTACTCCGAGGCTACGCTGTCCTATAACCATTGGGTGGGAACGACGGTGCAGATGCGTCCGGAGATACGCTTCGACCATGCATGGGACCGGCGGTCCTATGACAACGGGACGCGCGTGAATCAGTTCACGTTTGCGAGCGACGTGATCTTTCACTTCTAGGGATTTGGGAATGGCCGGGGGCCCTCCCCCCGGTACTTTTTGGCCTAAAGCCCTCTAGTCATAGAGCCTAACGCCCGACTTGTGGAGGTCTACTCCCCGGTCTGCCGCTACTTGGCTGCCGCCGCCTCAGCCTCTTCCTTGGCGATGTGCTCGCTCTGGCGGTGGGCGTCAATGGAGCGCTCGGCGGCCAGCTTGGACTGCTCGTGGGCGCGGAGATGGTCGTTCATCGAGTGCGAGGCCGCAGCGGCTTCATGCGCGTGGGCGGCCTGCAGATGGCGTTCGGCTGCGGCGGAGTGGTGGGTGGTGGGCATGGTCGTAATCCTCAATAGGGTTGGATGCGAAAGTGCAGGGGTTAGGGATTAGGGAACAGGGATTAGGAAGAACAAAAGGCAAGACGCTCCAGCTGCACGGCTTACGCCACCTACTGGAGCATCTTTCTAATCCCTAATCGCTAATCCCTGTTCCCTAGTAGTTGAAGTTCACTTCCTCTTCCTCCTCCACGCCGTAGCGGCGGAGCAGGTTGGGCAGGCCCTGCGAGAAGGCCGCGCGCGGCATCACCACGTCGCAGCCGGCTTCCACGGCCTTGGCCTTCAGGTCGCCCTGCAGGTGGGAGAGGAACCCGACGATGGAGACCGACTTCTTCAGCTTGGCCTTCAGCTTGGGAATCAGCGTCAGCGGCTTGGCGTTGGCGTTGTTCAGGTCAAAGACGATCAGCGCGGGCTTGTTCTCTTCGCCGTCGGTCAGCCCGGCGAGCGCGTCGGGGTCGTTCTTGAGGAACGCGACCTTCACGCCCAGCTTCTTGGCCGTCTCCTGGATCTTGGCCTGGAAGAACAGCTCCTCAATGAAGAAGTAGATGTGGGTCTGCGCGCCCTCGGGGATGGGCACCGGGCGCGGCATGGAGTGGTCAATCGGCTGCGAGTCGCCGTGGTGGCGGGGGCCGCCGCGCCGTCCGTTGGCGTGGATCTGGATGGTGGAAGCCGCCGCATCCACGAACGTGGAACTCTCGCGGTAGCTGTGGTCCATGGGCCCCACGAAGCCGCGCTCCTTCTGCTGGCCGCCCTTGCCCTTGCGCTTGAAGTTGCCGTTGGTGTTGCCGAAGTTGTCCGGCCGGTAGCCGTTGGAGAAGCCCCCGCCTCCGTTGCTGCCGCCGTTGTTGTCGGCGCGGAAGTCATTGCCGGGATTCTCATTGCGCGCGGCCCCGCCGGGACGGCGCTCGCGGTCGCGGAACTTCTTCTTCCAGCGCTTGCCCTGGCCCTGTCCGGGCTGCTGCTGGCCGTTCTGGCTGCCGTTCTGCTGCGGCTTGCGCTGGGGCGGTGCGGCCGCGGCCAGCGCCAGGCTCTCGCCTTCCATCACGAACGGAGCTTCGCCGCCGTTCGCGGCGAACTCGCCGGGCTCTCCGCCCTCGACACCGTTGAGGCTGGAGACCTCGCCGGCGACCTTGTTCTTGCGTTTGCGGCGGCGGCGGCGGCTGCTCTTGCTCTGCCCCGTACCGGGGGCGGGCTGGCCGCCTTGGTCTCCGCCCTCGGACTCCGCGGAGTCGAAGCCGGCGTTGTTGCCGAAGTTGTTGCCGTCAAACTCCTCCGACGCAGGCTGCGACGAAGACTCGATTACATTCTGCTCTGACATGGTGCTGTAGTTTCCCCTTGCAATAGTGCGCCTGGCCCGCGTTGGAAGACACCTTCACCCTGTCGCGCACCCGCTGTTGGCAGTGGACGACGGAGAATCCGGATAGCTTGCTTTGGCGATGGTCTCAAGTGCTGACTCAAACGGTGGTCTGTACTGCTGTTTTGCCTGCGAGAGCCCTTCGGGCTCCCCTGGGATTCGCTCCACGGTCGCCGCTCTCGCCTGGCCCGTCCGCCAACCCGGCAGACGGTGTGTTGCTTTGCGCTTCCCGGGTCGTATACCCAATTCCACTCAGCTCAGGGAAGGCGCTCTAGGACCCTCTACGTGTGCCTCCGGGTTCCCGGCCCGGACCACAATCTTGCTGCGTCGATGTCTCTTGAAGTCTTTTGTTCTTCTGGATGGGTCATTATCGCCCATCTCTTGCGGCAACCCTCAGCCCTTAACGCTCTGCGCGTTGCAGCTGCGTTTCGCTTCATCTCCAGTGCGATTGCGTTCCGGCATGATTGCTTCCACTCAAGTACGCCGGACGACCCACGGCACGAGCGAACCTTTTGCCTTGCGAACAGTTTGATACTACGCCGGGCGGAGCGGAAGTGCAAGCCGGAGAGAACATAGCGGGAGACCCGGTGCTGTTTTTGAAGGGGACGAGCTTCAGCTCGTCCCTCCATGGCTGGATAAAACCGAGGGGGGCTTTAGCCCCGGAGGAGATGCGCCATAGCCCCCACCCCCAGAAAGCCATAGGGCCATCTCCCCTCCCCGGAAGATGGCCCTCAGCTCCTAACGGCCAGACACTGGCCTCCAGAATGGCTCCTTGGTGCGGGCGGCTCTCTTAGCGGAGCCGGCTCCGGCTGGAACCTGTCCGGCGGGGGACCGCACCTCTTGCTGGGTGCGTCAACATCATCCCAAAGTCCGAACATCCGTCGCTCAGGGTCCCGGCGAACCAGGTCCTGACCTCGAACACCCGAAGATAGAGCAATCGCCGTACCAAACCGCTCACAGGGCATTTCCGGGGATTTTGAGGGGGTTGCCGGCGAGATTCCACCAAAATACGGAGGTCCACAGCCAGGCGCATCCGCTTTTCGGAATCTGCCCCCTCCGGGGCAGGGGCGGGTCCGGCCTGTGTCTCGCATTGACCGTCTCCCGGCCCTCTCCTATAATCGTCCCAAGCCGACTATCCTCTCGCGCCCGCGAACCTCTCTTTTCCACGCCGATGAGACAGAGCTAGCTGGCGACACCCAACCGGGTGTTCCGACGGGCGGAGGAAGGTGCGGCAGCCCTCCCCCTGGCGCATCGAGCGCCGGGAGCGACCCAGCCGAAAATCTTCTCAATCCGAACCCCGGATTCTTTGTAAGGAGTCTCAAACACCGCATGAACCGCCCCCTAGTCTTTGCTACAGCGTTGGCCACAGGCCTCGCTATGTCCACCGTTGCTGCGCAGACACACGCACAAGCCACGGCTCCTTCCGCCCCCGCCGCCGCCGCTGCCCCCCAGGCGCTTCCCGCCAAGGTCGCCATCATCGCCTTTGAGCAGGCCGTCATCGCCACCAACGAAGGCCAGAAGGCCGTCGCCGATATCCAGAAGAAGTACGAGCCCAAGAAGAACACCATCGACGCTCAGGGCAAGGAGGTCGATTCGCTCAAGGCACAGCTCCAGGCCCTGCCCGCCTCCGCCTCCGACGACGAGCGCGCCAGCCGCCTGAAGGTCATCGACAAGAAAGAGAAGGACCTGCAGCACGACGCCGAGACCGCCCAGACCGACTACCAGAGCGATCTGCAGGAGGCCTACGGCAAGGTCGCCCAGAAGGTCGGCGGCACCGCCGTCAACTATGCCAAGACCCACGGCTTTACCCTGCTGCTCAACGTCGGCGGACAGCAGCAGGCCAACCCCATCCTGTGGTTCCCGGAAGAGATCGACGTGACCCAGGCCGTGATCAATGAGTACAACAAGGTCTCGGGCGTAGCCGCACCGCCGCCCCCAGCACCCACCCCGGCACGGCGTACCACGCCCGCCGCCGCACCCAAGCAGTAAGTTCGGCAGCAACTTTGCAAACAACAGCGGAGGCCTTCGGGCCTCCGTTGTTGTTGCTGCGAAGAGGTATCGGGTCACGGGAAGGGCTTTGAAGGGTGCGGGCTTTAGCCTGTACGGTGAAAGGCCATTACGTTGGGGCTTCAGCCCCGGAGGGAGTTCATGGCACAAAGCGAGGCACCGCCGCCATGGACCCTGCGCTCCCACCGCGACAGCGGGTGGTGCAGAGCGAGGCCCGCGCCTATACGGAGGAGTTTGGCTGGAACGACGACTTCGAGGCGCTGGTGGCGCGCATCGTCGCGGATTTCACTACCAACTTCAATTCCGCGCGCGAGCGCTGCTGGATCGCGGAGATAGACGGTCGCCCCGTGGGCCACATCTTTCTGGTGCAGCATCCGGACGAGCCTGACACGGCGAAGCTTCGCTTGCTGCTCGTCGAGCCCGAGGCCCGCGGCACCGGACTGGGTGACGCCCTGGTGGCCGAGTGCCTGCGCTTCGCGCGCAACGCCGGCTATCGCAAGGTCACGCTGTGGACGCAGAGCATGTTGCACCCCGCGCAGCGAATCTACCAGCGCGCCGGATTTCAACTCGTCCGCGAAGAGCCGCACCACAGCTTTGGGCAGGACCTCGTCGGGCAGACGTGGGAGCTGGAGCTGTAGCGAGCAATTACTCCTCGCCGGCTTCCTCTACTACTCTTCGCCGACTTTCAGCACGGCCAGGAACGCCTCCTGCGGAATGTCCACCTTGCCGATGCGCTTCATCCGCTTCTTGCCTTCCTTCTGCTTCTCCAGGAGCTTTCGCTTGCGGCTGATGTCGCCGCCATAGCACTTGGCGATCACATTCTTGCGGATGGCCGTCACGGTCTCGCGCGCGATGACCTTGCTCCCGATCGCCGCCTGGATCGCCACCTCAAACATCTGCCGCGGAATCAGCTCGCGCATCTTGGAGACCAGCGCTTTGCCGCGCTCATACGCCGCATCGCGGTGCACGATGATCGACAGCGCATCCACCGGATCGCCACCAATCAAGATATCCATCTTCACCATCGGCGATACCCACGAGCCCGCGAGATGGTAGTCCAGCGACGCGTAGCCGCGCGAGACTGACTTCAGCCGGTCATAAAAGTCCAGCACAATCTCATTCAGCGGCAGCTCATACGTCAGCATCACGCGCGTCTCGCTCACGTACTCAAAGTTCTGCTGGCGGCCGCGCTTGTCCTCGACCAGCTTGAGGATGCCGCCCACGTACTCCTCATTGGTGAGGATCTTCGCCAGGATCACCGGCTCCTCAATCTGCTCAATCTCCGTCGAGTCCGGCCAGCGCGAGGGATTGTCGACCTCCAGCACGCTGCCGTCGGTCATCGTGATCTTGTAGCGCACGCCCGGCGCGGTGGTAATCAGGTCCAGGTTGTACTCGCGCTCCAGACGCTCCTGAATAATCTCCAGATGCAACAGGCCCAGGAATCCGCAGCGAAACCCAAAACCCAGCGCCACCGACGACTCCGGCTCAAAGTTGAAACTCGCGTCATTGAGCTTCAGCTTCTCCAGCGCGTCGCGCAGCATCGCGTGCTCGTGCGAGTCCACCGTATACAGCCCGGCGAAGACCATGCTCTTGATGTCTTCAAAGCCCGGCAGCGCCTCGGCGCAGGGCCGGTCCACATGCGTAATCGTGTCGCCGACCTTGGTGTCCGCGACGTTCTTGATGGTCGCCACAAAGAATCCCACCTCGCCCGCGCTCAACTCTTCCAGCACCACCGGCTTGGGCGTCATCACGCCCATTGATTCCACATCGAACTGCCGCCCGTTGGACATGATCTTGATGCGGTCGCCCTTGCGCAGCCGCCCGTTGATGATGCGCGCCAGCACAATCACTCCGCGGTAGGCGTCGAACCAGCTATCGAAGATCAGCGCCTGCAGCGGCGCCTCAGCATCGCCCGCCGGCGGCGGCAGCAGCATCACCACGGCCTCCAGGATGTCCGCAACGTTCAGCCCGGTCTTCGCGCTCACGCACACCGCATCGCTCGCCGGCAGCCCCACGGACTTCTCAATCATCGCCTTGGTGCGCTCAATGTCCGCAGAGGGCAGATCGATCTTGTTGATGACCGGCAGAATCTCGAGGCCTCCCGCAATCGCGAGGTACGCATTGGCCAGCGTCTGCGCCTCCACGCCCTGCGAGGCGTCGACCACCAGCAGCGCGCCCTCGCACGATGCCAGCGAGCGCGAGACCTCATAGCTGAAGTCCACGTGCCCCGGCGTGTCAATCAGGTTCAGTTGGTAGGTATTGCCGTCGCTGGCGTTGTACATCATGCGCACGGTGTGCGCCTTGATGGTGATGCCGCGTTCGCGTTCCAGATCCATCGCGTCCAGCACCTGCGCCTGCATCTCGCGCGAGGTCAGCGACCCGGTCAGCTCCAGCAGCCGGTCGGAGAGCGTCGATTTGCCGTGGTCGATGTGCGCGATGATCGCGAAGTTGCGGATGTACTTGGGGTCCATGCAGTCCGGAAAGGGCGAGCAGCCTCAACCTCTAGGATAACAGTGGACCCTGCATGCAACGCTCCAGTCATGCGTGCGGATTCAGGGCAGCTGCTCCGCCATCACGTCAATCTCAATGTGCCGCGTCGAGTCGGGAATGTCGAGTGAGCCCAGGGTGACCGATTTACCCGGAAGAAGGAGGCTCGTGTTCATGAGCACCATCTGCCGAATGACCGGCTCATCCACGCCATCCAGCTTGGCCGGCGCCGGCGCCGCGCTGGACTGTTCCACCTTGCTGGTCAGCTCAATGCCGTTCGCATCCTCGGCCACAGTGGCGTCGATGTTGATGCCCACGTCGAGATAGGTGAACTGCGTCTGCACTCCAGCTTGCGGGTTGGGGCCGTAGCTGCCGGTGACGACCGGAATCTTCTCGCCCATCTTGACGGTCCCGCGGTTCGTCGGCGCGCTGACGGTCATGGCGAAGTGTTGCACCCCTACGCGCTTGTTGGCTTCAGACACGGTCAAGGTGTAGGTCAGGCGATAGGTGTGCGCCAGCGGCTTCGATATGGGAGGCGCAGCCGCGGGAGCTTGCTGCGCCTGCAGTGCCGCAGGCAGAAGGCAGACGAAGAGGGACGAAGCAAGCAATAGATTTGTGCGGTTCATTCGATATCTCCTTGGATAGGTTGCGTCTGCAGCGTGGACTGCAAAGGACTGGGGTTCTGGTGGTCAAGTTCAAAGATCGTGTTCAACCCCACACCGTGATTCACCACCACCACGGTGCGGAGGATGGCTGCCGGTGCGCGTGCGATCTCCGGCGACCGCGCCAGTTGCAACAGGAGGCGTTCCTGCGCGGAGAGCGGCAGCGGCGGCGGATTCAGGAACCCCGGCGAGACTCGCTCCGCCACAGCCGGCTCCATGACTCCCCGCATCGCTCGCTTCCCCGTGGGCCCCTGCTTCGCAGCGACCGTTCGCGGTGCAGGCGACCCAACCAGAGCCTGGTGTGGCTGTACCGCCGCCCGGTCCTGCGCCGCAGGGATAGGCTCCGTCCCGAGCAGGCTCACCCATAGCGCCGCCATCCCCAGAGCCAGCGACAGCGCAGCCAGTGCATACACTGCCGGCACACGAGGGCTCGCCGGCGCCGCCGCTCGCTGCCGCCGCTGCAACCCTGCGGTAAGGCGCTCCGCCATCCCCTCCGGCAACGGCGCCTGCGCCAGCAGCCGCAAGGCACGCACCGCATCTTCACGCAACTCGATCCGCTCGTTCATCGCCTGCCTCCGTTCTTCGCCTTGGAGCTTCGCTGCGCGCCGTCCAGCCGCTCCTGCAAGTGCGCTCGGGCGCGAAAGATCAGCGACCGCACGCTCGACTCCGATCGTTTCAGCAGCGCCGCAACCTCTGCTGTGGAAAGCTCGTCGATCGCCGACAACAGCAGCACCTCACGCTCCGCCCGGGGCAAACGGTCCACCGCGGCCAGCACGCGCGCCAGGTTGCGCGCCTCCGCAACCGCCTCATCCGCCGGGCACACGCGGGAGATCAGCGAGGCCGCCAACGCCTCATCTATCTGCTCGGGCGCTCTCCGCCGCCTGCGGTCCAGCGCCAGGTTCCACGCGATGCGCGCCAGCCACGGCCGCAGCTCACGCACCTCCGCCAGCCGGGTGCGGCCTTCCAGCACGCGGATAAAGGTCTCCTGCACCACGTCCTCCGCCTCAGCTGGGTCGCGCAGCACACTCAGGGCCACCCGGTACAACACGCCGGAGAAGTTGGCGACCAGCGCGGTCATCTCCGGCTCGTCGCGCGCGTCCTCCGCCGCCAGGAAGCCCAAACCCGTCTCTCCAAGTGCGATTGCCATGATTGCCTGTCAGGTAGAAGACGTTCGCCACCGGCTTCCGCTCGGAAATATCTCTTCTAGTTGCCTGAGTCAGGTACAGAAGTGGAAATTAGGTAGTGTCTCAGTTTGGAACGCCAGACCCGGAGCACGTCTCTACCAGTTCAGATCACGTCTGGAGCTACGAAGAAATCGCGTCTCTGGCAAACTAAAGCAATGGTGCCGCATCAGACTCGTCCCTCCAAAACCATCTGGCAGAAACTGCTATGGACTTCTCTACTTTTGTTGCCAACACTTGGAGCAATCTGGTTTGGTTTGAACAAGATTCGAGTCAACACATACGACTATGCAGCTGACCATCAGGAGCATCT
>Ga0302320_10018407_pt1 | contig 14088 bp, 8 predicted proteins | sample Bog_T0_3_FD_202130 | JGI IMG/M metagenome (GOLD analysis project Ga0302320, IMG submission 202130) | Peat permafrost microbial communities from Stordalen Mire near Abisko, Sweden - Bog_T0_3 | ecosystem: Environmental > Terrestrial > Soil > Wetlands > Peat | place: Sweden: Abisko, Stordalen Mire... | reverse complement strand
TTCCACACTCGCTGAAACCGCGTTGATCGAGGGCGTGATTTGGCGCTGCGCGTAAGTCGTGGGCTTTCTGGCCTGGCTCCAGCCCCACCCCGGAAGAGGCGTCCCGGGGCTCCACGAAGTGCTTTGATTCTCGACTGAAACGAATTTCTCCCGCCTGACACTATACCTTCAATGCCCAGAAAGATCTGTGGCCTGGATCCCCAGGAGACTTAGGCGCGCCGCAGGGGTAGCGGCCCGCTGGCATTGTGCGGACCTGATCGCAAGCGAACAAGCTTTGGAGGCTTCGCGGCGTTTTCCCGATCGCGGGGAGACGTTTGTGAGGTTAGAACTCCGGGTGCAATCCACGGCACGAGACTGGCAAGGGCAGATCAAAAATCTCAGGAGGGTCCGAAATGAAACAGCGAAGGGTAGGGATGGGAATCGGCTTGCTTGCCTTGTGTTGCAGTCTGGCATTGGGGGCAGTGGCGCAGCAGGCGTCCAGTGCTGCGCCATCGACCGCGGCGGGAACGAACGGAACCGTGGTGCCGCAACTGGTGAATTACAGCGGAGTTCTCAGCGACGTAAACGGAAAGCCGCTGAGCGGAGTGGTGGGCGTGACCTTCAGCCTGTATCAAGAGGAAACGGGCGGAACGGCGCTTTGGTCGGAAATACAGAATGTGCAAGTGAGTAAGAATGGGCGTTACGCGGTGATGCTGGGTTCGACGACCAGTACCGGACTTCCGCAGGATGTGTTCGTCAGCGGCGAGGCGCGCTGGCTGGGGGTGCAGGCCGAGGGGCAGGCGGAGCAGCCGCGAACTTTGCTGGTGGCGGTGCCTTACGCGTTGAAGGCGGGCGATGCGGAAACCATCGGCGGACTGCCGGCGTCGGCTTTTATGCTGGCGGCGAGCGCGAGCTCGGCAAACGCAGCGGGTACGAGCGCGAGTGCGGGCAGTGTGAGTGCGGCGCCGGCGGCGTTGGCTGGAGGCAATACCACTTCCGATGTGACCACGACCGGCGGGACGGTGAACGACATTCCTCTGTTCAGCACGTCGACCAACATTCAGAACTCGATTCTGTCACAGACGGGGACCACGTCGGTGAGTGTGGCGGGAGCGCTGAAGTTGCCGGCCACGGGCACGGCGACCGCGACGGCTGGCAAGAACTCCCAGCCGCAGGATTTTGTCGCGTCTTCGTTCAACAGTTCGACCAGTGCGGCGGAGAACCAGACCTTTCAATGGCAGGCTGAGCCGGCCTCGAACGACACAACCAGTCCATCCGGCACGCTGAACCTGCTTTATGGATTAGGCGCGACCGCTCCGTCAGAGACGGGATTGAAGCTGAGCAGCAAGGGTCTATTCACGTTCGCCACCGGGCAGACATTTCCCGGTACGGGCACGATCACCGGGGTCACTACGGCGAGCGGCAGTGGATTACAGGGCGGCGGCACGACCGGAACGCTGAACCTGAGCGTGCCCTCGGCGGGCATTACCAACACGATGCTGGCGAATTCCAAGGTCACGCTGAATGCGAGCACGGCGGGCGGGCTGACGGTTCCCGGGGCGATGACGCTGGGCGATACTTACACGATCGGGCTGAAGACCTGCTCGGCGAACCAGGTGCTGGAGTACATCGGCACAGCCTGGACCTGCACCACGCCGGCCACGGGGACGGTGACTAGCGTGGCCACCGGAGCCGGGCTGACCGGCGGCCCCATCACCGGCAGCGGAACATTGAGCATTCCGAATGCGGGCGTGACCAACGCCATGCTGGCGAATTCGAAGGTGACGTTGAACTCCGGCACCGGCATTACTGCGCCGGGAGCGATGACCCTGGGCGACACCTACACCCTGAGCATCAACACGGCGGTGGTGCCGCAACTGACGGCGGCGAACACATTCACGAACGTGAATGCGATCAGCGCCAACAATTCCGGAACCCCGGCCCTCAACATCAGCAACAGCGGTGGTTGGGACGGTATCGACATTACTGCTTCGGGTTCCGGCGCCTTTGGGTTGTGGGTTTCAAGCTCCGGCGACGATGGCGTCGTCGTGGATAACGCCGCCAGTTATGGCGTTGTCGGCAATGGCGGCTACCAGGGCGGATACTTCTACGGTCCTTCCGGCGGCACTTTCTCCCAGAACAATACCGATAGCAATGGCGCCACCGCGGCTTACGCCTTCGAGTACGGGTCGACGCAACAGGACTTTGGCTTCCACGGCTACAGTGGCAGCACGATCGGCATCGGAGTCTATGGCCAGGCCTATGAAGCGAGCGCAACCGGAATGACCAATGGCGACTACCCCGCGGGTGTCTGGGGCGACAGCGGCATAGAGTATGGCTTCGGCGTAGTGGGCTCGGCGGATGACGGTTGGGCTTTCGTCGGCTATAACGACTCCAGCACATTTTCAACGCTTTATCTGCAGAACAACAGCAGCGGCGGTACGGGAGCTGTTCTGCAAGCGGTGGGCAGCAACGGATCATGCTTGGCCGACGTCAACGGCAACCTTGGCTGCACGGGCGGCCTGGCTGCTGTGGCTTCAGTAAATGGATCCAAGCAGGTTGCGCTCAATGCCATTCACTCGGCGGAAGACTGGTTCGAAGATGCGGGCAGCGGCCAACTTGCGGGCGGCGAGGCCGTGGTCAACATCGAATCCGTCTTCGGAGAAACCGTCAACACGGGAGTGGAGTATCACGTATTCCTCACCCCGAACGGCGACTGCAAGGGCCTGTACGTGGCGCAGAAGTCGGCAACCTCCTTCATGGTGAAGGAGCTGGGCGGCGGCACCTCGAGCATCGCGTTTGACTATCGCATTATGGCCAAGCGCAAGGGCTTCGAACAGGCGCGGCTCGCTGACCGGACGCAGGCTTTCAGTCCGGCGAACCGTCCCAACCGGCCGATCAGCGCTGCCGGGAAGCGTGGGCCGAATGCACAGGAAGTGCGGAAGCAAGTGCAATCGCACATGAAGGCGCGGCCGGCGGCAGCGGTGAAGACTGCGGCTTCGATCAAGAAGTAGCGCTCCTGTGTGGTCGAGCGCGAATCGCAAAGGCCCTCGCGAGAGGGCCTTTTTATTTGTTAGTTGAAACTCAGTCAGGGCTTCTGCGCCGGGTCGGGCCTGGGCTTGGCGAGAGCGCGGACGTAGTTGACCAGATCCCAGTTTTCTTCGGGCTTAATTCGGTCACCTTCGGGCGGCATGTCCTGATGGCCGGCTTTGATGATGTAGAAGATTTCGCCGTCGGTGCGGTTCTTGAGCGTGGCGGGATCGGTAAAGTCGGCAATCTTCAGCTTCATGTCGGCGGCGAGGTCGCCTTTGCCGTCTCCATCTTTGCCGTGGCACATGGCGCAGTCGATGCCCCACCACTTTTTGGCGCGGGCCAGGGATTCGGGCGAGGGCTTGACGGGATTGGCCTGCTTGGCCGCTTCGACCGGGATGGCGGCGTAGGAAGGCGGATTGATTGTTTGCGGTTGCTTCTGTTGCGCAGAAAGTGCTGGAAAAACCAGCATGAAAGAAAAAAGCAGAGCAAGTGCGGATGTTGATTTGGACATCGGAGCCTCCGATGGACGATCACAACTACGGACGAGTCCATCGTATTCGCCGGGGATTCACAATGCTGTGATCTGGATCACCGTGTGTGCCGTTTCTAGCGCGCGCCACGGAGGATCAAGTCCGCGGTCGACAATATGGGGCACGCAACCTCCGTTGCGACTGAGCGGAGTGGGCTTGCAAAATTGGCGGGACTCGGGCAACCTGCAAGGGCATGAGACCAATGAAGCGGTTGTTTCTCTTCTATTGTTTTCTCTCTTCTCTTGTGATGACGGCTGCGAGCGTGGGCTGGGCGCAGGCTGAGCCTGGTCCGGAAGACGGTGGGCACGAAGTGCAGGTTTGGGCCGGGGGCGGATACTCGGTGCCGGGCGGAACTTCGAACACTGGAATTTTCGATGTGGGGCTGCGTTATGGCTGGGTGATTACGGGTGAGCATGGGCCGGGATTTCTGCGCGGGCGGTTTGAGTATGCGGTGGATGCGGAGCCGGCTTATTTGATTTTTCAGCCGGCGAATACGGCATACGGGGTGGGATTCAATCCCTTTGGGTTGAAGTGGAATTTTGTGCGGCGGGGGCGGCTGTCTCCGTTTTTTGAGTTGAGTGGAGGGACGCTATTCACGGATCACAGTGTGCCGACTTATACGAACACGGTGAACTTTACTTCGGCGGCGGCGCTGGGGACGCATGTGTTGGGGGAGAAATATAACTGGAGCGTGGAAGTTCGGTATCTGCATATTTCGAATGCGGGGCTGGCGGACCCGAATCCGGGGCTGAATACGGTGCAGGTTAGGGTGGGAGTGGGGAGGTTTTGGAAGGCGAAGGATTGAGTTCACCACGGAGACATGGAGAGTTGGCTCACAGGGCGAGGGTTTTGTTCTTGGGACGACAAAAAGCAGGTTCCTCTTCCGATGCGCTTGCGGCGGATGGGAAGTTTTGATCGGAATGACAAGATTTAATTTGGTTTGTGCGGCGCGGCGCTTCAGGGCGTCTGTCCCGCGCCTGTCCTGGTTCGAATGAGAGAGAAGCAACTCCGGCGCGGGCGGAAGAAGCTTCCGCCCGCGCTGGAGGGTTGGGTTTAGGGGACGGTTACGATCTTGGGCATCTGGGGGCTTTGGCAGCATTGCACGTCGATCGGGTATGTCCCGGTGCCTACGATGATGGTAGCGTTCGGGGTTTGGCCGGGGTTCAGATAGGGGACAGAAATCGGAGACGCCGGAGAGAACGGCCAGATAGTGTTTGGAAGCTGGGCGACAATGCAGCCGCCTGGGGGGACGTCTTGCCAAAGCACGAAGCTGTTCGTGACGGCAGTGAAGGAATCGCACATATCTGGCTTGTTTACGGGCGGAGGACCATTATGTCTTCCTTTCGCCTTTGCTTTTAGTTTTGGTTTTGGTTTCGCTTTTGATTTTGCTTGCGCCTTGGCTTGTACTTTTGGCTTGGTCTTCACGCTGGCCTTGGTCTTTGCTTTTGCTTTGGTCTTTCCCTTTGCCTTTACCTTCGCTTTTTTCTTTGCCTTGCCTTTTGCCATACTGGTGCTCCTTTCGGGATTTATAGAGAATGCGCTCTGCCGATCCGGAATCTGCGGTCTTCGTTTGAGGCGGACTCACGATCCTGCATGAAGAGTGTGCGTGAGAACTTCAGGCGTCCCTCCGGGAAGCGTCTCGTTCCGCTGCATCGATCCGAAATCTGGTTCTCACGAAGACTCTGAAGATGCTCCTCAATCGGTGCAGGGGCCCTTCCCGCAGACCGATAACGGGAATTTACGGATGCGACGACTTCATCAACTGCTGGTAGCCGGGCGTGTTGGCGAGGTTATCGAATTCATGCCAGCTGCGAATTCTATCTGGCGTGTAACCAGCTTGTGCAGCTTTGGCCAGCCATTCGAGAGCGAGTCCGCCATCGCCCAAATGGTTATACACCGAAGCCGCGTCCATGAGAACCTCTTTATCGTTGTGGCCGTACTGCAGAGCCTGGCCGAGGTAGAGAAGTGCGTGTTTCCGATCGCCCAACATGGAGTAATAGCTGGCCAGGCTGCTGAGCACATCGGGGTCGCGAGGATTCACTTTCAATTCGCCCGAAGCCAGCTCCAGGGCTTTGTGGTAGGGGGCCTGGGACTGATCCTTCTTGCCGGAGTAATAGAGGGCCTCGCCGAGATTGCCCCAAGTCACGTACTGCTGGGGATCGAGTTTGATGGCTTCTTCACAGGCTGCGGCGGCTTCGGGGTACCGGTTCAGTCCAAAATAGGAGGCGCACAGGTCAACATAACCGGCATAGCTGGGCCGGATGGCGATGGATTTTTTCAAAGGATCAATTGCCTTGTCATACTGCCCCATGTCGCTATAGATGGAGCCGACATTGACGTATGTGCCGTACCATTCGGGGGCGATCTGAATGACTTTGTCGAACATCTGCAGAGCTTTTTCGTACTCGTTGCGGCGGCGGTAAAAGGTACCAAAGGAGTTGTAGCTGAAGCGGCTGTTGGGATGGGCCTGAATGGCTTGCTGGTAGGCCTTTTCGGCTTCGGTGATTTTGCCTTCGTGTTCGTAGGCGAGGGCGAGGCCGATGACGGCGTCTTCGTTGGTGGGCTCGAGGCCAAGGGCGACCTGAAATTCGGAGGCGGCTTCGTCGGAGTGTCCTGTGCCATCGTCGAGCAGGCCGAGACAGACGTGGCCGGCAGCGCCAGCGTTGCCGAGCTTGACGGCATCTTCGCACTCGGTTTGCGCGGGGGCGATCCATTGTTTTTGTTTGGTGTTGGAATACTTGAGCCAGTAGGTTTCGCCGAGGACGGCTTTGGCCATGCCGAAGTTGGGATCGAGCTTGAGGGCCTCGCTGGCCATGAGGATGGCGTGCTCGACGTTCTCTGCTTTGGAGTAATCGAGCAGGTAGCCGCGGGCTTGCAGGTAGTAGCGGTAAGCTTCGGGCTGATCGGTCCCATGGATGTTGAGCGCAGCTTCTTCTTCGGGGCGAAGCTGGAGGTGGAGAGCTTTGATGGTGCCTTCGGCGACGTTGCTTTCTACGGCGAATACGTCGGAGGCGGGGACGGCGATGGAGTCGCCGCCGACGGCGGCGCCGGTCTGGGCGCTGAGCAGACGATAGGAGAGCTTGACCAGGTCGCCGGTGGGCTCCATGGTGACGACGAGGCCGAGATTGGCGCCGAAGAAGCGGGAAGCGTCGGCGAGGGAGGTGATTTTGCGATCCTGCAGGCTGCGCGGGGCAACGATTTCAAGGGCGCGGTCCTCGGTGAGCTTGCCGAGTTTGGCGGCGATGCTTTCGACCAGGCCTTCGCCGAGAGCGGCGAGTTTGGGGTCGGCGTTAGCGGAGGCGGCGAAGGGAAGGATGGCGACGATTTTAGTTTGGGGTAGCGCGGCGGATGGAGGAGTCGCGCTGTTGGCGGCGTTGTCCGAGGAGCGGTTGGCGGCGGGGAAGATCAGGCGGCGTAACGGACGGTAAGCGAGAAGTCCTGCAACGACAATGACGACGATGGCAAGTGCAGCGAGAGCGCGGTACTGGTGGAAAGAGCTGGGCGAGGACTCCAGGCGTTTGGGCTTCGAGCCTTGCTGCACGCGGCGCAGGTCGTCCAAGAGAGCGGCGGAGGTGGGATAGCGCTTGAGGGGATCCTTGGCGATGGCGCGCGAGACTACTGCAGCCAGCGGGGCGGAGACATTCTTGAGCGGAGGCGGCTCGACGTGGACGATGCGGGCGACGGTGGTGGCGAGACTGTCGCTTTGAAAGGGCTGATCGCCGCCGAGCATTTCATAGAAGACGAGGCCGATGGAAAAAATATCGGAGCGGCCGTCGTCGGGCTGCTGGAGCAGGACTTCGGGGGCCATGTAGGCGGGAGTGCCGCCGCTGGCGGTCATGGTCTGCATGCTCTTGGTGGCTTCGTCGGGAGTGGCGGATTTCCAGATGCGGCGTGCGACGCCGAAGTCGAGAATCTTTACCCGGTTGCCGGGGGCGAGCATGATGTTCTCAGGTTTGATATCGCCGTGGATGATGCCTTTTTCGTGCGCGGCCTGCAGGCCTTCGCAACATTGCGCGGCGATGACGAAAAATTCATCGAGCGGGATGGGGACAGGCTCCTTGAGGCGGCGGCGCAGGGTCGCGCCTTCGATGTATTCCATGACCAGCCAGAGTTCGCCGTTGTGTTCGACCACGTCGTAGATGGCGCCCAGATTGGGGTGGTTGAGGGCGGAGGCGCGCTGGGCTTCTTTCAGCAGGCGCTTGCGGTCGGCGTCCGTGGTTTGCGCGTGCGGCGCCATGCGCTTGATGGCGACCAGACGCTTCAGCGTGGTGTCTTCGGAGAGGTAAACCTGCCCCATGCCGCCGGCGCCCAGCCGCCGCGAGATGGCGAAGCGGCCCACCGTGGTGCCGGTTAAAGCATCCGCGGCAGGATTCGGAGGAACAGCCGCAGAGGGCGTCTTGATCTGATCTGCCATGAACGAAGTGCACGCCGAATGTTGGCAATTCTAATCTTAGTTGTGCGGGAAAGCCAAAGCGAAGTGAGGGAAGCGTTCACCCCACGGAGAAGCTTTGGAGGGGGGTTACTTGGAGGGCGTCGCTGCGCGGGCGGCCTTGAGCCTTTTCATGTCTTCCACAAAAGCGTCCGTGCGGGCGTTCTTCTCGGTCTCTGAGAGCCCCATCTCATCCATCTGCTCCTCCAGAAGACGCGCAATTGTCCGGAACGCTTCTTTGTTGGCGTTCTTTCGCCGGCCTTGTGGCGAGGGAGTTGGAAGCGCTGACATCGATTTCCTCTTGGTCTTCGCGGTTTCAGGCATCAGTGTACGACTCCGCGCAGGCTTCCTAGAGTTTATCCCATGAGATCTGGATCCACACACATTAGCGAGGGCCCGGGTCCGGATGTAGGCTAGTTCGTCGTCCCTTGCTTCCATCCCCAGCCCCGGCTATTCTTCTTCCCTATGTCAACGTTAGTCGAGTGTGTGCCGAATTTTTCGGAGGGGCGCGACAAGGCCAAGGTCGACGCCATCGTCGAAGCCATGAAAGTGGATGGCGTGTATCTGCTGGATCGCGAGAGCGATTCCGATCACAATCGCAGCGTGATTACTCTCGTGGGCGAGCGCGAGGCGATTCAGGAGGCGGCGATTCGCGGCGTAGGCAAGGCGGCAGAGCTGATCGACCTGAATGTGCATCAAGGGGCGCATCCGCGGATGGGGGCGACCGATGTGGTGCCGTTTATTCCGATTGATGGTGTGACCATCGAAGACTGTGTCGCGATGGCGCGGCATGTCGGCGAGGAAGTCTGGAAGCGGTTTCAGATTCCGGTTTATTTGTATGAAGCGGCAGCGACCCGGCCGGAGCGCCAGGGGCTGGAGAACATCCGGCGCGGGCAGTTCGAAGGCATCCGGGCGGAGATCGCGACCAATGCCGCGCGGATGCCGGACTTTGGCGAGGCTCGGGTACATCCGACGGCGGGTGCGACCGTGGTGGGCGCGCGCAAATTTCTTATTGCGTACAACGTTTTCTTGAACACTACGGACGTTGAGATTGCGAAGAAGATCGCCAAGGCCGTGCGATTTTCGAATGGCGGGATGCGTTTTGTGAAGGGCGCGGGATTTCTGGTGCGGGGGCTGGCGCAGGTCTCGATGAATCTGACAGATTTTGAGCAGACGCCGGTGCATCGCGTGTTTGAGATGGTGAAGCGCGAGGCAGAGCGTTACGGCGTGGTCCCGGTGTCGAGCGAGATTGTGGGACTGATTCCAAAGAAGGCTCTGGAAGCGGCGGCGGAATGGTTTTTGCAAGTGGAGAATTTCGATTCCTCGTTGATTCTGGAAAACCGGCTGGCGGCGGTGATGAGCGGCAAGATGGCCGTCGGAGGATTGCGGGCGGGAGTGGAACCGTTTATCGAACAACTGGCCGCGCCGACGGCTACACCGGGCGGTGGTAGCGCCGCAGCCGCTGCGGGCGCAATGGCGGCGGGGCTGGCCGCCATGGTGGCTTCCATGTCCCGCGGGAAAAAGGCCTATCTGCAATATGAATCGCAACTCAGCGCTGCGATCGGGCGGTTGGGGCCGCTGCGGGAGGAGTTGAAGGCCGCGGTGGATGCGGACGCGGAATCTTACGAAGCCGTAATGAAAGCTTACAAAGCGGCGAAGACAGATCCTGCAGGTTCCGATATGCTAGTCGATGCCGCGCTGAAGCTGGCCACCGGGGTTCCGCTCAGTGTAGCGGAGAAGGCGCATGAAGTTGTGCAGATTGCGCAGAGTTTGTTTGCCATCAGCAACCCCAACATGAAGTCGGATCTGACCACCGCGAAGGCGCTGGCCAGCGCGGCGATCACCGGGGCGCTGGCCAATGTCGAGATCAATCTGGCGGCGCTGAAGGATCAGGTTTTTGCGGACGAAGTGCGCAAGAAAGTGCACATCATCGCGGTGCTATAGTTTACCGATTGCATAAGGTGTTTCGTCTGAGTCGATTGCTGCTAGCCGAACGGCAAGCGGATTGCGGCCGAAAGCTCTTCGTGTCGGATGAGCGCCAACCCAGTGGTTCTGATTAAGTTCGTTCCTGCCGAGTGGAATGTTTCTCGGCAGGGTTCCTTTATATGATTTGCAGCGTTCTTTCCCAGGGGCGTTTTGGAAATGAGCCGTCTTCGTCTGTGGTTCGTCATCGGCATTTTGTGCGCAGGGATTCTTCTCACCGGCCTTAGCGGGTGCGGAGGTTCTTCATCGTCCACGATAGTCCCACCGCCAACGCCCAGCTACACGCTCACGGCGACTGCTCTCACGCCGAGCACATTCGATATTGGAGCTACATCTACTTCCACAGTCACGGTGACACCGGCGAATGGCTACACCGGAACCGTTTCCCTCTCATGCAGCGTTGCGGCCATCAGCACGAGCGGAACGCCTCCCGCGTGCGCCTTCAGTTCCGGGACGAGCACCATCACGCTGACTATCTCCAATACGTCGCCCGCGGCTTCTACCTTGACCGTGACTGCGCCCTCGGGCACGCCCGGCGGAAACTACACGGTCACGGTCAGCGCCAGCGACGCCAACAAACTGGCTCCCAGCAACGGCCCGCAGAAGCTGCCGGTTTCTGTGGCCCTGCCCAGTTACACTCTGGCTGCTTCGGCCTTAACACCGGCGTCGGTGGACCTTGGAGGCAAGGCAACCTCGAACATCACCGTCACGCCGGTCCTCGGATATACCGGCACGGTCACACTCTCCTGCAGCAGCATTGCCGGAGGATTGCCCTCGCCGACCTGTTCCTTCAATCCCGCCTCCGTCGTAATCAGCAGCACTTCGGCGGGCCCGTCGACCCTTACGGTATCCACTACGAGCAGCACCGCAGGCGGGAGCTATCTCCTTACAGTTACTGGAAGCGACGCCAACGGCCTGGCTCCCAGTAACGGCGTGCAGGGGGTTTCGCTCACGGTGCTTTTACCCAGCTACACGCTTGCGGCCGCCGCCTTGACTCCGGGCACCGTTACCGCAGGCAATAGTTCCACTTCCACCGTCACGGTGACTCCGGTCAACGGTTATACAGGCAGCGTCAGCTTGTCGTGCAGCAGCATCACGGGCGAGGCTCCGGCTCCGACGTGTGCATTCAACCCATCTCCGTTAGTGGTCAGCGGTAGCTCTGCTGTCAGCGCTACGTTGACGGTGAATACTTCCACCGGCGCACCCAACGGGAGCAACGCCATTACGGTCAGCGCCAGCGATGGCAAAAGTATGGCGCCCAGCAACGGTTCGCAGAATCTCTCCCTGTCCACGCTATCGATCATCCAGCACGTGGTGATCATCTTCCAGGAAAACCGCACGCCGGATAATTTGTTTCAGGGACTTTGTATTTCGCCCTACGGCAGCGCCAGTGCCTGCAACACCGTGAACCCCACCAACTCGCAGTATGACCTCCAGAGCTTCGGAGTGAATTCTTCGGGTCAAACCATTCCGCTCAGCCCCATTGACCTGGGCACAACCAGCAGTAACGGAAATCCCGACGACTACGATCTGAGTCACGCCCACAAGGCTTTCACCCAGATGTGCGACTTGAATACCGGCACGAACCAGTGTGCGATGGATGGCGCGGATGAAATTTACGTGGATTGCAGCGCCGGAGCGACGAACTGCCCGCCGCCGAATGCGCAATTCATGTACGTGTATCCGAATGACGTCCAGCCTTATCTCACCATGGCGCAGACCTATACCTTCGCCGATCACATGTTCCAGACCAACGAAGGGCCAAGCATGCCGGCGCATCAGTTCATTATTTCGGGCACGTCGGTGCCGGCGGTCGATGGTCCTTACGCCAACGGCTTCGCGGCGGAGAACCCCCTCGGCGGCGGTGTGGCCCAGCCTGGGGACCACACTGGCTGTACCGCCCCCATTGGCCAGACCGTCGCTTTGGTCGATCCCTTCGGCATCGAGACCGACCCGGCCTATCCCCCCATCTACCCCTGCTTCGAGCACCCGACGCTTACCGATTCGTTGGACACGGCTGGCCTGAGCTGGCGTTATTACGCCCCGTCGGAGGGTTCCATCTGGACCGCCCCCAATGCGATCCAGCATATGTGCGGAGCCGGTTCGACCAATGCCACGGGCTGCGATGGGCCGGATTGGACTTCCACCGATGGCAGCGTTCCCAAGGTTGTCTTGGGTCAAACCCAGGCCAACGCGCAGGTCCTTACCGACATCGCGAACAATCAGCTGCAGCAGGTGAGCTGGGTGATTCCGGCGGCCCAGTTTTCCGACCATGCCGCCAGCAACACTGGCTGCGGCCCTTCGTGGGTCACTCAAGTGGTCAACGCGGTGGGGAACAGTCCCTATTGGTCAAACACCGTCATCATTATCGCGTGGGACGACTGGGGCGGCTGGTACGACCACGTTCCGCCGCCGCAAGTCATCGACGACGGCGTCAGCTGGGGGTCGGGATATGTCTACGGATTCCGCGTGCCCATGGTGGTGATTTCGCCGTACGCCAAGCCGGCTTATGTCTCTCATGTCAATCACGATTTTGGCAGTATTCTGAAATATATCGAGACGAACTTTAATCTGCCGTCGCTGGGCTACGCGGACACGAACGCCCTCGACGATCTCTCTGACATTTTCAATTTCGCGCAGAACCCGCTGGTGTTTCAGACCATCACGCCGCCCGCCGATACTGCCGCTTGCATCGCCGATCCCAGCCCGCCCGGCGATCCCGATGATGATTAACGCACGAAGCTGAGCCTGCTGAGTCTCTTTGTAGCTCTGCACGACGTGCCGGGTACGGTTTAATCTCCGGCCACGGGAGCTGGGGCGGGCTGCGGTTTTCTACGAGAATCCCACCACGCTTCGACTCCCTGGCGCACCAGCTTAGAAATCGTCTTGCGATTTTCCGAGATCACTTTCCACCAGGCGAAACGGCCGAGCATGGGAAAATAGATTCCGCGGAAGCAGAGGCGCGCGATCAGAATATTCACGCGGTAACCCAGCGGTTGATCGTCGAGCGAATCGACCGCTTGCGCAATGGCCTCCGCACCGTAGGCATGAGACCAGCCGTATTTCACTTCAGCGTGGGCCTCTTCGATGCTCATCTTCAGCGGTGTGTGCGCCATGGCGAACGGAATGAACTCCTGCCAATGTTTTGGACGCGTGAGTCTGCCTGCGGTGGCAAGACGCTTCAATAGAGGGGTTCCGGGCAGCGGAGTAAGCAATCCGAAAATGGGCAGACCAGGGGGCCAAGTGCGAACCTGGGCGAGCGTGCGCTCGGCGGCGCCCACCGTGTCGTTATCCATGCCGAAAATAAACGATGTGATGGCATAGACGTTGCGTTGCGCCAGGCGCTCGAGCACGGCGGCGTATTCTTCCGGCTTGTTGAAACCTTTGTTCACATCCTTCAAGTTCGCGGGATCGATCGACTCCATGCCAATGAACACCCACTTGCCGCCGGAGGCGGAGATGAGATCAACGAGTTCCTGATCGCGCAGGAGGTTGGCGCTGATTTGTGCCACCCAGTTTACCTGCGCGCCGGCGGCGATAATATCGCGCAGCAGCGATTTCGTACGCTTGAGGTTGATGGCGAAATTGTCGTCGATGAAGAAGACGGCAATCTGGCCACGCTCTTTGCGGGCGCGCGCTTTCAGCAGCAGCAGTTCGTTGACCACGCTTTCGTTGCTGCGGAAGCGGATGGAGTCTCCAAAAAATCCGGTGACGGTACAGAACTCGCAGCCATAGGGACAGCCGCGTCCGGACTCGACGGGAACAATGCGGAAAGTTCCCCAGCCTTCGCCGATTTTTTGCAGCCAATGCTTGGCCGATTTAGGGACCAGATTGAATTGCTTGAGATCGATGGTGTCCCAGGGAATGACGGGATATTGCTTGAGTGAAGGTTTGAGTTCCTGGCCGAAGGGATCGACTGGCGCATAAACATCTTTTAATTTCCCGCGAGCGGCGTCTTCGACGATGTGCGGCCAGGTGTCGTCGGCTTCGCCCAGGGCAACCGCATCAGCGTGGCGTGGGCCGCCATCCCGCCCCAGAGCTTCGTCCGCCATTTCGGTGACATGAGGGCCGCCCATGACCACCGGCACGCCGACGGCACGAACCGCGTCAGCCATGCGATAGGCCTTGGGGATC
>Ga0302320_10018406_pt1 | contig 14088 bp, 11 predicted proteins | sample Bog_T0_3_FD_202130 | JGI IMG/M metagenome (GOLD analysis project Ga0302320, IMG submission 202130) | Peat permafrost microbial communities from Stordalen Mire near Abisko, Sweden - Bog_T0_3 | ecosystem: Environmental > Terrestrial > Soil > Wetlands > Peat | place: Sweden: Abisko, Stordalen Mire... | reverse complement strand
TATCGGAGGAACTGCAGGGTATCGCCGAAGCCCTGTTCGGCGTGGAGGAGGAGGGTTTTGCCGGGGATGTCGGAGCCATCCCACATGGGTTCAACGAAGGGGGGGCGGGGAGTGGGGAAGTTGGTGGCCTGCCAGCGGAAGGCATAGTCGGGCCAGGCCTTGTCGAACTCGCCGAGTTGGAGATAGAGGATGCCGCGGTTGCAGCGGGCGTCGGGGTAATGACCGCGGAGTTCGATGGCCTTGGTGAGTGCGTCGATGGCCTTTTGGATTTGGTTTTTCTTGGCGAAGGCGATGGCCATGTTGTTCCAGGCGTCGCTGAAGTCGGGCTTGAGGGCGAGGGCTTTTTCGAAGATTTCGATGGCTTCGTCGAGGCGGTTGCATTCGGTGAGGACGTTGCCGAGATTGCCGTAGGCCTCGTGAAAGCCGGGCCTGACGGCGAGGGCCTTTTGGTGCCACTGGATGGACAGGTCGTACTTTTTCATGTCGCGGTAGACGCCGCCGAGGTTGTTGTAGGCCTCGGCGTATTCGGGCTTGACGGCGACGGCTTTTTCGAAGCAGCGGATGGCGTCGTCGTGGCGTTGCATGCCGCTGAAGGCGAGGCCGAGGTTGTTGTAGGCCTCGGGGTATTGGGGGGTGAGGCGAATGGCCTCCTGTGCGGCGCGGCAGGCGTCGGTGTATTGTTTCTTATCGCGGTAGGCGGCGCTGAGGTTGTTCCAGGCGGTGGGGTGGGGGCCCAGTTCAAGGGCCTTGAGGTAATAGGTGATGGCCTCGTCGGTTTTGCCCTGGGAATGAAGGGCGGCGCCCATGTTGGTCAGGCAGTCGGGGTTGCGGGGACCGATGGCGAGGGCTTTTTTGTACAGTTCGACGGCCTGGGCGGGCTGGCCGCTTTGGTAGAGGCAGAGGCCGTAGTTGTAGAGGCAGGAGGGGGATGTCGGGTCGAGTTCGGCGGCGCGGCGGGTGGCGGTGAGGGCTTCTTCGAAGCGGCCCATGGTGCGGAGGATTTCGCCGAGGTTGGAGTGGAAGTCGGCCTGATCGGGCCGGACGGCGATGGCCTGGCGGATGAGATCGACGGCGGCCTCGTGCTGTTTGCACTGGTGGGCCAGGACGCCCAGGAGGTGAAGGGTGTCGGCGTTTTTGGGCTGGCTTTTGAGAATCTGGCGGTAGACCATTTCGGCCTGGGGGACGCGTCCGGCGCGGTGGTGTTCCAGGCCGATGGCGATGGCCTGTTCGATGGGCATGGTGGGCATGGCGATGTTCCAAGTGTGCGAGACGGGATGATCTTACCAGACGGGGCGGCGCGCAGCATCAGGGGGATGCGGGAAGATGACGCGACGGGCGGTTTGGCGTATTGTGATGTGAAGCATTGGGCCTTTTAATGGAGGAAACGCCATGAATGGACTGACGGTTTTGGGACTGGTTGCTGCTTGCGTGGTGGCCGGGTGCCTGGGGGCGTCGGCGGCGGACGTTCCGGCCAAAGCACCGGCGTATCAGGCGTGGGCCAGCACGCCGCCGATGGGGTGGAACAGTTGGGACTGCTTTGGCACGGCGGTGACGGAAACTCTCGCCAAGGAAAATATCGACTACATGGCCGACAAGCTCAAGGCCCACGGCTGGCAGTACATTACGGTGGACATTCAGTGGTACGAGCCCAAGTCGAGCGGATTTGGGTATCGCAAGGGGGCGGCGCTGGACATGGATGCGTTTGGGCGATTGATACCGGCGGACACCAAGTTTCCCTCCGCCACCAAGGAGCTGGGGTTCAAGCCGCTGGCGGATTATGTGCATGGCAAGGGGCTGAAGTTCGGCATCCACATGATGCGCGGCATTCCGCGTCAGGCGGTGACGCAGAATACGCCAATCCTGGGGACGGACAAACTCAAGGCCGGCGGCATCCACGCGGCTGACATTGTGAAGAAGGTGACGGTGGTCACCAACGGCGTTTCCAAGGTGACAGAGGATATTTGTCCGTGGAACCCGGACATGTACGGGATCGACATGACCAAGCCGGGGAGCCAGGAATATTATGATTCGGTGCTGGCGCTGGTGGCGTCCTGGGGGGTGGATTTTGTGAAGGTGGATGATCTGTCGCGGCCGTATCCGGAGCACCAGTTGGAGGTGGAGGCGATCCGCAAGGCGATCGACAAGACGGGGCGGCCGATGGTGTTCAGCACGTCGCCGGGGGAGACGCCTCTGGCGAGCGGGGAGCATGTGGCCTCGCACGCGAACATGTGGCGGATCAGCGATGATTTTTGGGACAGTTGGAAGTCGCTGAAGGAGCAGTTTGTGCGGCTGGACAACTGGACGCCGTTCCGCGGTCCGGGGCACTATCCGGATGCGGACATGCTGCCGCTGGGGTCGGTGAAGACGCAGTCCAACGGGTGGACGAAGTTTACGCACGATGAGCAGATCACGCTGATGACGATGTGGAGCATGGCGCAGTCGCCGCTGATCATGGGGGGGCACTTGCCGAAGAATGATGACTGGACGCTGGCGCTGATGACCAATGACGAGGTGATCGCGGTGGACCAGCACAGCACGGGCGGCAAGCAGTTGTCGCGGGCGGGGGATATTGTGATCTGGGTGGCGGATGTGCCGGAGTCCAAGGACCGGTATGTGGCGTTTTTCAATGCCACCGACGCGGCGACACCGGCGGCGATTTCGGTATCGCTGCATGACCTGGGATTCAGTGGGCACTGCACGGTGCGGGATTTGTGGACGCACAAGGACCTGGGTGATTTTACGAATGAGTTTTCGGCGGATATTGCGAAGCATGGGGCGGGGTTGTACCGGGTGACGCCGAAATAATGCGGCGGGCCACACCCCCTGCGGAATTTTCTTGAACGTACCGGACCCGCACATTAGACTGGTCGATTGACTGGTCCATTGGAGTTTATCTATGAATGTTACGGCCTACGAATTGAAGACCCGCAGTGGTGAATTGCTGGCCCGCGCCGCCGCCGGCGAGGAGATCGTCATCACCAAGCGGGGCGTGGTCACGGCCAAGCTGGTTCCGCCGGACCACTTTGATCCCAAGCTGCAGGAGCAGGCGTTTGAGCGCATCGAGCGCGTGCGCGGGCAGATCGCGGCGCGCGGCAAGAAATTTACCCGGGCGGATATCAAGAAGGCCGTGGACTGGGGAAGGCTCTGATGTTTGTGGCGGACGCCTCAACGGTTTTGTGCTGGGTGATCCCCGGAACGATGACGCCCGACGCCGCCCGCGCGTTGCAGCGGAGCCGAAATACTTTGCTGATCGTACCTTCGCTTTGGCTTTGGGAAACGCACAATGCGCTGCTTAAACTGATCCGGCAGCGTAAATTGAACCAGGAGGATGGCACCAACGCACGGATTGCCGTATCGCTCATTCCCCGGCGCGTCGACGCCCTGGTGGATCAGTTGCAGGTGGACAGAATCTGGGAAATCGCAACCACCCAGATGATGACCATTTACGATGCGACCTATGTTGAGCTCGCGTTGCGCCTCGATCTCCCCATTGCATCCGATGACACGGCCATCCGGAATGCCGCACGCCACCTCGGATTGACTTTGGTTTAACCATCCAATTCCGCAAACAACTCCCGCAGCGAAAGCGTGAACCCCGGCAAAACCGTTCCGCCATCGAGTATCCGCTCCGCGTCCAGCACTGTATACGCCTCCGGTCCCGTGTACACCGCTACCGTTCGCGCCTCGGGGTCCACTTCCCAGACCAGGCGCACGCCGACGCTGAAATACTCGTCGCGTTTCTTGGCCATTTCCTTTTTGGTGTTGCTTTCGCTCAGGACTTCAACTACCAGATCGGGGGCCAGCAGTGGGATTGGCTCCTTGGGCACGCGCCGGCCGGGGAAACGGTCCCACGACGCATACGCCACATCCGGAATGCGCACCTGCCGGCCAAACAACTTCATCATGCCGTCGGCGCCGGTGACGATGCCAAGTTTTTGCGGTGCCGCCCAATTGCCGATGGCCCTGGAGACCGCCACTGCCAGGATCGATTCGCGAAAACCCATGCCTTTCTCCACCAAGACGCCGTCCACCAGCTCAAACAGTCGATTTTCCTTCCCCTCAATCGCGATGACGTCCGCTTCGGTTGCCGTGCCGGGGGCGGGGTGCATGCGCACCCGGTCGGGGGAGATATCGCCCAGCCGCCGGAGCAGATCGCCCAGCGACTCGGTGGCCTCAGTCGAAGTGGATTCCAGAACCAGTGTCGTCATGCGCGCCCTTTCTTCCAGCCCTGTAATCCCCGTCATTATATGAATCCGCCCCGACGGCATGCAAAACTAAATTGACCAACGCCGGACAGGCGAGCCGGCGCTGACGCTGCGGGTTCCGCCATGTTGGAACGCGGCGGGACGCCGCGTCTCCTGTGGTCAAAACACCTTCCGCCGGCGGGCGGGGGGGATGTTGCCGATCTTGCGGTACTTGGCCACCGTTCTTCGGGCCAGTTCAATCCCCTGCTCCTTGAGCTTGTCGACAATCTCGTCGTCGCTCAGTGGGTTGGCTTTGTCTTCCTTTTCGATGATCTCGCCGAGTTTGGCCTTCACCGCGTCCCAGCTCATGGCTTCGCCGTCGGCGTTTTCGGTGCCGCCGGTGAAGAACATGCGCAGCGGGAAGATGCCGCGCGGGGTCTGGATGTACTTTTCCGCAACCGCCCGGCTGACGGTGCCGACGTGGATGCCGAGCTGGTCGGCGACGCCGATCATGGGGAGGGGTTTCATGTGTTGCGGGCCGTGCTCGAGGAATTCCTTCTGGGCCTCGACGACGATCTTGAGGACGCGCATGAGGGTGTTGCGGCGTTGTTCGATGGATTCGATAAGCCAGCGGGCGTTGCGGATGTTGTTGGCGATGAACTCGCGGGTTTTGCCTTCGACGGACTTGTTCTTGGCCATTCGCTTGTAGATTTCGTTGATGTAGAGGCGCGGGGCGTATTCGTCGGTCAGGCGGATGGTGTATTCGCCGGTGTCGTCGTCGCGTTCGACCAGGGCGTCGGGGGAGACGGAGGGGACCTTGGCGTCGCCGAGGAGTTTGCCGGGGCGGGGGTTGAGGTGGCGGAGGAATTCCTTCCCCTGGTTGATCTGCTCGATGGTGAAGCCGCTTTTGCGGGCGATCTGCGGCAGGCGGTTCATTTCGATGTCGTGGAGGTAGGTGGTGACCAGCACGCGCGGGACGGTCAAATCCAGATTCTTGTCCCGCTCCATGGCGTCGATCTGGAGGATCAGGCATTCCTGGGCGTTGCGGGCGCAGACGCCGGGGGGGTCCATCCGCTGCTGCAACTCCGGCAGAGCCTCTTCCAAATCCTTAATCGTCAGGTCGGGCGGCAAATTGGCCCCAATGGTCTCCAACGGGTCACGGATGTAGCCGTCGTCATCGACCCAATCAATCAAAATCCGCCCAGCCCGGCGGGTCTTCTCATCCACCTCCGCCATGTCCCACTGGCGGGTCAGCTCTTCCTGAAGGGATTCGCCACGGGCGGCGGTGTTGGCCATGGCGTCCATTTTGGCGTCGCGTTCGCCGGAGTTTCGCGAGCCACTCCCCCGATTAAGGTATGAAAAATCGGCCTGATCTCGGACGTATTGTTCGATTTCGCGGTCGGTGATTTCCTTGCGTTCGGTATCGGCGGGGGTTTCGGGGGTGACGGCTTCCTTGGGCATGCCGGCGACCTGGGTGAGGTCGGGGGGGGCGTCAAATTCGCCTTCCTGGCGTTCCAAGACGGGGTTGGCGGCGAGTTCCTGTTCGATGCGTTCCTCCAGCGCCATGAGGGGGAGCTGGAGGATTTCCATGGATTGGATCATGCGCGGTGCCAGCTTCATTCGCTGGTCCATTCGCATGAATTGTGATGTATCTAATCTCATTGTTTCCAATAGTTTAGGAGCAACGGGCCGCAACGGGAAAACCTATTGCGCAAGGCCCGTGCCAGAACGAGTGTTCTCTATAACACACACTGGCAGGATTTACAACATCGGCGGGTTTGAATGTCGGCAGGATGGCGGCGAAACGAATGGTCCTACCCCGCCTCCTCGCAGGTTACCTGAAACTGCTCCAGCACGGTGGGTCCGAAGGATGTGGTCAGGGCGGCGTCGCTGGCATCGTGGCCGTAGGCCATGACGATCCGCCCGATACGTGTCGCGTTGTGGCGGGCGTCGAGCGTGTACCACATGCCGCCCAGATAGACCTCAAACCATGCCGAAAAATCCATTGGGGCCGGGCTGTAGGGCACGCCGATGTCGCCAAGGTAGCCGGTGGCGTAGCGTGCCGGAATGCCCAGGCACCGGCAGAGGGCGATGGCCAGGTGGGCAAAGTCCCGGCATACGCCTTGGCGTTCGCCAAAGACATCAAACGCCGATTTGGTGTTCCGGGCAAACTCGTACCCGAACTTGATGTGGTCATGCACAAACGTACACACGGCCTGCGCACGCAGGTACCCAGTCGGCCCGTTGCCGAATTGCTGCCAGGCGAACTCCGTCAGCTTGTCCACTTCGCAATAGCGCGAGGGCATGATGAAGGGGAGCACATCATAGGGAAGCTGCTGAATCTGATGTTGCGGTGCCCCCCAGTTCACCGGATCAAGCTGGCCGTCCACACGCACCACCGCATCGTTGGTGATCCGCAGCGTGCCCGTCTGGGCCACGAGGCGGGTGCAGCGGTTGCCGAAGGCGTCGTAGAAAAGCTCGAAGGGGGTCGCCGGCTCGATGGCGAGTTGCTCGGGCTTGGGCATGAAATATTTGCCGGGGATGGTGTGGAGGAGGAGCAGCATGGGCGTGGGCGCGGGGACGCGGAAGCGGAGGTCGTAGCCAACATGTATGAGCACAGGGATACCTTTCTTTCTCGTATCCCATCCGCCGCCGAATTGGTTGTAGCATATCGCGGCGCATAAAGCGATGGGGCGGCGGCCCGGCTGAGCTTGGAATTTCAGAGTTCAAATAGTCCAAATAGTTCAAATTTCAGTTACTCGGTCCGTCCCTGAACTGCCGCCTCGCGTCTCCCCCTGTCTTCCAGCGTCTCCCACTGTCTCCCACTGTCTCCCCATTACGGCCGTCCCTCCCGCAGGAGGTATTCCATCATCACCGGCCCCTCCCGCAGCGCGACCCCCTCGGGCAAGACGTAATGTATCGTTCCGCTGGCCTCGACTTCCGGCTTGAGTCCGGGCGCCACATCCAAGCTTGCCAGGACGCCCGTCTCCTTGTTGGCCGCGAGGGCGGACCGGATGGTCCCGATTTTCGCGGCGCTGCCGGCGACGGTGATCTGGACGGTGGGCACGCGCGGTTCGACGCGGACATGGGCCAGCAGTTCCGGCGGGCCGCTTACGCGGAGCGTCACGGGCAGGGTCACGACGGCGTTGCCCATCGCCGCCTCTTCGGTGGCGGTGAACTGGGACTCGGCATACATCCAGATGAGGACCGTGAGGACGATGGTCAGGGGGAGGGACTTGAGTCCGCTGATAAGGGCGTCCCTGGTGGGGAGCCAGTTGAGGTTCATGCCGCCGCCTTTCTGCGGTGGACGCCGGCATCGGATTGCGACAGCATTTCCAGCAGCAGATTTTCGAGGCCCTCGAGGGTCAGGTTTCGAATCAGGCGGCCGTTTTCGGCGACGGAAATAATGCCGGTTTCTTCGGATACGACGACGACGACGGCGTCGGTTTCCTCGCTCAGGCCGAGGGCGGCGCGGTGGCGGCTGCCGAGTTCCTGGGACAGATCGGCGGCCTCGGACATCGGGAACTGGACGCCGGCGGCGGCGAGTTTGCCCGCGCGGATGACCACGCCCATATCGTGGAGGACCGAGCCGGGCCAGAAGATGGTATTGAGGAGTTCGGCGCTGAGGTCGGCGTTCATGACGGTGCCGTTTTCCATGAGCGCCCCGAGGCCGACTTCGCGTTCGATGGCCATGAGCGCCCCGATGCGGTTTTTGGAGCAGTAGGCGACGGTGCGGCAGACGGTGTCGGCGGTGCTGCGCACGGGGGTGGACATGCTGCGGAAGAGGCGGGCCTCGCCGAGGCGGATGAGCGCCCGGCGGAGTTCTGGCTGGAAGACGACGACGACGGCGAAGGTGGCGAAGAAGAGGATTTTGCTGTAGAGGAATTCGACGCGGACGAGTTTGTCGCCGGCGAGCTTGATGATGACGTAGGCCACGACGAGGAAGAGGGCGGTGCCCTTGATGAGGCGAGCGCCGCGCGTGCCGCGCATGAACGTAATCACCGAATGGACGACCACCCCGATCAACAGCAGTTCCAGGACGACGATCCACCAGGCGTACGAGGAGATGCGGGAGAGATATTGTTGCACGCTCTCGGCCATTACGCCTTAGTATACGCCTGGCGCGGCGATGCGGAAGCGGATTTGCGCGGGTGATTTCAACAAAAATTGCGGCGGGCGGGGAACGGGTGCATGCGAACTTCAGCGGCAGTGGCGGAACTATTGGGATTGCCGCAGCCACAAACCAGCGGCGGGACGCCGCTGCCACGCTTGCGGGTCATCCGCCGGCGCATTACTCTTTGCCCATGCAGGAGGATATCAGGTCCATTCTCGTCGACCGCTATGCGATCCAGGCCCGCGTCTACAAGATGGCGCAGCAGATCGCGGCGGATTATGGAACCACGGAATTCGTGCTGATGCCGCTGCTGACCGGCTCGATTATTTTTGTCGCCGATCTGGTCCGGCACATGCCCATGCGGATGAAGATCGAGGTTCTCGCCGTCAGTTCCTACCCCGGCTCGGCCACGGCGTCGCTGGGGCCGAAGGTGCTTTTTCCCAACCGCTTTGACCTTTCGGGCAAACACGTGCTGGTTATCGACGACATTCTGGACAGCGGCAAGACGCTGTCGTGCGTGCAGGAGCTGCTGGTGGCCAGCGGCGCCCTGTCGGTGAAGACGTGTGTCCTGCTGCGCAAGCAGGTGGCCATTGAGCAGCACTTTACGGCCGATTACATCGGGTTTGAAATCCCCGACGAATTTGTGGTCGGGTACGGCCTGGATTACAACGACTACTATCGCAACCTGCCGGACATTGCCATCCTGCACCCGCGGGTCTTTCGGAAGTGATGTCGCCATGCCCGGCCCAAGGGCCGGGGCTAAACGTTGAACGTTGGCGAGGCGGGGTTACTTGATGTCGCCGAAGTGGACGTCTTCGGGCACGACTTTGGGGTCGATGACCTGGTAGGTGGTGGCCGGTCCGAGGTTGGGGTTGTCCCATTCGCGGAGGGCCCAGACGACCTTTTTGTCGGGGGTCATTTCCAGGAATTGAACCGGGGCGTTGGTGAGGTCGACTTTGCCGCCGTCGGCGGCCCATTGGCTGGTCCAGTTGCCGATGATGGTGTTGCCGTTGGGCATGCGCCAGGCGAGCTGGAGGCTGAGGTTTTTGTAGTCGGGGAGGTCGGCCTTGGCGTTGTAGGACCAGAGGATGTCACCCTTCTTGTTGATTTCGCGGGAGCCCTGGTTGGTGGTGATGAGGATGTTGCCGTTTTTGAGGGGTTCCGCGCCCCAGATGCCGGGGGCGTCGTAGGTCCAGAGCTGCTTGCCGTCGAAGTCGAATTCGCTGAGTTTGCCCAAGTCCATCTGGGCGATGAGGACGGTGCCGTCGGCGGTGAGGCGGGCGTGACGGACTTGGCCGTGGGTGCTGTTGGGATTTTTGACGGGGAAGGCGAATTCCTTTTTGGTTTCGCCGGTGACGAAGTTGACGACGCGGAGAATGGGTTTTGGTCCATTCTGGACGAACATGACATGTTCCTTGCCGATGGCCTGGATGGTGTGGACTTCGCAGTTGGCGGGAGCGGGATAATTCCAGAGCACTTTTTTGTCGGCGTTGATGACCTTGGCGGCGGTCTGGTGGGCGAGGACGACGTTACCGTTGGAGAGGAGTTCGGCGTCGCTGATTTCGCCTTTGCCCTGGGGATCATCGTAGGACCAGACGACCTTGCCGCCTTTGACGATGAACATTTTGCGGTCCTTGGATTCGCCGGCGTAGAAGAAATCGTGTTCTGCGAGGCCCTTGCCGGGCAGGACGGCGGGGGAGAGCAGGGGTTTGGCGGGGGTTGCCTGGGCTGGTGCGCGGGAGGTGGAGAGGATGGTCCAGGGGAGCACGGCCGCCGCCATGACCGCCGCCAACGCGCAAAGCCGAGCCGCATTTTTTGATTTCAGCATGAGGTTTCCTCTTTTCGCCAGATGTGTGCAACCGGGACCGCAATTTGTGAGGCCCGCCAATTCGGACTATTTTATCCGAATAGGAGGGCATGTGGCAAGCGGATGGGGTGGATTTCCGCAATACGGGGTGTACGCCAGAAAAGTGGGTAGAGTTCTTCGCGTGCTTGATCACGGTGCTTATTGGAGAGGTTCGCAACGCCGCAAGCGTTGTCGGCAGCCATTTGCGTTGCGAAAGGGCCATTACCTACTATTGTGGCGCAGACCCCGCAATACGGGGTGTATGTCAGAAAAGCAGGTGGGGAGTTTTTACGTATTTGATCACAGTGGTTAATTGAGAGGTTCGCGACGGCGCAAGCGTTGTCGTCTGCCATTTGCGTTGCGAAAGGGCCATTACCTACTTATGTGGGGTAGACCCGGCCATACCCGGCCCAAGGGCCGGGGCTAAACGCTGCGTGGAATCATTTTTGCGGGGCCGCGAATTGGTACTTGCCGGATGGGACCTCGAAGACGGCCGAGGCGTCTTCCATGCGCAGGAACTTGATGCCTTGGGTCTGCGCGGCGGGTTTTCCGGATTCGGTCACGTCGGCGGCGTTGGCGGCGGGCACGTAGACGGTGGCGCTGGTGTTGGTCGGGATGGTGACATCGATGGTGAGTGTGCCGTTGTTGAGGGTCCATCCGCTGGCCATTTCGCCGTGGATGGAGTGCATGGTGGCTTTGGCCCAGGTGAGTCCTGCGCCGGGGCGGGGGCGGATGATGAGATGCTTGTAGCCGGGTTGATCGGGGTCGAGGCCGATTCCGGCGGCGGTGTCGTAGAGCCATTGGCCGCAGGAGCCGAGGGAATAGTGGTTGAAGGAATTCATGCCGGCATCCTGGAAGCCGCGGTCGGGCGTCCAGCCATCCCAGCGTTCCCAGATGGTGGTGGCCCCCTGCTTGACGGAGAAGAGCCATGACGGGAAGGTGTCCTGGAGCAGCAGTTTGTAGGCGGTGTCCACCTTGCCGGCCTGGGTCAGCACCGGGAGCAGGTGGCTGACGCCGACAAAGCCGGTGGAGAGGTGCCAGCCTTTGGCCTTGATATCGTCCTCGAGATACTGGGCGGCCTTGGCGCGGAGGTCGTCGGGCAGCAGGTCAAACTTCAAGGCGAGCGCGTAGCAGCATTGGGTGTTGCCCTGGATGCGGCCATCGGCGGCCACATATTTTTTGTTGAACGCCGATTTGATGTCGTCGAAGAGCTGGCGGTACTTGGCGGCCTGGTCGGCGTTGCCAAGGGCGGCGTACGATTCTGCGACGAGGTGGGTGGAGTAGGCAAAGCAGGCGGTGCCGATGAGTTCCTTGGGGGTGTCGGCGGCGATGGAGAGCCAGTCGCCGTAGTCGCCGCCGCGGTCCTTGTTGCGGATGAGGTTGGTACTGTGGGTGCGGCACCATTCGACCCAGGCGGTCATGGCCGGGAGGTGTTGTTGGAGCAGGCGTTTGTCGCCGTAGGCCTGGTAGATGGTCCAGGGGCAGATGACGCCGGCGTCGCCCCAGGCGGGGGTGCCGTTGTTGGCGCCGACTTTGGGCGAGACATCGGAAAACGCCCCGTCTTCGGTCTGGGCGTCATCGACATCGACCAGCCATTTGGTGAAGAACGCGGCGACATCGGCATTGCCGGTGGCGGTGCGGACGAAGACTTCGGCATCGCCCATCCAGCCGAGGCGTTCGTCGCGCTGGGGGCAGTCGGTGGGGACGCTGAGGTAATTGCCGCGCTGGCCCCATTGGATGTTGGACTGCAGTTGGTTGATGCGCGGGTCGGAGCAGGAGAAGGTGCCGGTCCATTGCAGGTCGGTGCCGAGGACGATCCCAGTTACCGCATCCAGCGGCGGCTTTGCGGTCAGGCCGGTCAGTTCGACGTAGCGGAAGCCGTGGAAGGTGAAGTGCGGCTGCCAGACTTCGGCGTCGCCGCCCTTGCAAATGTAGGTGTCGACGGAGGTCGCGGCGCGCAGGTTGGCAAGGTAGACGGTGCCGTCGGGGTTGAGCATCTCGGCGTGATGGAGGGTGATGACCGTACCGGCGGGGGCGGTCACTTTCAGGCGCACGACGCCGACCATGTTCTGGCCCATGTCGAAGGTCCAACGCCCGGGCTTGGGTTCCGCGACGGATTTGGCCGCCACCTGCGCAAGCTCGCGCACGGGTGGGCTGATCTGCGGGACCAGCGGGCGGGCAGGGGGCATGGCCTCGTCGCGCACGGTGGCGGGGGGCCAAGTTTGGTCGTCGATGCCCGGCAGGTCCCAGCCGGCGAGTTCCTGGCGGGCGTCGACGTTTTCGCCTTTCATGAAGTCGGTGGAGAGAATGGCGCTCTCGTGGATTTTCCAGGTGGCGTCGCTCACGATGCGGTCCACGGTTCCATCGGCGTAGGTGACTTCCAACTGTGCCAGGAGCGCCGGGACCTTGCCCCAGCGCTGGTTGTTTCCGTTGCCGATGTGGCCGGCGTACCACCCTTTGGCGATCTGGGCGCCGAGGGCGTTGTCGCCGGTTTTGACCAGCGGGGTCACATCGTAGGTCTGGTAGTTGACCCGTTTGCCGTAGTCGGTCCATTCCGGGGCGAGGATGTGGTCGCCGACGCGCTGGCCGTTGAGATGCAGTTCGTAGAGTCCCAATGCGGTGACATAGACGGTGGCCTGGCGGATGGGCTTGGTGAGGGCGAAGGATTTTCGCATGTATTGCAGGGCCTGGCTTGGCGCCGGCAGCACCACGGCGTCTCCCTCCGGGAAGGTTTGGTGGAGGGTTTTGCCGCCGGACTGGTAATCGATGCGGAGTTCCTTGACGTGGTTGAGCGCGGGATCGCCGCCGAGGGTGGCATTGTTGGCGGTGAAGGTGAGGGTGCCATCCTTGACGAGTTTGGCGAGAGTGGCGGTGACATCGGCGGAGGCGGTGCCATCGGTGGCGGCATAGGCGGCTTTTTGGATGAGCAGTTCGCCGGCGGGGGTTGCGGTGGTGCGGGCATCAATCCATTTGGCGTGCCAGTCGTCGGGGTGGAGGAGTCCCATGGTCCAGAGGGCGGGCTTGCTCCAGGGGCTTGGATTGCCGTCGCGGTCCCAGGCGCGGACTTTCCAGTATGCGGCGGCGCGCGATGCGAGCGGCGCGCCGGCGTAGGGGATTTGCGAGGTCTGGTCGGACGGGACTTTGCCGGTGTCCCAGAGGTCGCCCTTGTCCTGTGCGAGGGTTTGGGCGGAGGTGGCGACGAGGATCTGGTAGGCGTTTTGGCTTTGGCCGCGCTGGGGGGAAGTGACGATCCAGCTCAGGCGCGGCGCGGCTTCGTGCAGGCCGAGGGGGTTGACGAGGTATTCGCAGCGCAGCTCCGCGGGCTCGATGGCGGCGGCCGCAGCGTAGACGCTTTTTGCACTGATGTTCAGGAGCAATCCCCATATGCAAGCGGCGCAGACGATTCGAAATCCGATGCCCATGCGTTTGCCTCCGTATGCCGCCGAAGAACGATTTGAGTGGTGCCGGGACGGTCGTCGGCATGGCGAAAGCCAGTGTTTTGTCGCGGCCGACGAGGGCGTCGGCACCACTTATTGGCACCACTTTTTGTTCAGCATATCGATTGCGGGCCTGTCAACAAGCGTTAGCCGCGGCCGATGTAGGGCATTTTGGTGGCCATGACGGTGATGAACTGGATGTTGGCGTCGAGGGGGAGTGAGGCCATGTGGACGATGGTGGAGGCGATGTGGGCGACATCGAAGAGGGGTTCGGCGGCGATGGTGCCGTTGGCCTGGGGAACGCCGCGGGCCATGCGGGCGGCGAGGTCGGTCTGGGTGTTGCCGATATCGATCTGGCTGCAGGCGATGTCGAATCTGCGGCCATCGAGGGAGGTGGACTTGGTGAGGCCGGTGATGGCGTGTTTGGAGGAGGTGTAGGGGGCGGAGCCGGGGCGCGGGGAGTGGGCGGAGAGCGAGCCGTTGTTGATGATGCGGCCGCCGATGGGG
>Ga0302320_10018405_pt1 | contig 14088 bp, 14 predicted proteins | sample Bog_T0_3_FD_202130 | JGI IMG/M metagenome (GOLD analysis project Ga0302320, IMG submission 202130) | Peat permafrost microbial communities from Stordalen Mire near Abisko, Sweden - Bog_T0_3 | ecosystem: Environmental > Terrestrial > Soil > Wetlands > Peat | place: Sweden: Abisko, Stordalen Mire... | reverse complement strand
TGGGTGAAACCGATGCCGGTGTCCAAAAGTGGACGGGTTGGCCCGCGTAAAATCAGCGTGCAATTGTGTCAAGCGCGGTTCAGGACGATGATGTGGTTCAATGTTTTCAATGGTTCAGTCGTCAATTTCGGAGTCCGGTAAAAGTGCGCCTGATAAAATAGTGGGGTCGTTGAATGAATCAGCGACAAAACCAAAAATATGGAAACAACTGAAACGACAGACACGATCAAGAGCATCAACACCACTCCGCATTTGTGCCGGAGCAAGGTAAAACAAACGGCGTTGGAGCTTGCAACCGCCATCCGACCGGCCAATAAATTTCAGCGGGTCGGAATGAGCTTCGTTGAACGCATCGAAGCAAAAGTCCGCGCGGCCATCCGCGAGGAAGTCAGGATTCACCCCAGCAAGGGCAAGACGCTGCTGTGAGGAGCCGGTTGCTGGATTACTCCGGCAAGAGATTTAGCAGATGGGTTTTGACGTGCTTGCCCGCCGCCTGCGGAGCGTAAGTAATTCCGGTTCGCAGCAGCGGTCCCATGTCGGCACAAAATCCCCGGTCCAGCAGATGTGCTTCCAGGATTTCGATAAACTCCGCGCGGCCCGCCGTGGTGCCTTCCTGCTTCATGTAATGCTGAAAGGATTCAATGATCTCGGACGGGTTAACCGGCGTTGGTGACTTGGTGAGCGCCCAATATAAATCAAACAAATCCCGCCCGCGCTTCCGCTGAAACATCGCGCGTAATTTGGTGCCCAACATTTCATGAATGTCATAGCCCTTGATCCGCGTCTGGACCGGTTTGTCGCGGAACGGAAAGCTGAAGGGTATTTCCACCACGGCCCGGTGCGGCTTGCGCTCGGTCGCATTCGCCTCGACCACGATGTCCAGCATCCGGCCGGGTTCGATGATGGATGGCAGCGAGAACGTCATTCGCAAAACCTTCGAAGGTTTGACCGCGTTTCTTATCGCCAGTGTGAGCGTGCCCCATACTGATGCTTTCGGTGGCCCCAATACTTCCGCCAAAACCCGGCGAATGGCCCGGCGGATATGCTCTTCGGGGCGATTTCCCACCAACACCAGATCAATGTCTTCGCTGTAACGGGACGCCGGCGCGAGATGGACTTTGTGCAGGAGCGTGCCGCCGCGCATGGCAATTTGGGAGCTTAAGAAATCATCATCGAAAAGTGCCACCATCGCCCGGCACAGCAACAGGTCTTGTTCGACCTGATACTGCGCCGACCACGGCACAATGGTTTGATGGGCCAGAATATCCTGGCGGGTGATGGGCGTCATAATTTCAGTTCACCGGAATTGTTGAGAACCTGCCAGCGTTCAACCACGGGAAAGTTTTTCCGCTCACCTTTTAGCGGAGACAGGGGAACGGTTGCCAATTTGTCGGGTAGCCAATCGTGAATGACTTGAGCCAGTTTTTTCGCCCCGCCAGCTTCGAGGATGAAACCCAGCCGCTGGGCGATGGCTGGTTCATCTTCCGCCTCCAGAACACGCTTGAGTTCGCGGGCGCGCAAGGCCGGCAATAACGGCGCGATAGTTTCAGCCGCCCGCTCGATGCCCCCGATGCTGGTAGCATACCGGATCAGATCAAAGGCCGTTGCCTCCGGTGTGCTGATGGAAAGGGGAGCGGAAGCCTGCGCCAGTTGTTGCGTTGGGGTCTGCCCAATCCCGCGCTTGACGAAAAACCTGACTTGAATCCTTCCCACTTTGACTGGCCGGAAAGCGCGGTCGGTCATCACTTGGGTCTCCTGCAACGCCTGTGGATTTGAACCGAACGAACTGGCCGCAGATTGAAGCGCCAGATAATACGGACGGCCAAGCCAGTTGAAATAATCGTTGAGCCACCAAGCCGCTGGCGGAGCACTCATTGCACGATGTTCCGGCGCGACGATCAAATAGAAGGGCTGCCGGGGCGAAACTCTGACAACTTTGTTTCCAAGCCTGGAGAATTGGCGTTTGGCAGCAATGGCTGACAACCCTGATTCCTTCGTAAAATCAGCCAGAGAAAATGCGACGCGACCTAACACCAGCCGCGAATCAATAAAACCTTCAGCCGCGCCGATTTGGCGAGGTTCCTTGACGTTTTCAGGCTGTTTTTTCATTCGCACAACGTATCGTCTGACGGTTCATTCTGCAAACGATAAGTTCCAACTAAAATGAGGGTTTTCACCCAGATGCCCTGAAAATATATTCATGGCAACTCGACGCTGACTTCAAAATATTCGGCATTATCCAATGCCTCCGTCACGGTGGAGTGAGTCGTCAAATCTTGCGGCGAGCGGTTAAGAAATCCGGGCAAACATGTTTACAATGCCGCCAGCAATTCCTCCATCCGTGCCTTGTTTTTTTTCCAGGTTTTCACCGTCGTTCTTACGAGAATCTCGCGCATTTCGTCCCTTGGAGATTTTAGCCCATTCATCAATAATTTAGGCATCGCTGACTGCAACGCCTGCCGGAATGCTTCCTGACCTGGTTGAAAATAATGTTTCAACACAATGTCCGTCGTCTTGTGACCGGTGACTTTTTGCACCAGTTCCAGCGGCACACCGGCCGTCAGCGCCAGTGTCACCCACGTCACCCGCAAGCTGTGGAAATCCCGCACGCTCGCCCGCCGCAGCCCGTGCTTCCGCTCCACCTGCAAACCCGCCTCGGCCATTTCCGTTTTCAGATTTCCGCTTTCCGATTTTCCAGAGCGGCCCCGGATAATCCGGCAGCCTATCGCCCCCTGAATCTCGTTCAGGTAGCCCGAAACGCTGCCCTTGCTCACATTCGCCCCGGCCATCACCGTCTCGATGTTTTTCCCCTCCATGTAGAGATTGAACACCGCTGCCATCCGCTCCCGTTTCTCGCCTTCCGGCTGCTCAGCGATAAAATCATGGCCGCGCGTCCGTGCTTCCGCGTCTGAAACTTCCGGCAGCGCCTTCGTTTCCTCGCCATCATCCACCGCCTTACCCAGCCCCACCGCTAGAATCTTTTTTACCCGCCAGGTGATCCCGTCTGGATTTTCCAAATACATCCGTGCCGCGTCCGGGAAAACATAACCCTCGCGCCTCATCCCAACTCCGCCCGCGACGGCAGGTCCAGCTTGGACAGAGGGCAGGGGAGATGTGCGGCGCATGAGTTCATCAAACAGCATCGGAAAAATCGGAATACTCACCGTCTGCCCCGTCTTGGACGTCTTCACCGTGATGAATCGTTTCTCCAGATCCACGTCCTCCCATTTCAGCAGGCAACAATCGCCGCGCCGCATCGCCGTGCACATCCCCACGATTATGATGGGCCGGATGAATTCATCCGCCCGGGCTGCCTCCGTGATCGCCGCCAATTCCTCCGGCGTGAACGGCTGGTGGAACACCGTCTCTGTTTCCCGCGTCGGCGTGTCGGCAAACGGATTGATGCCGCCCGCCGGCAGCAGATACTTGAACGTCGCCCGCAGCAGTTTGAGCGTGTCATTCCAGGTTTTGCCCGTGACCCCGCGTTTCGCCTCCGCGTCCAAGAACGCCCGAGCCACCGACCGCGTCACCTGAGCCAGTTCCTCCGCTTTGGGATTCTCTTGGCACACGAACTCCGCAAAACGGGTAAGCGTGGATTTGCACTGCGCCGCGTAGCGGGCATTCGGTTGTCGTCTTCGCGCGATCTTCTCCCACTCCGCAGGCAACGCCGTCAGCTTCACCGACTTGATTACCTCGCCCGTCTTGATCTCATAGAGCTTTTCCACCAATCTTGCCGAACCCTGTTTTGTGCGCGCTTCCTCGACAATGCCATCTAACTTTGCCTGTGCCGTCGCACGTGAACGCTCAAATGCTCCGTTGCCTTCATCGCGTAGCGATCGTGAAATCGGCGGCGTTCCGGCGATTTTAATGAAGAGGTTGGGGCGGACAAGACGGCCATTGATTAATCTTGGCATCAAAATAAAAGGAACTCCGCCTACATCGCTGTCTTTGAAAGATGAAGGCAATATGGATTTTGAGCGATCCCGCGTAGTTGCACAGGCGAAATTGGACAGTGTTATCGAAGAAGCGCGCACGAAACAAGGTTCCGTCCGGTTGGTGGAAAAGCTTTATGAGATTAAAACTGGCGAAGTAATTAGGACGGTATTGCTGGAAAATCTTTTCCAAGAATGGGCGAAAATTCCGCGCAGACGCAAACTGGATGAACGCTATTCATCGCAATGCCAGTCCACGCTTAAACGATTCGCGGCATTTGTCCGCAGCGAAAACACAAAGGCAACTGAAATCGCCCATGTAACCCGCACGGCGGCGCAGTCATTTCTGGATGCAGAGTCCAAGCGTGGTGTTACAGCCAAAACTTGGAATGAAACGCTCAAGCTATTGCGGACGACTTTCAAACACCTGCTTCCGATTGGCGCAATCAATCCATTTTCAACTGTGCCGACACGAGAAACAGAAACAATTTTTCGCAAGCCATATTCGCCCGAAGAATTGGCGGCAATCTTGGAAGCCGCCCGCACCGACGAATTTATACGCCCGATTTTAATCACAGGAATTTGCTCGGCAATGCGGCGGGGCGATTGCTGTTTGCTTGAATGGACAAAATTGGATTTAGAAAATCGTTTTATTTCCGTTAAAACAGCCAAGACAGGGCAAACGGTAGACGTTGTTTATTGCGCGAGACTTCAAAGCCTTGGCCAGATTTTCAAGCCACAAGCGACCGGGAATTCCATAAGGACGCACTTTATCACAAATCCCTGGACGGTCTTCGTCGTGAACAATGACACGGTGCGGCTTATCTACGGCAATGGCTTTGCCGTATTCCGCACCAAAAGGGTAAAAATTCCGCAGCGTGGGCCGTTGCGAATGATGCTTACCAAACGATGAATTGCAGAGTCATTAAAATTAGTTGGGAAATCAAAAATAACCAAAAAACGAAATGGCTCGGCAACTTCGTTGGCCGTATGGTTGTAATCCCGTATGCTGGCGTAATCGTGCCGAAGATATTTTTGAATCACCATTTCCATGTGCTCGGTAAGCTTGCCTAACCGAGAACGCAATGGCTGCATGACATCGTTCTGCAAGCTGGCCAACAGCTCCGCAAGACGGTCGGCATATTCAAACTCGGTCAACCGACGGCAATGGTTATTATTCTTTCAGTGTCGGCGACGGGAATTGGAGTGTGGGCCCGGACTGCGGTAACTTAACCACGCTTGGTTGCCAGTGCGTCAGCCAGCAGTTCGTGAATATCTCGGGCAGCTATATTGAGCAGGATTTTGCCGTGCAAGCCAGCAATCCCCAGCCCGTTCTCAGTTCGGCCAACTGGCGCACGAATAATTTTAAGATGCTCATCGCCGGGGTCGCCAGTCAGAATTACACGGGTCAAATGTCCACCAACTTGAGCCCTGCTAACTGGACGACGCTCTACGTCACCAACAACCCGGCGGCCGGCTCGTTTCTTTTGTCCGATCCGAATGCCACCAACCAACAGTGCTTCTACCGCATCTTGATTGGGCCGTAATCTTTGGAACATGTTATCATAAAATTCATCCAGTAGCGTGAAGCCGTGTAAAATCTTCTAGATTAATTCGCAGACTGGCGATTTGATTAAAAAGTGCGGGCGGCCGTCAAGAGCGATGTGCGAGAACCTCGCCAGCCGCCCGTTGCCCGGAACCATTTCCGGTCAACTGAGGTGAGGTAGGGGCGCCGCGCTGCGGCGTCAGGTCATCGCAGCGCGTTGACCCTACCATTTTACATGGACATGATGGAGCCGGAGTCTGTAAAATTGCTCGCGCTTGATTGGGCATCAATATTTTGTCTTGGATGGTTTTGGTTCGCCCCGCATATTCAGCCACCCGAAACACCATGCCATTCACCGTTACCCAACCGCTGGGACGAGTCCCCTCGTTCGCCGAACTGCAAGCACTGGCCGGACAGCATGGCGTCCAGATCCACGGCGATGGTCGGGCCGGCGAGTTTTTCCATCTCGGCCGCGAGCAGTCCAAGGTGAGCGGGAATTATCGCTTTGAGCCGGACGGCCGCCTGCGCGGGGAATTCATCGGCAACTTTCTCGGGAAACTGGCCGGGACCATTGTTGTCCAGACGGGCAAAGCCGAAGTCACCATCACCGCCAAGCCTTTCCTGCTGCTTGAGGCGGTCTTGAAGGCGAAGCTGGCCGAGGCGCTCGCCGAGGTATGCGCGCAATTTACACCGGAAAGCCAGGCAGGGTTCGACTGACGCCAGCACGGCGAGCTGCCAGTAACCGTTCTATCGCAGCCTCTGCAAACCGCAGCCGGCCGCCATTTTTTCTTCAATTGAAAAAACGTGAAACTAATGCGATTAGTCCTGCGTCTGGAGAGGTGAATGTTGAAACTGCTTTCATCGGAACGTTGGAGCTACGAAATGGCGGCGCACCTGCTAAACCGCGCTGGTTTCGGCGGCGCGCCGTCAGAAATTCAGAAGCTGGCCGACCTGGGGCCGGACGGCGCGGTTTCCTTCCTGCTTGATTACGAAAAAATTCCCGATCCGACCTTGAATCCCGACTGGGCCAGGCCCAACCCGGCGGAGATGGCGCGGCTGCGTGACATCAACCAGCACGGCACGCCGGAGGAGAAGAAGGCAGCGCAGCAGGCGGATGGAAAGGCCCAGCGCGAGCGCATGATGGAATTGCGCGGCTGGTGGCTGCAGCGCATGACGCACGGGCCGCGACCGTTTCAGGAAAAAATGGTTTTGTTCTGGCATGGGCATTTTGCAACGAGTGTGGACAAGGTGCGCGAAGCCTATTACATGTGGCGGCAGAACGAGCTGTTTCGCCGGCTCGCCACCGGCAACTGGCAGCAACTGCTCACCGCCGCCGGCAAGGATCCGGCCATGCTCATCTGGCTCGACCAGGCGCAAAGTAACAAGCAGCATCCGAACGAAAATTTTGCGCGCGAGGTTATGGAACTGTTTGCGCTTGGCGAAGGCCATTACACCGAGCACGACATCGCCGAAGGCGCGCGCGCGCTGACCGGCTGGTCGCTGGACCGGCTGGATCAACAATATGTTTATCGTCCGAAATTCCATGACGACGGCGTGAAGACGTTTCTGGGCCGCACGGGAAATCTCGACGGCGACGACGTCATTGCGCAGATTGTCGCGCAGCCGCAGGCGGCAAAGTTCATCACGGCGAAACTGTGGAATTATTTTACCGGGCAGGAACCGTCGCCGGAATTAAACGTCGCGCTGGCCACCGTCTTGCGCGCGAACGGCAATAATTTTAAGCCGTTCCTGCGCGTGATGTTCCGCAGCGAGGAATTTTACGGCGACGACATCGTGCGCAATCAGGTGAAAAGCCCGGTGCAATGGCTGGTCGGCAGCGTGCGAATGCTGGAGTGCGATTTGCCGCCGACGCTGGCGAGTTGGGGCATGACGCGGCAGCTCGGACAGGATTTGTTCGCGCCGCCAAACGTCAAGGGCTGGGACGGCGGCGTCACTTGGATCACGACGAACACGCTGCTGGAGCGTTACAACGACGCCGATGCCATCGTGCATGGCTCGATCCCGCCGCTCACTGCCGGGGATTTTGCGGGCAAAGGCGGAGCGAACGGCCAAAAGGCCGAAAAAATGCTGCAACGAATCCGCATGGGCGGCGTTAATGTGGAAAAGATTTTGACACCGGCGGAGCGCGCGGACAAGGATCTGCTTGTGACCGCGCTGGAAAAGCGTCTGTTGCAGGCGCCGCTCAAAGGCGGGCAGGAACTGGCATTGAGCGAGTTTCTCGAATCGAAGCAAAAGTTAAATGACGCGGACATTCTCACAGTCATCCGGCTCGTGATGTCCACGCCGGAATATCAAGTCACCTGAAATTATGGAAGTGAGCGGGAAAAAGTAAGATTATGGATTATTTGTGTGTCTTTATTGGCGTAGTCGTCGTTTGGTTTTCGAAAGGTTGTAAATACAACCTTTGGGGAGAACTGAAAACGGTTAAGACTTTGGATTTTTTTCGGCGGTGTGAAGGAATTATCGGTTTGGTAACAATTCTGGCAATTGTCGGGTTGATTTGGTTTTTGGTTCATTCTCTATGAAAATTCAAATTTGGACAACAATATGAAAAACGAAATCACTCTTCGGACGCGGCGCGAATTTTTGCGGACGACCGTGCTCGGCAGCGCGCTGTCGTGGACGTTGCCGGCCTTCCTCGCCAACACGCTGTCCGCGCTGCAGAGCGAGGCGGCGGATTCCGCCACGCAAATCACCACCGGCAAGGACGCGACCATCCTCGTCGTGCTCCAGATGGCCGGCGGCAACGACGGCCTCAACACCGTCGTGCCGTATGCCAATGACTTTTATCACCGGGCGCGTCCGAAGATTGGTTTGTCGGCGGATAAAATCATCAAGGTGGACGGCGACATCGGTTTTCACGGTGCGCTGACCGGTTTCAAGAGTCTTTACGACGCCGGGAACCTCGCCGTCGTGCAGGGCGTCGGCTATCCGAACCCGAACCGCTCGCATTTCCGCTCCACGGAAATCTGGCAGACCGCCAGTGACTCGGAGCAAATAGAAAAATACGGCTGGCTCGGCCGCTACTTCGACAACGCCTGCGCCGGGGCCGACCCGACCGTGGGCGTGACCATCGGCAGCCAGTTGCCGGAGGCTTTTTTTGCGAAGACGCCGAAGGGCATCTGTTTCAACAATCCGCAGAACTACCGGTTCATGGCCAGCGGGGCGACGGAGGAATCCTACAAAAAGTTAAACGAGCTGGAAATGTCCAGCCCGCTGCCGGACGGCGGCCCGACGATGGCACCCGAGGAAAATTCCGGCGGCAGCATTGCGATGTTGCCGGCGGGCATGCCGATGACCGGCGGCCGCGCGGTGGATTTTATTTCACGCACCGCGCTCGACGCGCAGTTGAGTTCCGAAAAAGTTCGCGACGTCGCCGCGCGCGTGCAAAATCAGGCCGTTTATCCCGGCTCGGTTCTGGGCAATTCGCTCAAGCTCGTCGCCAAGCTCATCGGCGGCGGATTGCCGACGCGGGTTTATTACGTTTCGCAGGGCGGCTACGACACGCACACCAACCAGCTCGGCACGCAGCAACGCCTGTTGCAGGATCTGGGCGACTCGACCAAGGCGTTCGTGGACGACATGAAGGCGCAGGGCAACATGGGCCGCGTGCTGGTGATGACGTTCAGCGAATTCGGCCGGCGCGTGAACGAGAACGCCAACGGCGGCACCGACCACGGCGCGGCGGCACCGATCTTCGTCGTCGGGAACAAGGTGAAAGCCGGGCTGTTGGGCCGGTATCCGAGCCTCGCACCGCAGGATTTGTATCAGGGCGACATCAAATACAACGTTGATTTCCGAAATGTTTACGCCAGCGTTTTGGAAAACTGGCTGAAGACCAAGAGCGCGCCGATTCTCGGAAAACAATTCGAGCCGCTGCCGTTGGTTTGATGGAAGCGTGGTCAGGACGCGATGGAATGAGTCCTGACCGCGTGAGTTGCTTCCGTTTATTTGAATTTGATTTTATTCGGCAGAAAGAGGAGGCCGATGCCGCCGACGATTAGCATCAACCCCACCGGGCCGAGCTTTACCCACGGGACGCCATGCGAAGGCTTGCCCTGCGAAACCAGCGCGGCGATGGTCAGAAAAATTCCCAGCGGCACCATCACAAATCCCAGCGCCCGATACCATTTATTCTTGGTCATGGAGCTAATTTCAATTTACGAATTTCGAATGCCTAATTAAGGAAAGATCGCTCACTAGTGAATGGTGCATTCGACATTTTAAATTCACAATTCGCAATTTCATCACGATTTCAGCACCGCGATGAATGCCTCCTGCGGGATGTCCACGTTGCCGATGGATTTCATGCGCTTCTTGCCTTCCTTCTGCTTCTCCAGCAGCTTGCGTTTGCGCGACACGTCGCCGCCGTAGCATTTCGCCGTCACGTCTTTGCGAAACGCGCTGATGACTTCCGACGCGACGATCTTTCCGCCGATGGCCGCCTGAATTTTCACCTGGAACTGCTGGCGCGGGATGACTTCCTTCAATTTTTCCGCCAGCGTGCGGCCCCGGCCTTCCGCCTTGGTGCGATGCACGATGCAGGAAAAGGCGTCCATCGGCTCGGTGTTCACGAGCATGTCCAGCTTCACCATGTCGGATTCCATTTCGCCGTCGAACTCGTAATCCATCGAGCCGAAACCGCGCGTCATGCTTTTGATGCGGTCATGAAAATCAATCAGGATTTCGTTCAGCGGCAGCCGGCTGGTCAGCATCACGCGCCGCGCGTCGAGCGTTTCCGTGTGGTCGAGCGCGCCGCGCTTTTCCGAGATCAACGCCATCATGTCGCCGATGCTTTCGTTGGGGCAGATGACGAACGCCTTCACCATCGGCTCCTCGATCTTCGCGATGTGGCTCGGGTCGGGCATGAACACCGGATTATCAATCGTCTTCACCGTGCCGTCGTTCATCGTCACGCGGTAAATGACGCTCGGATACGTCGCGATGATGTCCATGCCGTATTCGCGTCGCAAACGTTCCTGCACGATCTCCAGGTGCAACAAACCGAGGAAGCCGCAGCGGAAACCAAAGCCGAGCGCGACGGACGTTTCCGAGGAATAGACGAATGCCGAATCGTTCAATTGGAGCTTGGCCATCGCCGATTTCAGGTGCTCGTAATCCGCCGTGTTGATCGGATAAATGCCGCTGAACACCATCGGATGAATCTCCTTGAAGCCCGGCAGTTCGCTGGAAGGATGGCGCGCGTCGGTGATGGTGTCGCCCATCTTCACCTCGGCGGCGGTCTTGATGTTGGCGGTGAAATAGCCGGTCTCGCCTACTTCCAATTTCTCGCGGATGTAGGGCTTGGGATTGAAGCTGCCGACTTCCTTCACCTCGACGTTTTTGCCGGAGTGCAGCAGCTTGACCATCATGCCCGGCTTGATCTCGCCGTTGAATACGCGGACATGCGTGACGACGCCTTTGTAGGTGTCAAAATATGAATCGAATGCCAGCGCCTGCAAGCTCGCCTCGCCCGTCGGCTTGGGCGGCGGCACGCGCGCAATGATGGCTTCGAGAATTTCCTCAATGCCGATGCCCTGTTTCGCGCTGCACGGAATCGCCCATTCGGCGGGAATCGCCAAGACATCCTCCAACTGCTGCTTGGCCTGCGGGACGTTCGCATGACCGAGGTCAATTTTGTTGATGACGGGAATGATGGTCAGGTTCAGCTTCGACGCGAGATGATAATTTGCCACGGTCTGCGCCTCGACGCCTTGCGCGGCGTCAATCACCAGCAGCGCGCCTTCGCACGCGCTCAAGCTGCGGGAGACTTCGTAGGAAAAATCCACATGGCCGGGCGTGTCAATCAGGTTCAACTCGTAGGTCTCGCCGTTGCGGGCTTTGTAAGTCATCGTGACTGGATGCGCCTTGATGGTGATGCCGCGTTCGCGCTCCAGATCCATCGCGTCGAGCAACTGGTCCGACATGTCGCGCGTGGCGATGGTGCCGGTCATGTGCAGCAGGCGGTCGGACAGCGTCGTCTTCCCGTGGTCAATGTGGGCGATGATGCTGAAATTTCTTATGTGTGCGGCGTCCATTATTTCTCTAAATCAGAGCGCGACAGGATAACGGGAAAACGCGTGATGAAAAGGAAATTTAGCCGGCTGTGTTGCCCTTCTCAATTAGCCCGGCGGGCAAATCGCTTCCTATGAACAATTCTTATAGCGATGACCCAAGACAGCGGTGCAATCCTGGGTTGAGGGATGAAATCAGGTCACCCACGAGCTGCTGGACGGTTCGCACGGATTTATTTTTCTTGATGGCGATATAAGACTCGGCGAGGTGCGCCTTCGCCCGTTCAGATGCGCGCGGGCGTTGCCGCCAACACCCTATGAATGTAGCCATTCCGCAGGGCCGTTTCGGCGGCGGCGAGCTGCCCCAGAAGCGCCTGCCGCCGGCTTTCAATCGCCTTGATTTCAGCGGGATTCATAGTGGTTATGAAAATCGGTGCTCCAGTCGTTCGTGATCCAGAATCGAATTGTCGTTCAGCACGACATTGGATTTCGGAAACCCATGCTTCGTCGAGGACCGGCGCACCTGGATGTTTTTAGGCATGAACGCGGGCGACGCGACCTCTCACGAGCGGGGGGCAGCAGCAATTCCAGCCCCAACCGCCGGTATTTTATGATTTTACATTCTCACCGCCTAAATCGGTTTCAGTCTTGGCACTGGCTGGCGCAGATGAACGGATCGTTGCGGCTCATGATCAAGCGGTCTGTTCGGCAATGCGGGAACTTGAACCTTGCGGCAACCCGTGTTCGAGCTGGAGGCGGATTGGGGGAATACTCGAAATGGCGATTACGCTGACCGCCAGTGGTCTCTTTCACTTTTTTTAGTTCCGCAAATTGTTTCAATAACTTATCGGCGGTCATAAACGCGCAGCCCAGCCGTTCCTCCACCAACCGCGCGGTTACACGGGTTGCTCAAACAAATAATCAAGCAGGCCGACGGCATCCACCTGCTTGGGCAATTTGTCGCGGACTAACGTCAGATGTTTCTGCCTTAGCTCCAATATACGGCGAGCCGTTTCCGTAGCGGAACGGCTGACCTACCCACGCCTTTAAGGAAAAATTTCAACCATGCTTCCAATGCCCGTCGTTACGAATGATGAGGCAATGCACGAAGTTTTACCGCCAGTTAAAAAACATGCCGGACGAAACGCGCGTATTCGTTGTAGGTTGCGTTTTTGAAATTGGCACGGCGCGCGCCAAGCCAAAGTTCAATTGGGCCAGCGCTGATTGATTTAAGTTGGAGATCAAGCCAAGCGTCCAAGTTTCCTTGAAAATTTTCAGAATTGACCGTCTTGTCGCCGCCGTTTTTGAAGCATATCGGCCAAGCGATTCATCATATTTCTACAACAATTCTTCCAGCGTCATTTTTCCCCCGAGCCGCATCAACTTTGTTGATTTTGGCAAGTTCCTCGTTGAGTTGGCGCTTGGCAAATTCGCGGTCAGTGGTGTTGAGACTGTGATGAATGAGCTTGCCCTTGTTCCAATAGCGTGCATAATAAACCTCGCTTGACATGTAGCGGTAAAGGTTTTCGCCGATTCTGCTAAATACATCCGTGCGTGAGTGGGCCGTTTTCATACCACTCACAATTGCGTGTAGAAGCAGAAAATTGCGAGGCAAAAATATCGATGTAAGTAATTGAAGACTGGTGGTTGGGGTCTTAGCTCAGTTGGTAGAGCGTCTCGTTCGCAAAAAGATTCAGCCGTTTAGACCCATTTTCCACCATCTGCCCTCATTTGGACAATCGCCTGTGAAATCAATGGTATTTTGATTTTTTGCCTGGACTCATACGGACTCTCAAACCCGCCAATTTTTCCTGCCGGTTAGGAGGAGGTTAGGAGGAATATGCCGACGCCTTGGGCTTTTTCCGATTGCAAAAAATGCGTCCGGCACGATTCACAGATAAGCTGACGGACTTCGTGATGTGACCGTTTCGGGCAGCAGGTTTCGAGTTGCGTTTGGGACGCAAATCCCACGAAACTCAGGTCTCTTGAAGAAATCGCTCGATTTCTTTTTTGGGGATCAGAAGATGACGGAGCGCGCGGGAAGGGCGTAATAATTTTCGGTTAATGAGCCGACGGACAGTTTTATCTGATACGCCCAAAATCTCTGCCACCTCCTTTATGCTAAATGCCATTCGCATGGAGTTGAGAAAAGGTCCATTTTCCTTTCCAATAGATTCCTGTTTGTTCAAAACACCGTCCTTGGGGCAGGAGTTTTCAAGCGATTCAGGCAGAGTCATTTTACTACTCCTTTCATACGCGAACCGCAGTTCGTTGCGCGCGGCGGTTTGGTTTTGTCTGCGTTTGTTCCTGTAAGTTCTTCTCCTCGGTTTCATCATCAGTAGCCGACTCTGCTTGAACCGGAGCCTGGTTCTTTGTGAGATCGAGTTTCTCCTCAATCTCCGACTGGCGTTTGACCAGGTGATGATACCGTTCCTCCTTCTCGAAGGGTGCGCCGACCTTGGCGTCCAGTTCGACCCCGCGCTTTTGTGAATCGCGGATGTCGGTTTCCAGCCGCGCGGCGCGTTCCTCAAAACCCTGCACCTCGGATTCCAGCGAACGGATGGTGCCCAAGGGC
>Ga0302320_10018404_pt1 | contig 14088 bp, 8 predicted proteins | sample Bog_T0_3_FD_202130 | JGI IMG/M metagenome (GOLD analysis project Ga0302320, IMG submission 202130) | Peat permafrost microbial communities from Stordalen Mire near Abisko, Sweden - Bog_T0_3 | ecosystem: Environmental > Terrestrial > Soil > Wetlands > Peat | place: Sweden: Abisko, Stordalen Mire... | reverse complement strand
GGGCGGCAGCTCGCCGCTCTCCTCGGCGGCGTAAACACCCTTCGACGGTCCCAGCATCCAGGTGCTGATCACCGCGAGCGTGCCGAGGCCCACGAGAGCCGCCATGACCTTCGTCGCCCAGCCACCCAGGCCCAACTGCTGGAAGAAGTCCTGGAAGGACTGCATCAGCCCCGACACGAGGCTGAGCTTGTCTTGGGGCACGACGAACGCGATCGCCAGCGTCGCCAGGACCGAGACCACGAGGATGAGCCCGGTCGACAGAAAGACGGCGCGCGGGTAGTCGCGTCGTATGTTGCGGGTCTCTTTGGCGTGATAGCCGGCCATCTCGACCCCGGCAAAGCCGAGCAGGACGCCGGCGAAGAAGACGACGTTGTTCACGCTCCCCAGATCGGGCATGAGCTTGCTGACGTGAAAGGGGATGGCGTTGTGCCGTCCCGCGACCAGCCAGAAGATGCCCAGGCCGATCAGCAGCGCCGCAGGGAACAGCGTGCCGACCACCACGGCCAGGTTGTTGAAGCGCAGGATCCCCCTGAGGCCGAAGAAGTTGGCCAGCGTCAAAGCCCAGAACACCACCAGCATGACGACGACCAGGTAGAGCTTGTTCTCGGCAAGGCTCGGGGCAAAGATGTACGCGAGCGTGGCCGCCACGAACGAGAGGACGGTCGGAAACCACACGACGTTCTCGATCCAGTCGAACCAGACTGCCAGAAAGCCTGTCTGCGAGCCCCACCCCTGCTTGACCCAGGCGTACATGCCGCCGGCGCGCGGCCAGCCGGTGGCGAGCTCGGCCGCCACGAAGGCCAGCGGTATGAAGAAGAACACGGCCCCCGCGACGTAAAAGGCGATGCTCGCCCAGCCGTATTCGGCGAGGCTCGGCAGGCTCCGCAGGGTAAGGATCGCCGCGACGGTGATCAGGGCGATCCCGCCGGGGCCGAGGAACCGCGACGCCGCGGGCGGCGGCGAGGCGGCCCGCCGCACGGCGGGATGTTGACTACGACTCAGTCGCTGGGCTGGCATGGCGCTCCTTCACTGGGGGTCCGGCTCACACGCGCGAGACGGCTCTGATGAGGTCACTCGGCGGCTGGCGACCACCATCGGGGAATGGCCGTCAGCTCGCTTCAGGCGATGACGGTGAGGGTGTAGTCGCCGTCGTCGCGACCCACGCCGTGCAGGGCATGCTCGAAGCCGGGGAATCGTCGGTCGAACTCCTGCAAGGCATCCAGGTAGGCGATGTGGGGACCGTCGGGCGCGCCGCAGTTCTCGCCCGGCATGAGCAGCGGGATGCCGGGCGGGTAGGGCACGACGCCGACAGCCGTGGTGCGCCCGGCGGCAGCGGCGAGCGTGACCTGCTCGACCGTGCCGTGCACGACGTGGGCGAAGGCGTCGGCGTTCTTCAGCTCCGGGGTCGGCAGCGTCGCGAACGCCGCGTGGAGCGCGTCGAGCTGCCCGGTCGCTCGCAGGGTCTCGTGCATCTCGCCGGCAAGGTCGGCGAGCCCCATCGACCCATAGACCCTGGGGGCTCCGGCGACCACGGCCGGCAAGACCCGGGTGAGCGGCGCGTTGCGGTCGAAGTCGCGCTTGAAGTCGCACAGCGTGGTGAGCAGCGACCCCCACTTGCCCTTCGTCACGCCCATCGAGAACAGAAAGAGGACCGAGAAGTCCTGGGTCTTTTCGGCGACGATCGAGGCGCGCTCGTCGAGGTAGGCGGTGAGCAGGGGCGCCGGAATGCCCCAGCGTTCGAGCCTGCCGTCGTCACCCATGCCGGGAGTGAGCACCGTGACCTTGATCGGGTCGAGCATGGCGTAGCCGTACGGCAGCCCGCTGAAGCCGTGCCAGGTGTCGTCGGGATGCAGCTGCCAGGGGGCGGCACTCTTGACCAGCAGCTCGTCGGGTGCGTCGTGGAAGGCGACGCTGTGGCCGGTCGCGGGCTCCGTGACGCGATCAGGCTGCCAGCCACGGAAGAACCAGTCGGCGCCGAAGTCGTAGGCCGTGCGCGCAAGGGCCTTGCGAAACGCCACCGCCTCCTCGATCGACTCCGTGGTGAGCACCTGGCCGCCACGACCCGCCATCATGCCGGCGGCCACGTCGTTGGACGCGATGATCGCGTAGAGCGGCGACGTGCTGGCGTGCATCATGAAGGCTTCGTTCAGGCGCGGCAGGTCGATCGGGCGGCGACCGTTGCGCACGTGGATGTACGACGCCTGCGACAGCGCCGCGAGCAGCTTATGCGTCGACTGGGTGACGAACGTCGTGGGGCCATCCGGCTCGGGGTCGCCGCGGTGCATGGCGTGGCGCTCGTGGTAGATGGGGTTGAAGGCGGCGTAGCCATACCAGGCCTCGTCGTAGTGGATGCGGTCGATGTGCGCGCCCAGCACCTTGTTCACGGTGGGGACGTGGTACAGCAGACCGTCGTAGGTCGAGTTGGTGACCGTGGCCAGGACGGGCCTCGCGCCCGTCGGGGCGAGCGGCGAGGCGGCGATCTTCGCGTCGATCGCCTCCCTGGTCATCTCCTCGGGCAGTATCGGGCCGATGATGCCGTAGCGGTTGCGGATCGGCATCAGGTAGACCGGCACCGCGTGGGTGATGGTATCGGCCTGCTCGATCGACTTGTGCGCGTTGCGATCGTTGACGACCACGTCGCCGGCGACGACCGAGGCCTGGTGGACAACGCGGTTCGAGGTCGATGTGCCGTTCGTCACGAAGAGCGTCATGTCGGCGTTGAAGACCTCGGCGGCGCGTCGCTCGGCCTCGCCGATGGGGCCGGAGTGGTCGAGCAGCGAGCCCAGCTCGCCGACTGAGGTCGAGAGGTCTGAGCGAAACATCTGTTCGCCGAAGAAGTCGAAGAAGAGGCGCCCCGTGGGCGACTTGCGAAAGGCCGCGCCGCCTTCGTGCCCGGGCGTGTGCCACGAGTACTCGTGCCGCGCCGCAAAGGCCCGAAGCGCGGCGAACATGGGCGGCATGATGGCGGCGCGGTGGGCGGCCGCGGCGTCGTGGAGCCTGCCCGCGATCCAGTCGGCCGTGTCGTCGAGCAGGTAGACGTACTCGTTGACGTGTCGGGTCACACCGGTCGGAACGTCGGCAAGGGCGGTGCGGTCGGCCATGAGCCAGATCGGCAGACGATCGTTCTGCTCGCGGGCGCGGGTCAGCAGCTCCTGCGTGTGGACGGCATCGCCCGAGAGGTCCCAATCGACCACGGCGACATCGACCGACGCGTCGGCGCGCAGCACGGCCAGGCCGTCGTCGGCCGAATGCGCGGCGATGACGCGTACCCCGAGGTCGTCGAGAGACCGGTCGAGCGCGCCCAGCGCGCGGCCCTCAGCCGAGTCTGCGGCGGACCCATCGTGGACGATGAGGACGGTGAGGGGGACTGGTGCGCATGACATGTGGACCTCCGTGGCAGCTTGGCGAGTCGGCCCGGTGAAAGGACGGAGTCGCGGTGCGCGGCCCGGGGTGAGCACGGGGGGCCACGTGAGTCGCATGACGTACGGAGTTCCCTGTTCCGGCCTCGTACGTCGGTCTGCTTGTCAGCGGCGCCGCCACCTCCCGCCCTCGTTCGCAGGCCGGGCGAGCCGAGCCGGAGGCGGCACGGGCGCAGCGACGTTCATTGACGAGCGCCCTTCGCGCATCCGGTAAGACGGGACGACGCAGGGTGCGAGGATCGTTGCGGGAATCGCGCCGAAGGTCGTGCGCGGTGGGTGTGGCCGGCGGTACGCGGCCGGCGGAAGCATCGTTGTGGCCACGAGGCGAAGGTCGAGGTCGTGCGCCAAAAGCGGGGCGGCCGAGTCGCCGAGTACGTCTATGCCTGCATCTCCCACTGTCCCCTTGGCTCCAAAGTCACCAGTGCCCTCGCGGGACGGAAAACGCGGGTGGTCATCGTCTCGGGCGGTCACGTCGGGCGCACACGGCGTTCGTGGACGCCCTCTAAGTATTATGGTAATCCGCCAGATTCAAACGCGCGGCCACAGCACGCCGACGCCGGCCGAGGACGCTGCCGGCGCGCTCGGACTCGAACCTCGGCCGACCCGGGCTCGTGCCGCGCACGAGCGACCGCCGCCCGCCGGGGAGCGCCTGTTACGTCAGCCGCAGGACGACCACCTGCAGGTCGTCACGCAACCGGCCGCCCCCGAAGGCGCGAGCGGCGGCGGCCACGCCGTCGGCGACAGCCTGAGCGGGATGGCCGTGCAGGTCGGAGACCGCTTTGAGCAAGCGTGCCTCGCCGAACAGCCGGATGCCCTGGCGAGCCTCGGTGACGCCGTCGGTGTAGAGCACGAGAGCGTCGTTGCGGTCGAGCTCGACCTCGGCGTTCGCGAAGGTGTACGCGAACGACCCGAGCGGCGGTCCGAACTCGACGTCGAACACGCCGCAGGCCGCGGCGCCAAGGCGGACGGGCGCGGGGTGGCCGGCGCTCGCGTAGCTCATGCGCCCGGTGCCCGGGTCGAGCACGGCGCAAAAGGCCGTCACATGGGGGTCGTCGGGGTTGAGCTTGATCAGGAGGTCGTTGGTGCGCCCCAGCACGAACGCCGGCGAAGGGTCGATCGTGGCGAAGGCGCGCATCTTGGAACGCACGGTCTCGGTGTGCCCGGCCGCCTTGACCCCCTTGCCGGCGACATCGCCGATCAGCGCCACGACGTGCGTATCGTCGACCACAAAGACGTCGCTGAAGTCGCCACCCACGAGCTCGGGCTCGAACGCGGCCCTGGAGACCCAGCCCAGCTCGAGGCCGGCGACGGCCGGCAGCGGGTGCAGGAAGTTCTGCTGCAGGGTGAGGGCGATATGGCGTTGCACTTCGTAGCGGCGGGTGAGCTCGTCGACGTCGAAGAGCGTCATGACCGCGCCGTCGATGCGCCCGTCGACGGTCTCGTAAGGGCGCACCTGCATGATGTACCAGCGTCCCTGGTCGTCTTGTACCTCACGCTCGCGCAGGGTCGTCGAGGCGATCACCTCGCCGAGCACGGAGGCCAGGTCGACCACATCGATGGGCAGGCGAAGGTCGGTGATCGGTCGCCCGATGTCGCCGGGGATCACCTTGAACAGGAGCTCGGCGGCCGGCGTGAAGCGCCGGATGCGCAGGTCGCGGTCGACCATGATGATGGGAAAGCTCACGCTGGCCAGAAGGTTGGTGAGGTCGTCGCCCACCTGGCCGAGCTCGCTGTTGCGGGCGCGCAGCTCCTGGTTGGTGGACTGCAGCTCCTCGTGAGTGGTCTCGAGCTCCTCGTTGACGCTCTGCATCTCCTCGCCGCTCGAGAGCATCTCCTCGTTGGCCGCGCGCAGCTCCTCGTTGACCGCCTCTTTGTCTGAGACCACGGCTTCAAGGCGCTCCCGCGTCGCGTTCAACTCGTCGCGCAGCCGCCGCAGGTCGTCGGCCTTCGCCGGCGCCGCCGCGGTCTTCGCCGGGCCGTCGGGCCCCGCCGGCCGCGCGGCCTCCTCAAAGAGCACGACGAAGTGCGCCGCGCCGTTGGCGTCGAACGGTATGGCGTGCAGGTCGACCGCCCGACGTCCGGCATCGCCGTCGCCGAAACGCAGACCCGAGAGCACGACTCTGCCCCCCGTGCGGGCGGCATCGGCGAGCGCGGCCCGCACGTCGCCTGCCAGGTCGTCGCGGATCATGTCGAGCAGGTTCAGGCTCGGCCTGCCGGGCCTGTTGGCGAGGTAGGGCTTCGTGTCGCCGCGAAACTCGACGATGGCGTACTGCGCGTCGACCGTGACTCCCGCCGGCGCGAACCCGGCCAGCACGGCCGCGTCGGCCCGCTCGCGCACGCTGGGCTTGACCTTTGGGGGGGCAACGGGCGGCGCGGCGGCCGGGCTGCCGGTCCCTTCGTGGTCGTCGCGGATCGGCAGGAATACGGCGCCGGCCGCGGCAGGGAGCTTCTTGAACACCTTGTGTTTCTTGTCGACTGCCTCGAACAACTGAGCAGAGCCGCCCAACGACTCGGAGCGGCCCAGCACCAGGTATCCGCCGGGCACGATCCCGTAGTGCAGACTGGGGATGACGCGCCGCTGCAAGGCGGTTCCGAGGTAGATGAGCAGATTGCGGCAGCTCACCAGGTCGAGCCGGGGAAACGGCGGGTCGGCGGTCACGTCGTGGCGCGCGAACACGCACAGGTCGCGCACGGTCTTGGCGACCTTGTACCCGTCGCCGTAGGCGACGAAGTAGCGACGCAGCAGATCGGGGGGGACCTGCGCGGAGATGCTTGGCGCATAGGTGCCCTGGCGTGCGTGCCGCAGGTCGGGCTCGTTGATGTCGGTGGCGAAGATCTTGACGGCGAGGTCGCGGTCCTGGCTGGCCATCGCGTCGAGCACAGTTATGGCCAGACTATAGGCCTCTTCGCCGCTGGAGCAGCCGGGCACCCAGATACGCACCGGGTCGCCGTCGTTCTTTAGCGCCAGCAGTTCGGGCAGGACCAGCTCGCGCAGCACGGCGAAGGTCTCAGGGTCGCGGAAGAACTCGGTGACCATGATGAGGATGTCGCGGTAGAGGGCCTCGATCTCGGCGGGGTCCGAGCGCAGCCGATCGACGTAGTCCTGGAGATCGCTGCTTCGGCTGAGCAGGACGCGCCGCGCGAGGCGGCGCCGCACGGTGGGCAGCTTGTAGGCCGAGAAGTCGACTCCGAACGCGTCGCGCAGCAGGGCGAAGACATCGCCGAGCAAACCGGCGTCGTCGTCGTCGCTGCCGTCGGCGCCGGCGGACACCATCGCACCGATCAGACGAGGGTCGGCTCCCAGGCGGGCAAGCTCCGCTGCGATCTCACGCGGCGGTAGCACAAAATCGACCGCCCGCGATGCGATCGCGGCGGCCGGCATGCTCGGGTAGTCGGCCGACATCGGTTCCTGGGCGAAGGTCACGCCACCCGCCGACTTGATGGCCGCAATGCCCTGGGCGCCGTCCGAGGCGGCGCCCGAGAGGATGACGCCACACGAGAGCTCGCCCAGATCGGCGGCCAGCGAGCGCAGAAACGCGTCGATCGGCAGGTGGTGCCCGGCGGCGTCGTGGCGCGGCGTGAGCTTGAGCCGCCCTTCGGCGAACTCCATGTCGGCGTCGGGCGGTATGACGTAGACGTGATCGGGAGCGACGCACAGTCCGTCGCTCACCTCGATGACGGGCATGGCGGTCCTGGCGGACAGCAGGTGCGTAAGAAGACTGGGGTGATGCGGGTCGAGATGCTGCAAGAAGACGAACGCCATGCCCGTGTCGAGCGGCAGCTGCTCGAGCAGCGTGGAGAACGCCTGGAGGCCTCCGGCCGACGCCCCGATGCCGGCCACCACGCACGACAGCGGAGGCTCGCCGGACTCGACAGGCGTTGACGCCGCACCGTCGGATGATGGGCGCCCGACGGGACTTTCGTCAGTCACGCGCGCTCCTGTTCATAGGGTACAGGCACGTGCCGAACGCCAGACAATGGCGCCTGACGCTGTCGCGTAGCGTCGCTTGGTCTCCTGGAGTATACGCGGCGGTGCGCCGTTTGGCTAAGCGGTCATGGCGCCGCGGCGCCGCGGCGAGGCCAAAGGCGGCCGGGCAGGCCCGCGGGAGCCCGCGCCCGGAAAGCCTAGCGAGCCACCGGCAGGCGCACCTCGGTGACGTAGTCGGCGGGCGCCGCGCCGCTGTCGCTGCCCACCAGGTAGACCTCGCTGGCCGGGCCGGTGACCGCGTAGCCCAGCGCGGTGAGCTCTTTGCTGAGGGCATCGTACCCTGCGCCGATCTCGGCGTAGGGTCCGTTGTGGGTGGTAACGAGAGCGTAGTGACCGGGCAGCGTGCCGGAACGCACGCCCTGGCCGTTATCGGGCATCGTGCCGTGGGCGCCGAGCGCGATCGGCACCGCCACTTCGTAGTCGGCGTCGTCGGGGTCGGCGAGGTCCAGGTCGAAGCGCGCCATCGGCGGCCCCGCCGGCGCCAGACCGGCGTCGACGATCGCGGCGAAGAGCCGCGCGAACGGCTCCCGCATCTTCCTCACCGAGCCGTGCACGCCAAGGTAGGCGATGGTCTGTTCGGGTATGGCGATGAGTTCGACTGGGTTGGGCACGAGCGGGCTCCTTTGCCGGGCGACGAGGTCTGCGCTCGTAGGCTACCCGCTGAGGCCGGGCGCGCAACGCGACGGGTCGCGAGCACCTTTTACGTGGGCGCCCTCTCCGCCGGGACGTCGAGGACTTGGGCGGCTAGCCCTGGCGCGTGCGACAGTCCGGACACACGCCGTAGACCTCGAGATGATGGCCGTAGACGCTGAACCCCGTGGTGCGCTCGAGCTGGTGCTCGAGGTACGAGAGGTCACCGGCGCCGTCGAAGTCGACGACCTTGCGGCAGACCCCACAGATCAGTGGGTGGCTGTGGCCGATGCGCGTCGCCGTGTAACAGGTCTCGCCGTCACGCAGCTGCACGCGGCTGACCAACCCAAGGTCGATCATCAGGGCGATGGTGCGATAGACGGTCGACTGGCCGATGCTCTGGGGTTGCAGTGCCTCGACGGCCTCGCCGATGCTCGCGGCGCGATTCGACGACGAGAGGAATTCCCAGATCAGGCGACGCTGCCGCGTGTACGGTATGCCGCGCTGCGAGAACACGGCCTCGATATCGAGCTGTGGGCGTGGCGCCGACGCTTCCATGCCCGGAAGTCTTTTCAGATGCCGTGCTCCTGTCAACCGCCGATCGCCGTGGCCGTTCCGCCCAGGTGCGCGGCGACCAGGTGTGCGAGGCTCGCCGAGGTGGGGTGCGCGGCCTCGCAGTCCAGCCGCACGCCCAGCCCACGGGCCGTCGCCGTGGTCGACGGGCCGATGCTCGCGGTGAGCTGGCCGGCGACCGGTCCGGCTGGGTAGGCCTCGAGAAAGCGGCGCACGGTGGCCGAACTTGGAAAGGCGACCGCGTCGAAGTCGTCGAGAGGCGGCAGCGGAGCGTGCTCGTCGGTCGCCAGCTCGAGCACGGCAAGCTCGGCCGCCGCGGCGCCGCGCGCGACTAGACCGTCGACCGCATGGCCCTCGCCGCCGGCCTCGCCGACGAACAGCACACCGCGCCCCTCGGGCTGCGGAAAACCCGCGGCAAAGCCGGCGGCCTCGGCGGGCGCGTAGTCGACGTGCAGCCCGCAGCGACCGAGCTGCGCGGCGGTGGCCGGCCCCAGCGCGCCGAGCCGCGCCGCTCCCAGGGCGCGCACGTCACGACCCATGCCGGCGAGCTGTTCAAGCAGCGCCCCAAGGCAGGCCGGCGAGGCGAACACGAGCCAATCGGCCGCCGCCAGGCGCGCGAGCAGGTCGGCCGCAGCGGGCAGCGTCGCGGCACGCAGCACCGGCACTTCGCAGGTCTCGGCCCCGGCGGCCTTGAGCAGGCGCACCAGCTCGCTGGGCCGCTGCCGCACCCGCGGGACCAGCACGCGACGGCCGGCGAGCGGCTGCGAGTCGAACCAGGCGAGCTGCTCGCGCAGGCGCACGACCTCGCCGACGACGACGAGGGCCGGCGGGTGCAACCCGGCGGCGGTCACGCGAGCGGCGATGTCGAGCAGGGTGCCGGTCACCACGCGCTGGCCGGGCGTCGTGCCGCGCTCGATCACCGCGGCCGGCGTGTCCGCCGCGCGACCCTCCGCGACCAGCCGCTCGGCGATGAGCGTGAGGTGCGTCAGACCCATCACGAAGACGAGCGTGTCGGCGCCGTGCGCGATGCCGCGCCAGTCAAGCCGCGACTGCCCCCTGGTGGGGTCTTCGTGGCCGGTGATGATGGCCAGCGACGAGGCGTAGCGGCGGTCGGTGACCGGGATCCCGGCGTAGGCCGGCACGGCCACCGCCGAGCTCACCCCCGGTACGACGACGAAGGGCACAGCGCGCTCGCGCAGATGCGTGGCCTCTTCGCCGCCGCGCCCAAAGACGAACGGGTCGCCGCCCTTGAGCCGCACGACGCAGCGCCCGCGCAGGGCGTGCTCGGCCAGCAGCTCGTTGATGCGGTCCTGCGGGACGGCGTGCACCGCCGCCTGCTTGCCGACGTAGACGAGCTCGGCGTCGGGCGGCGCCAGCGCCAGCATGCTGTTGTCGGCCAGGCGGTCGTAGACGACCACGTCGGCGGCGGCGAGAGCCTCGGCGCCGCGGCGCGTGAGCAGCCCCGGGTCGCCGGGGCCGGCGCCGACCAGATAGACGGTGCCGGGCACACGGATCTCGGCGGGGCCGTCACCGGCTGCGCTGGCTGCAAGGTGGTGGTCAGGTGCCATGGCGGTCTATCCTTCTCGCGTATGTCTGATGGAAGCACAGAGGCGCCCGTGGGCGCGCCCTTCTACCTCGCCGCGCTCGACCTGCGCGGTCGTCGCTGCCTGGTGGCCGGCGGCGGCGGCGTCGCCCGGCGCAAGGCCCTGGGTCTGCTCGCGGCCGGCGCCGAGGTGCTGGTGGTGGCGCCACAGGTCGGCGACCTGCCGGCCGGCATCGCCGTCGAGCGGCGCGCCGTGCAGCCGGCCGACCTCGACGGCGCCGCGCTCGCGGTGTGCGCCACCGGCGACGCCCTGGTGAACGCGACGCTGGCCGCCGAGGCTCGCCGCCGCGGCGTCTGGGTGAATGTGGTCGACGACCCCGGAGCCGGCGATTTCACCGTGCCGGCCACGCTGCGCCGGGGCGCCCTGCAAGTGGCCGTCTCTACCGGCGGCGCCAGCCCCGCGCTGGCCGCGCGCCTGCGCGCCGAGCTCGAGGAGCGATTCGAGCCCGACTACGGCGCCCTGGTGGCGCTCCTCGGTGAGCTGCGCCGCGCCTGGGAACCGGCGGCCATCGCCGCCGGCGTGGCCCCCGACTCGCGGCGCAAGGCCTGGCAGCGCGTGCTCGACCTGCCGCTGCTCGAGCTGCTGCGGGTGGGCGACCATGCCGGCGCCCGCCGACGGGCGCAGGCCGTGCTCGACGACGCCTTGTCGAGCGCCGGCTGACAAACGCCCGCTCACCGCGGCTCCAGCCCGACGATGTCCTCGAGCAGCGCGCGGTCGAGGTGCGCCTCGAGGTGGTCGGCGAGGCGGTCGATGTCGTCGCCGGCCGGCGTGCTGGCGGGCCGTGACGGCAGCCCGCGGGCGCTGCGCAAGCCATTCAGAAAGGCGCCGCGCAACTCGGGGTCGTCGAACAGGCCGTGCACGTAGCTGCCGCAGACCACGCCGTCGGCCGACACGGCGCCGTCGTCGTGGGCCTCGCCGTCGGCGCCCCGCAACCGCAGGAGCGCGCCCACTCCGGGCCCGGCGACCGACTCGCCCATATGGATCTCATAGCCGCGCAGCGGCGTGCCCGCGGCGCCGAGCGCGCCGCCCAGCAGCTCGCCCTCGACCCGCACCGTGCGCTTGGCGGCAGCGAAGGTGGTCACCACGTCGAGCAGCCCCAGGCCCTCGACGGCCGCTTGGCGCGACTCCACGTGATCGGGATCGAAGATGCGGCGGCCGAGCATCTGGTAGCCGCCGCAGACGCCCACCACCGGCGTACCGGCGCGCGCGGCCAAGGCGATCGCCGCATCGAGACCGCGAGCGCGCAGCCACTCGAGATCGGCGATGGTGCTCTTGGTGCCGGGCAGCACGACCGCCGCGGCGCCGGCCAGCTCGTCGGGTGTGGTCGCGTAGCACACGTCGACGTCGGGCTCGTCGGCCAGCGCGTCGAGATCGGTGAAGTTGCTGATGAAGGGCAGGCGCACGACGGCGATCCGCAGCGGCGCCTGCCAGCGGCCCTGGTGGCGGCGGTCGTCGATGCCCAGCGAGTCCTCCTCGTCGCCGCGCCAGTCGGCCAGCATGGGCACGACGCCCAGGGTGGGCACGCCGGTGCGCTCGCGCAGGAACGCAAGGCCGGAGTCGAGCAGACCGGCGTCGCCGCGGAACTTGTTGATGATGAAGCCCTTGATGAGGGCGCGCTCCGCGGGCGTGAAGAGCTCCATGTGACCGACCAGCGAGGCGAACACCCCACCGCGGTCGATGTCGCCCACGAGCAGCACCGGGCAGTCCGCGTGGAGCGCCATCTTCATGTTGACGATGTCGTGGTCACGCAGGTTGATCTCGGCCGGGCTGCCCGCGCCCTCGATGACGATCAGGTCGTTGGCGGCTCGCAGGCGCGCGAACGCGGCCGTCACGGTGGGCCAGACCTCGGCCTGGTAGGCGTGGTACTCGCGCACCGACATGTGGGCCACCGCCCGGCCCAGCACGATCACCTGGCTGCCGGTCTGCGAGCTCGGCTTGAGCAGCACGGGGTTCATGTCGACGTGCGGCTCGACGCCCGCCGCCCGGGCCTGGTAGGCCTGCGCGCGGCCCAGCTCGCCGCCCTCGGGGGTGACGAAGGAGTTCAGCGCCATGTTCTGCGCCTTGAAGGGCGCGACGCGATAGCCGCGACGCGCATAGATGCGACACAGTCCGGCGGCGAGCACGCTCTTGCCCGCGTGCGAGCCGGTGCCCACGACCATAAGGACGCGGGCACCCTGACGGTGGGCGTCGGCGGCGCTTCCGGCACGGGCGCTTCCGGCACGGGCGTTGTCGGCACGGGCGTCGGTCATCAGAACTCCACTCCTCTGCGGGCCGCAACGGCCGGGTAGACGTGACGGACGGCTTGCATCTCGGTGATCAGGTCGGCGGCGTCGAGCAGCTCTCGTGCGGCGCCGCGGCCGGTGGCGACGACCTCGAGGTGGGGCGACCGCGCGGCCAGGCCGGCCAGGACGTCGGGCAACGAGACCAGATCGTGGCGCAGGGCGGCGTGCAGCTCGTCGAGCACGAGCAGGTCGCAGTCGTCACCGCCGAGCGCCCGGGCCGCCGCGGCCCAGGCAGCGGCGGCGGCGGCGCGATCGTCGCCGCTGGGAGCCCCGCGGAGCACACCGCTGCGGGCCACAGCCGGACGCACGACCTCGACCCCGGCGGCGCGCAGTGCGGCGAGTTCGGAGCTCTCGCGGCCTCCCTTGACGAACTGCACGAACACCACCCGCAGGCCGGCGCCACGCGCGCGCAGCGCCAGACCGACGGCGGCCGTCGTCTTTCCCTTGCCGTCGCCCACGTAGAGTTGCAGCAGGCCGCGCGAGAGACGGCGCACCGAGGCGTTGCGCGTGCCGGTGAGGCCGGGACCAGCGGCGGCCGGCGTCGCGGCGGCGGCACGCGTGGGCACGATCCCGCTCGCCGCGAGCCAGTCGAGCACCTGCGCCGACGTCGTCGCCCGAGTGGGCTCCACACCGTCGGCGCCTGCTCCGGGCGCGGCGCCCGCGGCCGTCGGCCTGAGCACGACGATCGCGGTGGCTCCGGCGAGCTCGGCGGCCTGCAACTTTTCGTCGAGGCCGCCCACGACGCCGCTCTGCTTGGTCACGAGCACGGTGGCGCCGAGGTGGCGCAGCAGCGCCGCGTCGAGGCCGGCGCTCGTCGGCCCCTGCAGGGCCACGATGTCGCGCGGCTCAAGGCCCGCGGCGGCGCATGCCCGCAGCGACTCGACGGTCGGCAGGACGCGCGCCACCAGGCGCAGGTCGGCGGCCCGCGCCGCGCTCACGTAGGGCGCCAGCGTCTTGCTGCCGACCGTCAGAAAGATGGCGCCCTCGCCGGCTCGCGCCACGGCCAGGGCCGCCGCCGCGGCGGCGTCGGCGGCGCCCAGAACACCCTCGGGCAGCGCCCCCGCGCAACGCTCGAAGCGCAGCAGCGCCCTGCCTCGGGCTGTGGCAGCCGCCACTACGGACGCCGAGATCTCCTGGGCAAAGGGGTGGGTGGCGTCGACGACGACCTCAGCCTCACCGACCAGCCGCTCGAGGCCGGCCGCGTCGAGCGCACCGCTGCGCACGGCGAGGCCGTCGCCGGCCGCCAGGCGCGCGGCATAGTCGCCGACCACGCTCAGGAGCGCATCGTAGCCGGCCGCCTGCAACTCGCCGACCAGCAGCCGCGCGTCGCTGGTGCCGCCCAGGACCAGGATCACGACGGGTAACCCCGCGGCGTGACCATGCGACCGCCGCGCACGACGGTCGTTGAGTCGCCCACCACGAGCACGGTCATCATGTCGATGTCTTCTTCGCGCAGCTCCGCAAGCGAGGTCGTGAGCACCCGCTGATCGGCACGCAAGGCGTTGCGCACCACCCCGACCGGTGTGTCCGGCGCACGCCGCGTGCGCAAGATGGCGAGCGCGCGGCGCAGGGGCTCGTGGCGCCTGGCGCTA
>Ga0302320_10018403_pt1 | contig 14088 bp, 7 predicted proteins | sample Bog_T0_3_FD_202130 | JGI IMG/M metagenome (GOLD analysis project Ga0302320, IMG submission 202130) | Peat permafrost microbial communities from Stordalen Mire near Abisko, Sweden - Bog_T0_3 | ecosystem: Environmental > Terrestrial > Soil > Wetlands > Peat | place: Sweden: Abisko, Stordalen Mire... | reverse complement strand
GCGGTGACGAGCGTGGCCGGCGGGCGTTGTGAATGAAAATCCTTGAGCGACCAGACGAGAAACTGATTATGGTTTGCGCCGCCGCCGCCGTGGCAACTGGAACTGGCGCAGGAATTCGCACCGAGAAATTTCACCGGCGCGTCCGCGCCGCGTGCCGCGCCAGTCGCAAAAACAACTCCGGCGACTAAGCACGCTGCCTGACGACAAATTGTTTTACTCACAGGGTTAAATTGGTTAATGGAGTGACAGCGTGAATGCAATCTTAATTGAATCCCTGCGCAATGCCAGTGGAGGCAGTTTGAGCTTCACCGTCGGGCTTGCATTGCTGGCTGGATTGCTGATCTGGCTCGCGATTGAAATTTGCCGCGCACTGCTCCGCGCGGAGGCCGAGCGCGTTCAGAGCCGCGTGACGCTGGAAAAACTGCGAGCACAGTTGCACGAGACGAAGCTCCGTTGCCGCGAGGCCGAGCAGGCGCAGCTTGGATGGAACGGCCTACGCAAATTCACCGTCGCCAAAAAAATCACCGAGTGCGACGATGTCCACGCATTTTACCTCAAGCCGCACGATGGTCGCCCTCTGTGCGCCTTCAAGCCGGGCCAGTATCTCACGTTCCAGCTCGATCTGCCCGGACGCGACAAGCCGCTGATACGTTGCTACTCGCTTTCCGACAGCCCGCATCAGAAGGATTATTACCGCGTCACGATTAAAAAGGAAAAAGCCCCGCCCGACAAACCTGATGTGCCACCGGGCGCGGGCTCGGGTTATTTTGCCGACACGGTGAAGGAAGGAGACATCCTTAATGTCAAAGCACCGACCGGCCATTTCTCCCTAGACATGACAAGGATGAATCCCGTCGTGCTCATCGCGGGCGGCGTCGGCATCACGCCGATGTTGAGCATGGCCAACGCCATCGCCGCCAGCGGCTCGAAACGCGAAGCGTGGTTTTTCTTCGGCGTCCGCAACCAGCGCGAACACATCCACAAGGTGGAACTGGAAAAGCTCGCTGCGAAAAATGACAACATTCATCTCCACGTCTGTTACAGCAAGCCGGGCGAGAAGGAAGTCAAAGGCAAAGACTACCATCACGAAGGCCGCGTCGGCATCGAGCTTTTGAAGGAACTGCTGCCGTCGAATAATTTCGAATATTACCTTTGCGGCAGCGGCGCGTTCATGAAAAGCATCACCGACGGCCTCGAAGCGTGGGGCGTGCCGGACAAGGACGTTTATTTCGAGGCGTTTGGCCCGGCGAGCGTTAAGAAAAAAACCGTCGCGCCCACAGCCGAGGAAACAAGTCATCTGACGAAAATAAATGTCACGTTCGGGCGCTCCGGCAAAACCGTCCGGTGGGAGGCTTCGGCGGGCAATCTGCTGGAGTTCGCCGCTGCTCAGGGAATTAAAATTGATTCCGGCTGTTGCGCGGGCAGTTGCGGTTCGTGCGTAGTCGCCATAAAATCCGGCGAGGTGGATTATCTTAAGAAGCCAGACGCGACGCCGGAATCGGGCAGTTGCCTGACCTGCGTCTGCCGCCCGAAAAATAATCTGGTTCTCGACGCCTAAAAATAAATGGCCGCCGCACCGACCATCCTCGAACGCCCGCAACGTTGGGACGCCGCGTTCGACCCGGATATGACGGACGCGGCACTGGATCGCCTGCTCGCCACTGCGCCGTTCCGCAACATGGACGCGGAAAAATTTCCGAAGCGCACGCCGCTCCGCGAAATCCTCCGCAACGATTCACGCATCCTCAAATTTCGCAAAGGCGAAATCGTCACGCGTCAGGGCGATTACGGCACGTCCGCATTTTTGATTTTGAACGGCGCGACACGCGTCGTGTTGAAACCCCACCTTCCGCCCGCGCTGCTTGGCCGGCAGTCGCCGGGCAAAAAAGGAATTTTTCGCACGCTCGCCCAGCTCTGGAACGGCTCGCGTCCGGCGGAAACTTTTTCCCGCGCGCGGCTTCGCCAAGCCGCCGGCCTTGGTGCGCGCCAGACGAAAAACGAAGTCCACGTTTTCCTCCAGGATTTGCCGCGCGTGATGGATCAGCATCGCACCGAGCAGATGACGGGCGGAGATTTTTTTGGCGAGATCGCTGCGTTGAGCCGCATGGCGCGCACATCCACGATTTTTGCCGACAGCGACGACGCGGAACTTTTGGAAATCCGCTGGCAGGGTTTGCGCGACCTGATGAAATACGACGACGCCCTGCGCACTCACGTCAACAAGATTTACCGCGAACGCGCGCTGGCCTCGTATCTCCGCGCCACGCCGATGTTCCAACATTTGACGAAGGAACAGGTTGACCGCGTCGCCGAGCAGATCGAGTTCGCGACTTACGGCGATTACGACTGGTCTGGCGAATACAAACGCCTCGCGCAATCCGGCAGCGTCCAGCCGGAAAAAGAGCCGGTCATCGCGCAGGAAGGCGATTATCCGAACGGCGTCGTGCTGTTGCGCGCCGGGTTTGCGCGCGTCAGCCAGAAACTCGGCGGCGGCGAGCGCACGCTGAATTACATCGGCGCGGGACAAATGTTCGGCCTGCGCGAAATCGCCCACAACTGGCGCAACAAAGATTCAGCGGTGAATTTTCAATTCTCTCTCCGCGCCATCGGCTACACGCATTTGCTCATCGTGCCGACCCGCGTGATGGAAGAAATCGTTTTGCCATCGCTGCCAAAAAATGAATTGCCGGAGGTGATTGAAATTGTAAAAGAAGAATTGGATTCCCAGCCCGTTGCCGAAAGCGGCGCGCGCGAAAAAATCGGAGCGGAAGCTCTGGAATTTCTCACCGAGAACCGTTTCTTCAACGGCACGGCCTCGATGGTCATTGACCTTGACCGCTGCACGCGCTGTGACGATTGCGTGCGCGCCTGCGCCTCGACGCACGACAACAACCCGCGATTTCTCCGCCACGGTCCAACTTCCGGCAGCCTCATGGTTGCAAACGCCTGCATGCATTGCGCCGATCCGGTCTGCATGATCGGCTGCCCGACCGGCGCGATTCATCGCGAATCTTTCGCCGGGCAGGTCGTCATCAATCCCGACACCTGCATCGGCTGCAAGGCATGTTTTAACAACTGTCCCTACGACGCCATCCGCATGGTCGAAATCCGCGACGAAAACGGCGAATTCATGGTGGACCAGGAAATGAAGCCGATTGCAAAGGCGACGAAATGTGATTTGTGCGTGGAAAGTTACGGCGGCCCGTCGTGCGAACGTGCCTGCCCGCACGGCGCGCTCACGCGGCTGAACTTGAACAGTCTTGACGCACTCTCGAAGTGGCTCAAGTTATGAAGCGCTTCCGCCGACAATTTATTCTCGGCACTTTCGCGCTGATTGCGGCGGCGGTGGCGGCGGTGTGGCTGCACAAAAAATTCTGCGCGCTGCCGGATTATGCGTTTCTCACCGGCTGGGTTTTGTTCGCCGCAATGCTCATGCTGACATTTTTCAACGCGCGAAAAAAACTCCCGTTCCTGGCGCTGGGCAAAGCCGAGACATGGCTGCAAATCCACATCTATCTCGGATTTTTCACCGTTGTTCTATTTTTGATCCATCTCAATTTTCGCGCGCCGCACGGCTGGTTTGAAATTACGCTCGCGTGGCTGTTCGCGCTTGTCAGCGCGAGCGGCGTGGTCGGATTGATTTTCAGCCGCACTCTGCCGCGACGGTTGGCCACGCGCGGTGGCGAAGTCATCTTTGAAAAAATTCCCGCGCTGCGCCACGCGCTGAAAACCGAGGCGGAAAATCTCGCGCTCGGCGCGGATGCAAAATCCACCGTCATCGCAGAATTTTACTCGAAGCGGCTCGCACCATTTTTCGCCGGACCAAAAAATTTCTGGCTGCACATTTTTGAATCGCGCCGTCCTTTCAACGCGCTGGCCGCTGAACTTAACGACTTGCGCCGCTTTGTGAACGAAACCGAACGCGCCATGCTCGACAAGCTTGCCGCGCTTGTCCGCCAGAAAGACGGACTTGATTATCACCGCGCGCTCCAACTTACGCTCAAGCTGTGGTTGTTCGTCCACATTCCGCTGACCTACGGGCTGATGATTTTCACGGTGCTGCACATCGTTCTGGTTTTTGGATTTTCGGGAGGTGCGCGATGAGCGAACAATTGCCCGCGCCAAATTTCGACGCTCAAAATTATGCGCGCCCGAATCAAAACTGGATTTGCGGCCACGCCTGCGAGGGCAACGCTTGCCGGCAAGGGCCGGACGAAAAAGGCCGCTGCCGCGCGACCGCCGAGTGCAAACCCATCCTTGAAACAAAGTCCGGCGAGGCGAAAGGCCGCTGGCGTTGCACCCGGCCGGGCGAGCCGTGCCAATCCGGTCCGCTGCCTGATGGAAGTTGCTGCCGTCCGATTGCGAAATGTTCGCCCGTGCCGAGGTTGCGCGTCTGGCGCGGGCGCGCGACGCTCGCGGTCATTGCAGCGTCATGCGCTGCGCTGTTGATTCTGATCGGCAATCCGCCGTGGCGGAACAAGTTCATCAGTCCCGGTGAAATTTCCAACGCTCATTCCGGAGCGGCATTCGCAGCGCTTGCCGCGACGAATCATCTGGACCAAAACTGCGGCGCGTGCCACGTCGCGGGAAATTCCGGGCCGCACGGAATGCTTCATGCCGCGCTGGGGGCCGAGCCGGGAATTTTGAATTTGGAAGAACTTGTGGTCGCAAAACCAGCGGAACCGACGGTGATTGACGAGGATTGTCTGAAATGTCATGCCGGAAGAAATTTTCACCAGCCGGATGCGCCGCCGATTTCCTGTTCATTCTGCCACGTCGAACATCACGGCGAGATGATGGCGGCTACAACTGATGCGAACTGCATTTTCTGCCATGGCGATGCGGCGAAGATGGCCGCCGCACGCACGGTTAACAGTGCCGTGCCGGTCATCCACCATTTTGCGGAGGACCACCCGCAGTTCCGTTTCATCACGGAGAAGTTGCGCGACCCGGATATGTTGAAGTTCAACCACGCGCTGCACCTGACCGGCACGACGATTCCGAAATTGCCCGGCGGCGAAAAACTCGACTGCGCGTTTTGCCATCAGCCGGACGCGGCGGGCGCGTTCATGAAGCCGGTGAATTTCGAGAACAACTGCCGCGTCTGCCACTCGCTGCAATTCGACCCGGAGACGCCGAAGCTGACATTGCCGCACGGCAGCGCGGAGTTTGTGTCGGCGTTTTTGCGGAGCTTGCCGAAGCAATATGCGGATCTGGCGGCGCGCGAAGGCGTGGTGGACGCGAACAATTTTGTTCAGGAAAAAATGGCGGGGCTGCGGACGCAATTTGACGGCGGCGAGGATTTGGAGCGGCGGGTTTTCTTCAGCACGGCGACGTTGGGGCCGGAGGCGCAAATCGGGACTTTGAGCGGCGGCACACGGGCATTGTTTCCGGGCTGCGCCCTTTGTCACGAGGTGAAAAGTTCCGCTTCAGGTTCGCCGGAAATCACGAAGCCGGTGATTGTTGACCGCTGGCTGACGCAGGCGAAGTTCAATCACGCGAAGCACGCGAACATTTCCTGCGTGCAATGTCACGACGCGATTCACAGCAAAGACACGGCGGACATTCTGCTTCCGGCGAAGGAAACTTGCGCAGCCTGCCACAGTCCGCGCGGCGGCGTCGCGGATTCCTGCGCGACGTGTCATGTTTATCACAAGATGGAAACTCTCCCGCGCTAGAAGCGCACGGTGAAATTCAGCTTGGCACCGGCGTTGAGTTTGCTCACATCGCCGGATTGCGCGGAAACTTGGCGAACGGCAGCCGCGCACCGCGATATTGAGTCTGGTCGGCGCGAATCGGCACGGGCGCGAGGAACAAAGACGCACCGCTCGCGGAAATGAGGTCGTCCTGATCCACGCCGTCGCCGCTGACGCCAATCGCGCCAATCAAAACGCCGTTGCGGTAGAGCGGAAAACCGCCGGGGAAAATCGTGATGCCGTTCGGCAGATTTGGATTGACGGACGGTGCGTTGGTGACAATGGCACCGTTGAGTGGATTGGTGACGTTCGCCGGAAAGGCGGAGAATATTTCCTGCAAACCAAGAAAAAGTCCCGGCTGCGTGCCGCTGATGCCCGGCGGATACATGCTTTGCGCAAGGAAACCGACGGTGCGGGCGGAATAGGCGCGGTTGGTCGCGGAAAAGAAAACCGCCGTGCGCGCCTTTTGCACGGCCACGTCCCAACTGAACAGCGTCGTATCCGGCGACGTGCAAAATGTGCCGAGAACGACCGGCGGCACGCCATTGGAATTCGGGTTGTTGACGACGGTGATAAAAACCTGCGCCGCCTGTCCGCGCGGCAGCCGGATGCCGGCGCGCGTGGTGCGCGCGCGGTTGGCGGCGGCCACGATGATGTTCGTCACTTCCTGCGCGGTGAGCCGCGCGGCCCCGCCGGGCAACGAAACGGCCGACGGATCGGCGATGATCGGCTGGCGCAATTGGCCGGATTCGCCGCCGAACGTCGCGACCGGATAGGGAAACGTCGCGGGCGAAGCCATGAGCGCAAACGGCGAAATGTTTTTTCCCGGCAGACTGCCAAACGGAATCACCACGCCGAGGCTGGTGGAGCTTTCAATGTATTCGAGGCGAATGCCGTTCACGAAGACCTGCGAGCCGAAAATCGCAGCCGACGGTTGAAATCCGGTTTGTCCCGCGAGCGCGACATCTTCATTGGCGTCTGCATTGGCGATGACGGCGGGAGTGACATCGGTTGGTTGCAAGCCGTCGCCCGCGACGCCGACGCCGCCGACAAGCTGGCCGTTTTTATAAAGCGGCACGCCACCGGGCGTCCCCGCCAATCCGCCAGTGATGGGCAGCGGCGGCGAGATGATGTTTGTGCCGGGCGAACTGCTGTTGGTGATGAAGCTGCCGGGCGCCTTGAATTTGTTGATGTCGGAAAAGGCGAGCTGCGAAAAATTCACGCCGACGAGCGGGCCGGGCGATGTGTTGGCAATTCCCGGCGGAAAATTCTGCTGCACGATGTCCCCGGCGGTGCGGGAACTGAAGGCATTTTGTCCGCTGCTCAAAAAAGTGGCGGAGCCGGCCTTGGCGATGGCGTCGGCGACGAGCGGGTCGGCGGAAGTGGAACCGGTGTTGAGCGCCCAGACGCCAAGCACCCAGCCTTCGCGATCCATGACGGCCACGACGGCGTTGGTGGCAAGCGGCGAACCCGTGAGTGCGTGGGCGCGGGTGACGGCCTGGGCGACGACCGCCTGGACGTCCGCAAGCGTGAGCTGCGCGCGCGCGTTGCCGGCGGCGAGCAGGACGAACAGCAAAAAGTTCAGGGAACGTTTCACCACGCGCGAAGATAAGCGCTTGATTTGTGAAAACAAACAACTTCTTATTGCAGGAATGTCACCGCCGCTGCATCAGGCGAAAAGCTGGAGCAGACCGCTCTTGCTTGCCTGTATCGTCACGTGGTCGTTGCCTATGAAAAATACCGGCGCAGAGCTGGCAGAAACCAATGCCGCCAACCACCTCAAGCCGCATCAGGCTGTCAGCACCAACACGCCGCCCGCATCGCCGGAAATTTTCAACCCAGATCCCAACGCGCTGTCGTTGCCGGAACCTCCGGAATCGGATGTCCGCTGGACGCGGCGCGTGGTTGTCAGCACGAATTCCGCGCCGGCGGCGCAGTTCAATCCGGATCCGGGCGCGAGTTTGCGTCCGGCGACAAACGCGCCCGCCGCGCTGTTCATCGAGCCGAGCGCGCCGCTGTTGTTCACTCCGCCCGCGATTCCGCCGGAGCAGGCGTTGCCGCGCGAAGGTGTGCGTCTTGAAGAAATCTTACCGCCGACAAATCCTCCGCCGCGCAGTTATGGTTCCGAGCCGTTGACAAACGGACTGGCGCTGCCGCGCGAGAACACGCGGCGTGAGTTGAAAATCTACCAGGATTTCCGCGTGCCGGAAGCCTCGCTGCGAAAATTTGCCTACCCGGCGGACACCGAGCCGCGGCCTGACCGCTGGCGCATTGGGTTCGTGCCGTGGAAACGCTACACGAGCGGCGTGGTGGAACAGCCTTACGAAACGCCGGAACCGATGCTGTGGTCTCCTTACAAGCAAAGTTTGCTCAAAGGCGACCTGCCCGTTATCGGCCAGAACATTTTTCTCGACCTCACGGCCTCGGCGGAGACGGTGACGGAATTCAAGCGCATTCCAACGGCCAGCGGCGTGAGCGGCGCGGTGGCCGGCGAATATGAATTTTACGGCCAGAGCGACCAGTTGAGCATCCAGAACAACCTCGCGTTTTCGATGGATTTGTTCCAGGGCGAAACGGCTTTCCGCCCGGTGGACTGGGCGATTAAAATCGAGCCGGTGTTCAACGTGAATTATCTCCAAGCGCGGGAAACCGGCGTGGTCTCGCCCTCGCCGACCGGCGCAATCGGCGGCAACAACGCGCCGCCGCCGAACAACGGCTTCGTGCAAAATCCCGGCGACATCGGCTCGCTGCTCAACGGCCAGGTCGGTCCGGCGGGCAGCTACCGCGGCAGCGCCAGCACGGAGCGGACTGAAACTTATTTTGCGTTGCAGCAGGCGTTCGTGGACATTCACCTCAAGGATTTATCGGACAACTACGATTTCTTGACGCTGCGCGTCGGCAACCAGCCGTTCAACGCGGACTTTCGAGGCTTCCTGTTCAACGACGTGAACCTCGGCGCGCGGCTCTTCGGCAACTGGGACAACAATCTTTACCAATACAACCTCGCCGTGTTCGACATGCGCGAGAAGAACACGGACTCGGAACTGAACACCTTCAACGCCCGCGATCAGGAAGTCGCCATCGCCAATTTATACCGTCAGGATTTCATCTGGCCGGGCTATACGGCGGAATGGAGTTTTCTCGCGAACTTCGACCACGGCGGCGTGCATTATGACCAGAACGGAAATCTCGTCCGGCCCGAACCGCTCGGCACGTTGCGCCCGCATGATGTGAACGCCTATTATCTTGGCTGGGGCGGCGACGGCCACATCGGGCGGCTCAACATTTCGCATCAATTTTATGAGGCGTTCGGCCACGACGATTTCAACGGCCTTGCCGGTCGTCCGGTGGACATCAACGCGCAGATGGCCGCGCTGGAAATTTCCTACGACCACGACTGGGCGCGCTATAAGGCGTCATTTTTCTACGCCTCCGGCGACAACAATGCCGGGAACGGCAACGCCACCGGCTTTGACACGATTGTGGACAACCCGAATTTCACCGGCGGGCCTTTCAGCTTCTGGGCGCGGCAGGGTTTCAATCTCGGCGGCACGATGGTGAATTTGAAAGACCCCAGCAGTCTCGTCCCGGATTTGCGCACAAGCAAATCCGAAGGGCAGGCGAACTTCGTGAACCCCGGCGTCTTCATTTTCGGACTCGGCGCGGAATTTGACCTGACGCCGAAACTCCGGTCGTTCCTCAACGCAAACTACATCCGCTTCGCCGAGACCGACCCCATCAAGACCGCGCTGTTCACGGACAAAGTGGACAACGAAGTCGGCTGGGATTTGAGCCTCGGTTTTCAGTATCGCCCGCTGCTCACGGATAATATCATCGTGTCCGCCGGTTTTGGCGTGCTGATTCCGGGACAGGGTTACCGCGACATTTACAGCAACGGCAGCAACCCCGTGCCGGGGTTTGACAGCAACAATGGCGGAGCGGACAATTTTCCTTACAGCGGACTAATTGCAGTCACGTTCACCTATTGAACATGAAAACAAATTCGCTTTTAACAACGGGGCGGCTCGCAGTGCTTGTGCTTGCGCTCCAGCTTGCGGCGGATTTGTCGCTGCTCGCGCAAAGCGACGGTTCCGGCCCGGAAGTTTCCGTGCCGAAAAATTCGCCGCCCGATCCCGCGCACGCGCTGCCGAAGCCGAACTGGATTGACCAGTCGCAGGCCGATGCCGACAAGAAATCGCGTGGCTGCCTCGAATGTCATACCGGCGTCGAGCCGATGCACGCATCGCCCAATGTCGTGCTCGGCTGCACGGATTGCCACGGCGGCAACGCCACGCCGGGCCTCATGCAGCGGCAGGCGCACGTCGCGCCGCGCAATCCCGTTTTCTGGGAAAGCTCCGCGAATCCGAATGATTCGTCCGTGCTGCTGAACCACGAGTCCGCCGAGTTCATCCAATTTGTCAATCCGGGCGATTTGCGCGTCGCGGGAACAACCTGCGGCCCGTGCCATGAAGAAATTGTCCGCGACGTCGGCCACAGCATGATGCGTCACGGCGCGATGCTCTGGGGCGCGGCGCTTTACAACAACGGCGCGTATCCGGCTAAGAATTACCGCTTCGGCCAGGCTTACGGTCTGGATGGAGTTCCGTTGCGTCTGGACAGCCCGGTGCCGGTCACGCTGGAGATGACGGAACAGCACGGCATTCTGCCGTTCATTGACCCGCTACCACGATTCGACGTGAGCCAGCCGGGCAACATCCTCCGCATCTTCGAGCGCGGTGGTGAGGCGCAGTTGCAACTCGGCAATCCCGATCCGTTCGAGGAACCGGGCAAACCGGCGCGCCGTTTGTCCGATCGCGGCCTCGGCACGCTGCTCCGCACCGATCCAGTGTTTTTGAATTTGCAGAAAATGCGGCTGCATGATCCGTTGCTGGATTTCATGGGCTCGAACAATCATCCCGGCGATTACCGCAGCAGCGGCTGCACGGCGTGTCACGTCGTTTATGCGAATGACCGCTCGCCCACGGACTCCGGCTGGTATGCGAAATACGGTAATCAAGGCTTGAGCTTCACCGCTGACAAGGCCATCCGCAAGGACGAGCGCGGCCATCCGATCACGCACCAGTTCACGCGCGCCATTCCGACGAGCCAGTGCATGAACTGCCACATGCACCAGGGCAATCTGTTCGTGAATCCCTACCTCGGCTACACTTGGTGGGATCAGGAAACGGACGGAGAATTCATGTATCCAACCAATCAAGTCAATCCAACGCCGGAAGAACTTGTCAAATCCGTCCGCGACAACCCCGAAGCCGCCGCCGCGCGCGGTTTGTGGGGCGACCTGGATTTTCTGGAAAAAGTGTCCGAGCTGAACCCGAAACTGACGAACACGCAATTCGCCGATTACCACGGCCACGGCTGGGTCTTCCGCGCGGTGTTCAAGCACGACCGCGAAGGCAATCTGCGCGACCGCGACGACAACATCATTCCGTTCGACGACCCGCAGAAATTCGCCAAGGCCGTCCATCTCAAGGACGAACATCTCGCGCACGGAATGCAATGCGCCGACTGCCATTTTGACGTGGATGTTCATGGCAACGGCCTGCTTTATGGCGAACCGCGCGCCGCGACGACCATCGAGTGCATTGACTGCCACGGCACGATTGAAAAGCGCCCGACGCTCGTGACCAGCGGCAACGGCGGCGTCTGGAACGGTGCGCAGGTCACCAATGTGGATCTGCGCGCCGACAACACCGCGTGGGGCCCGCGCTTTTTCTGGCAGGGCGAAAAACTTTTTCAGCGTTCGACGATGACGCCCGACTTGATCTGGGAAGTGCCGCAGACGATTGACACGGTTGATCCGAAGTCGTCGCATTACAACGCGAAGTCGGTTTATGCAAAAACGCTTCGGCGCGACGGCGTGAACTGGGGCGCGGTGCCAAAGCCGGAAAATTGCACGCGCGACCTCGCGCACGACAACTCAAACGTCTCCTGCGAAATCTGCCACACGTCATGGGCGACTTCGTGTTTCGGCTGCCACCTGCCGATGAAGGCGAACCAGCGCGTGCCGCTGAATAAATTTGAAGGCGTCACCGACCGCAATTTCACGAGCTACAATCCGCAGGTCATCCGCGACGACACGTTCCAGCTCGGCGTGGACGCGACTTACAAAAGCAACCGACTCGCCGTGCTGCGTTCGTCGAGCGCGGTCATCGTCAGTTCGCAGAACGCGAACCGCGAATGGGTTTATTCGCAGCAGCAGACCATCAGCGCCGATGGTTTCAGCGGCCAGGCTTACAACCCGCATTTCCCCCACACGACTAGCGGCGTCGGCACGACAAAAAATTGCGAGGACTGCCACATCGCCAAATCAAACGACAACAACGCATGGCTCGCGTCGCTTCTCGGCTTCGGCACCGGCACGGTGAATTTCTTCGGTCGCTACGCCTACGTCGGCGAAGGCAAAGGCGGACTCGACGCCGTTGTCTGGACGGAGCAGGACGAACCGCAGGCCGCGCTCGGCAGCCATCTGCACAAGCTTGCCTATCCGGACAATTACAAAAAGCACGTCGAAGAAAACCATGGTGTCTTGCAGGAGTCGCAGCACAAGGAGGCGAATGAGATTCTCGACCTGCAATTGCGCGGCGAATATCTCTACACCGCGAACGGCTCGGACGGTTTCGAGGTTTTCGACGTTGCGAACATTGACCAGAAGGGTTTTTCAGAAAAAATTTCCACCGCGCCCGTTTCGCCGCTCGGCCAGCGCACTTACGTCCACACCAAATACGCCACGAGCGTCACGCTGCCGAGCACGCTAGGAATTGATCCGCTGCGCTTGCATCAGCCAGAAAATCAAGAGCAGCCCGTCAGCCCGATTTACGCATGGGTTTTTGTCACGGATCGCGAGGAAGGTCTCGTGATGGCGACCGTCGGCACGCTGCTCGACGGCAATCCTGACAACAACTTTTTTGACAAGGAGAAAATCATCCGCTTCAACCCGGACGGCAAACTGACCGGAGCGATGCACAGCTTCATGGCGGGAACGAATCTTTACGTCGTCGGCAAAAATGGTTTGTTCGTTGTCGGCCTGCACAATGATTCCTTGGACGCGCCGGTGCTTGTCGGTGAATTGACCGACGGGCTGAAAAATCCACGCGCCGTCGGCGTCCAATTCCGCTACGGCTTCGTCACCGACGAAGAAGGATTCAAAGTCGTGGATTTGACCGAGCCGACAAAGCCGAAGCTGATTCCCGGCGCGTTCGTGCCGTTGAAAAACGCGCAGCGATTTTATCTCGCGCGGACTTACGCCTACGTCGCCGACGGCGCGGAAGGCCTTGCGTTCATTGACATCACAAACCCCGAAAAGCCGCGCCTCGAACAGCTTTACAACGCCGATGGGAAACTCACCGACACGCGCGCCGTGCAAGTCGGTTCCATCAGCGCGTCGGAATTTGCGCTCGTTGCCGACGGCACGAACGGCCTGCGCGTCATCCAGTTGATTTCGCCGGAAAATGTTCCAGGTGCGTCGGGCTTTAGCCCGGTGCCGAATCCCAAGCTCATCGCCACGTTCCCGACGAAATCCCCCGCCGTCGCCGTTTCGCGCGGGCTGGACCGCGACCGCGTCGTGGACGAAAGCGGCAATCAAACCGTCGTGTTCGGCCGGCGCGGCTCGCGACCTTTCCACCTCGACGAAATGGAAAAATTCTACGAACGTGACGGCAAACTTTATACCGTTGAAAATGTTTCCGTCCGCGACGGCAAACTCGTGACACATTCCGGCGAGGAATTGAAACCGACGGCAGAATTCCAACCGGTGATTGAAGAACCTGCTGCGTCGCCAGCCGACAACGAACGATTGATACGCCGGGGCCAATGAAAAAATTGTCTGTCATTTTGTTGTTCGCGCTCGCCGTTTCGGCGCGGGCACAGGACGCGGTGACGACGCTGGCCGGCCAGGCAACCGTCAGCGGCGCGGCCAACGCCACCGGCACAAATGCGCTGTTTAGCGATCCGGCGGCAATCGTCACGGACACAAACGGAAATTTCTTCGTGGCTGATTCGCAGAATGACGCCATACGCAAAGTCACCACCAACGGCGTAGTGACGACGTTCGCGGGACAGCTCGGCGTTTCCGGTATTGCCAACGGCACAGGCACAGGCGCGCAATTCAATGCACCTAGCGGACTGGCGTTTGACAAGAGCGGCAATCTGTTTGTCAGCGACACGGGCAACGGCACGATTCGCGAAATCACCGCAGTCGGGATTGTTTCGACCTTTGCGGGAATTGCCGGGCAAAGCGGTTTCGCCGACGGCGCGGCGGGCGGCGCGCAATTCAGTTCGCCGCTCGGAATTGTCGTTGCGCCGAACGGCACGGTCTGCGTCGCCGACAGCCGCAACCATTGCATCCGTCAAATTTACGGCGGCGTGGTCTCGA
>Ga0302320_10018402_pt1 | contig 14088 bp, 8 predicted proteins | sample Bog_T0_3_FD_202130 | JGI IMG/M metagenome (GOLD analysis project Ga0302320, IMG submission 202130) | Peat permafrost microbial communities from Stordalen Mire near Abisko, Sweden - Bog_T0_3 | ecosystem: Environmental > Terrestrial > Soil > Wetlands > Peat | place: Sweden: Abisko, Stordalen Mire... | reverse complement strand
GCTGGAGTTCCGGAAGCCCAGCCCTGAATGGTTCTACTTCCGTTAATGAGTTGTAGCGGTGTAACTGTGATCGGATCAGCGGTCGCACCCACCACCATAAGCTCGCCGTTCGGGCCCAAGCCATCGATCAACTCCGACATGGCTTTCGAGTTGGGAGCGGTCGCGACAATCACGCGCGCGCCGCCCAGCTTTTGCAGAGCCTCGGCTGCGTTCGTCGACGCGCTGTCGATGTAAACATTTGCTCCGAGCTTCCTGGCGAGCACCGCGTTTTCGGGGCCGCGCCCGATCGCCGCCACGTTGTAACCAAACTTGTTCGCGAACTGAATTCCGAGGTGACCGAGGCCGCCGATGCCCTGCACCGCAACCAGGTCGCCGGGCAACGCGCCGCTGTGCCGCAGCGCGTTATAGGTGGTGATGCCGGCGCACAGCAGGGGCGCCGCGTCGACGTCACTCAAGCTGTCCGGTATCGATACCAAGGCTTCCACCGGAGCCACCATATATTGCTGGTAGCCGCCGTCATAGCTGATGCCGCAGACTTTGAGGTTCCGGCAATTGCGAAAATCTCCGCGGCGGCATTCGCGACACGTATTGTCCTGGCCGCCGTGCCAGCCGACGCCAACACGCTGGCCTTTCTTCCACGCGGAAACTCCGTCGCCTACGGCATCGACGATGCCCGCCACTTCATGTCCCGGAACGCGGGGATATTGAATGCCCGGCCACAAGCCTTCTTTCGTGAGCACGTCACTGTGGCAGACACCACAGGCCTGCACCTTGATGCGCACATGTCCGGCATCCGGCTCGGGAATCTCGCGTTCGACGATCTCGAAGTCTGCGCCTGGCTTGGCAACTAGCGCGGACTTCATTTGCGTTACATTCATTGGCACTACTGTGGTTCGGCTGGTTGCCATAAATTCTCCTCTGAAGTTTAAATGTTTTGTGCGGGATTTCGGTTCAGTTTATGTCCGCGCGGGCTTTGGTTCCAACACCGGCGGCTCTGTACTGTGAAAATCTTCAGTTTAGCGTCAATCGCTATAATTATGGATGTCGTGTTTTGCTGCTGGTTGCAGCACTTTTAGGTCGAATCGAAGACTGCCGAAATCCATCAAAAGGAGATGGCGAGAATGCAAAGACATCCTCTGGAAAAAATCCTCGATGATCGCATCGCCATCATCGATGGAGCGATGGGCACGACCATCCGCACCTATGGCATGACGGAGGCCGACATTCGAGGGGAACGATTCAAGGATTCAAAAAAGAGCCTCCTGAATAACGGTGACCTGTTCTCCCTGACGAAGCCGGAAATGATTGGCGACATTCATCGCCGGTTTCTGGAGGCAGGAGCGGACATCATTGAGACTAATACATTCGGGGCGACGAGCATCACGCAGAGCGAATTCTTTGTCGAAGATCCGCGGGAGCGTGGCGGCCGGAAGGATCCCGCGTTCTACCAGAAGGTGGTCGATGATCCGTTTCTTAACGAGCTGGCCTGGGATATCAATGAGCAATCGGCTCGGCAGTGCCGCGAATGGGCTGACCGTGTGGGAAGCGCAACCTTGCGTCAGCGGTTTGTGGCGGGCGCCATTGGGCCGCTGACCGTCTCTCTTTCGAGTTCGCCTGACGCCGACGATCCCGGCTTTCGCGTGGTCACTTTCGATCAGGTCAAAAGCGCTTATGCGCAACAGGTGAGAGCTCTGATTGCGGGCGGCGTCGATCTGCTGCTGGTGGAGACGATCTTCGACTCGCTGAACGCGAAGGCGGGGCTGGTTGCAATTCGTGAAGTGTTCGATGCCGACGGTAAAGAATTGCCGGTGATGATCTCGGCGGCGGTGGGGCGCGGGGGCGAGACCATGATCTCGGCGCAAACCACGGAAGCGTTCTGGAACGCGGTGCGGCACGTGAAGCCATTGTCGGTGGGCCTCAATTGTTCTCTCGGTCCCGATCTGATGTATCCGTTTCTGGAGGAGCTTTCGGAAAAGGCGGATGTTGCGATCTCATGTTATCCCAATGCGGGTCTGCCGAATCCGCTGTCGGAAACCGGCTTTGACCTTGGGCCGGAAGATATGGCGCGTTATCTGAGCGAGTTCGCGCGCGGGGGTTTGATCAATATTGCCGGAGGCTGTTGCGGAAATACTCCCGCCCACATCGCGGCGATCGCCAAGGCGCTCGAAGGCCAGCCTCCACGCAAGTGGAGAGCGGCCATCGACGAGGAGTTCATCGCTCACGCAGTGGAGAGCCAAGCGTGAGCGTGTCCGAAGACATAAGTGTGCCCGAACGCCTAGCTGAGCGGGCGCCAATCAAGCCCAAGCCACTGCGTCTCTCGGGGTCGCAGCCCTTCACCCAGCAGCCCGGCGTCTACATCATGATCGGCGAACGGACCAATGTGGCCGGTTCGCCGAAGTTTGCCCGACTGATCAAGGAAGGCAAGTATGAAGAGGCAGTAAGCGTCGCCCGGCAGCAGGTCGAAAACGGAGCGAACGTTCTCGACATCTGCATGGACGAGGGCATGATCGACGGGGTCAAGGCAATGACCCGCTTCCTGCAATTGCTGGGGAGTGAGCCGGAAGTTGCCAAAGTTCCTTTCATGGTGGACTCCTCGAAATGGGAGGTCATTGAGGCCGGGCTGAAGTGCTTGCAGGGCAAGGGCATCGTCAATTCGATTTCGCTGAAGGAAGGCGAAGAAAAGTTTCGCCAGAACGCGGCGAAGGTTTTGAAATATGGTGCGGCTGTGGTGGTGATGGCCTTCGACGAAAAGGGTCAGGCTGCGACTTACGACGAAAAAATCCGCATCTGCGAGCGCGCCTACCGCATTCTCGTCGATCAAGTTGGGTTTCCGCCAGAAGACATCATCTTCGATCCGAATATTCTCACCGTGGCCACCGGCATGGAGGAGCACAACAACTATGCGGTCGATTACATCAACGCCACGCGTTGGATCAAGGCGAATCTGCCGCACGCGAAGGTGAGCGGCGGCGTCTCGAACATCTCTTTCAGTTTCCGCGGGAATAACAAAGTCCGCGAAGCCATTCACTCGGCATTTCTTTATCATGCCATCGCCGCCGGCATGGACATGGGCATTGTGAATGCGGGCATGCTTGAGGTCTATGAAGAGATTGAGCCCGAGCTGAAGGAGTTGGTCGAGGACGTTTTGTTAAACCGCCGTCCCGACGCAACCGAGCGGCTGGTCGAATATGGCGAGACGCTGAAAGGCGCCGGCGCCGCGGTAAGTGAGAAGAAAGCCGAGGAGTGGCGCAACGGCACGGTCGAGGAACGGCTTTCGCACGCGCTGGTCAAGGGCATCGACACCTACATTGAGCTTGACGCCGAGGAAGCGCGCGTCAAACTGGGTCGACCCCTTTTAGTGATCGAAGGTCCGCTCATGGCGGGCATGAGTGTGGTGGGCGATTTGTTCGGCGCGGGCAAGATGTTTTTGCCGCAGGTGGTCAAGTCCGCGCGCGTGATGAAGAAGGCGGTGGCGCACTTGACGCCGTTCATGGAAGCCGAGAAGGAAGCCCGGGTCGCGGCTGGCGAAGTGGTTAGAGCGCAAGGGAAAATTTTGCTGGCAACGGTCAAGGGCGACGTACACGATATTGGTAAAAATATCGTCGGCGTTGTGCTTGCCTGCAACAATTATGAAGTGATCGACATGGGGGTGATGGTCCCGTGCGAAAAGATTCTTGAACGCGCCAAGGCGGAAAAGGCGGACATGATCGGGCTCAGCGGGCTGATCACGCCATCGCTCGACGAGATGGTGCATGTGGCTCGTGAGATGGAGCGCCAGGGCTTCAAGTTGCCGCTTCTAATCGGTGGGGCGACCACGAGCCGGGCACATACGGCGGTAAAAATTGCCCCGCATTATAGCGAGCCGGTAGTGCACATCCTCGACGCCAGCCGGGCCGTGCCCGTGACCACCAGCCTTCTTAGCGACGAAGGCAAGTTCGCGTTCGTGGTGCAGCATCGCGCTGATTACGAGGCGCTGCGCAAGGCCCACTCTGCGCCGAAGCTAAGTGTCATCTCACTAGAGGCTGCACGCAAGCGACGAACTCCCATCGAGTGGCGCGCGGAAGATTTGCCCGCGCCCGCGTTCACCGGCGTGCGAGTGCTGGACAATTTTTCTCTGGCGACGCTACGCGAATTCATCGACTGGAGCCCGTTCTTCCACACCTGGGGAATGAAAGGAATTTATCCCCGCATTTTTGAACATCCAGAGCACGGTGCGCAGGCGCGCCAAGTGTTCAGCGAAGGCAATGCTCTCCTCGATGAAATCATTGAGAAGAAACTAATCACGGCGCGCGGGGTCTACGGGTTATTTCCTGCTAGCGCCGTGGGCGATGATGTTGAGCTGTACGCGGACGAAGCACGCGAAAAAGTGCAGGAACGATTTCATTTTCTCCGGCAGCAATCGAATAAAGAAGGCAGCGAGCCGTGCCGGTCGCTCGCAGACTTCATTGCGCCGAAGGAAACGGGATTGCGCGATCATATCGGCGCGTTCGCGGTCACCAGCGGAATCGGATTGAAGGAACTTTGCGACTCCTACCGGGCCAAGAACGACGACTACAACGCGATCATGGCGGAGGCTCTCGCCGACCGCCTGGCGGAAGCGTTTGCCGAATGCCTGCATAAGCAGGTTCGGTGTGAGTGGGGTTATGGGCGCGAGGAAAATCTGAGCAACGAGCAACTGGTGCAGGAAAAGTATCGCGGGATCCGGCCGGCAGCAGGTTATCCTGCATGCCCCGATCATACGGAGAAGGGTCCGCTCTGGCGTTTGCTCGATGTGGAGGCGAATACCGGAATGCGAATCACCGAGTCGTTTGCAATGTGGCCGGGATCGAGCGTGAGTGGGCTCTACTTCGCCCACCCGGAATCGCGATATTTCAGCCTCGGAAAAATCGATCGCGATCAGGTTGCCGATTATAGCCAGCGCAAGGAAATGACTATTGCCGAAGTCGAGCGATGGCTCGGGCAGAATCTGAATTACGATCCGGCGCAATAGAGGCCAACGGTGGCGGCTTCCCGGTTTGCTCCAGTACTCCGGCGCACACGCGTTGCTCGCAGGGCTGCCGACTACAAGCCTCGACGACGACCGAATCAATGCCTTGCCGCTGCAGGAGATGCGATAGAACCAGCCCCGCCGGCCCCGCTCCAAGTGACCTGCGCACTCATCCTCATGGCTTCTTTCGCCGCGACTTCTGATGAACCGGAGCGCGCTTGTTTGCCGGGGAGAATTTCTCAATTACCTCGCGCGGCACGGGTCTGCTCTCGATCTTTTCCGGGTCGCTTTCTGAAATCGCAGCCCAGACCCTGATCTCAAAACATTCGACAGCCAAGACACTTTTATTAAACAACCGATGGCTGATGCAAAAGCTACTTCGGCGCCACTCCGTTATCTCGGACTCGACGACGACCGTGTCCGAGAATCGAGAAGGCGATTTGAAAGAGACGCGCAGGTCGACTAGAGGAATACCGACAATCTGATACTTCTTCAGCATCTGCCGCTTCGGAAGGCCTACCTTCTGAAACAGCGCTGTCGTGCATGCATCGAAGTAAGCTAGGTAGCGTGGATAGTAGACGATCTGTGCCGGGTCGCAATCGCCCCACTCAATGTGAATCGTCTTCCGGTTCGTAATGTTCTCCTGCTCGTACCCAGAGTCAAACTTACGACGCGGAAGGATGCTTCAGAATGTCTGCCAGAGACTGCATCCGCATCGAGTCAGCTGGGGACTTCGCCGTGGCTGCGCTCTTTTCCAATGAGGGCGCCAGGGCACTCAATTTCGCCAGGCTCTTCGCGCTCAGGTGCGACTTCTCTGCACTGCTAATTGCCTTCTGCAACTTTGCGATTCGGCCTGCTGGCAGGGCTTGTGAACGGGCTAGCTGGTCCACGTAGGCTTTCGCTACGACCAGGCTTGCAGGCCACTCTATTTTTTGCTGGTCTTGCACATTCAACTCCGCGACCCGCACCGCCTTTGCTGCATCGATTTCATTCTGCGTGAGAAACTTCGTCGGTGTCAGTTGAAACACATCCAAACCGCGCGCAATTTCCGAAGCGTAGATGTAACCGTTATACCAATACGCCGACCAATCGCCCCCGAGCACCAGCACCTTAGGATCAATGGGGCCGCGGTCGAAGTAAGCGATCTCGAACGGGTTCGCTGGATCGGTAAAGTCCATCACCGAAATGCCGCCCTGGTACCAGGCCTGCACTTCGATATCGCGGCCGGGAACCGGGATCAGGGAACCGTTGTGCGCCACACAGTTCTCGGAGTCGCCCTGCGCTGCCGGAAGTTTGTAGTAGTTCGCGAACGTCAACTTGTCATCCTTCAAACGGAAGATCGCATCCGCTCCCCATTTGTTGGGATCGTTCGGACGGCAGCGTGCGCCCAAGCCACCTCCCCATTCGTCGGTGAACACAACTTTGCTGCCGTCGTTCGAGAACGAAGCCGAATGCCAGTAGGAATAGTTGGGATCGTTGACCGCATCCACGCGCTTGGGATGCGCCGGGTCTTTGATATCCAGCAGAATTCCATTTCCCGAGCACGCGCCCGCCGCCAGTCCGATGGCCGAGTACGCCGTTATATCGTGGCACTGGTTGGTGTCCGAGGCCTTCTCCGGTCCCTTTTTGCCGTGGGTGCCGCCGTTGTTCAAGCCGTTGATCGCGCCCGTGCGCGGATCGATAAACACCCGCGGACTCGAAACGATCTTCGCCTCCTGCGGCGCAGCCACCGGAACTTTGATCACGTCAATGCGAAACAGCGCGGTGTTCGGATCTTTATCCGGTTCTTCTCCGGAGCACCCGGCCAGTTCTTCCGGCTGGCGCACAAACGATGTCCCAGACACGTAAATGTAGACATTGTCTTTATCGTTGGGATCGAGCACGAGAGTATGCGTGTGCGATCCCCGGCAGGTCTGCACGGCAGCGACTTGCTTGGGGTTCTGGATGTCGGAAATGTCAAAGATTCTTACCCCACGGAACCGGTCCTTTTGCGCGACGGGTATGCGACGCTTCTTTTTTTCTTCAGCCTTGTTCTTGTCTTTGTCTTTATCTTTGTCGCTATCTTTGTCTTGGTCCGAACCTTTGGCGTTAGCTTGGGCCGCGCCCTCGTCCTTTGCGCTATCTTTGTCTTTATCTTTGTCTTTGTCTTCGTCCGCGGGTGGCGGAGGCTCGGGCGGAAATCCCTCCACTCCGCAATCCAGGCGTCCGTTCGGCATCTCGACTGACATAAACAATAAATTCTTGTAGACGGACACATCGCCCTGTCCCCCCGGACAGACGAGCGACGTTAACAGCGTCGCCTTCGCGGGATCGGCGATATCGAAAATACTCACACCGTAAAAATTTCCCTGAAATAAGTGGTTCCCCTGGAAGGCGAGATCCGAGTTGGCAAAAGCAAGTTGCGCGATCAACAACAGCGCAGGCTTTGGAATTTTCTTATTGCCTCCCATCCCCAGTTGGCCAACAATTCTTTCCACCTTCGGATCGTCGGGATCGGTGGCCCCAAGTTGAAAGGCATCCGGCTTCTTGAGCAGCAAGAGATGTTCCATGCCCATTGAAGTCTCGCCCGCGTCGTAAAGCCCGGGTGATAGTTTGAAGCGCGGATCGTTCGTATCGGAACCCTTCATTCCGGCTGGCAGCGTGGGAGAGGGTTCTGGCGCGAAAAAATTTCCCTCTTCATCCTCTTTGCCTTTCGCGTCTTTCGCGGAGGGCGGGTTCTCCGGCTTCTGCGCTTGTTCCTGCGACGGAGCCGCAGACGGCGCGGCCTGCGCTTGCGTTCGGTTGCCAGCAAAACAAAAAACAAGTGCGACCCACACCACACACTGGGCACGGACGGACGATCGGTTCATCGTTTCTCCTTGGGTTCTTCTTTCTCTTTTTCCAGCATCGTCTGCATAATTCTTATTTCGGCTCGCTGTGTATTGTCAGCGTCGGTAGCGAAGTTGAACAATTCCGCATCCTGTCCGGCGCCCGCGGTATCGAAAAGATCCTTCACCATGGTCAACGCGCCGTTGTGATGTTGAATCATTCCCACCAAGAATAGATGATCAAACTCCGCGCCCTTCGCCGCTCGCAGCGCTTCCATCTGTTGCGGTGTAAGCATTCCAGGCATCAGCGCCATCGTATCGTGGGGACTGCCGGATGGATTGTCGGGAGAAGTTTCGTGCGACATGTCCATTCCCGGCATGTTCGTCATTGTCTTTGGAACCGATTCGCCCCTAGCCGCCAGCCAGCGCTTCATGAATTTAATTTCATCGGATTGCGAGCTGCTGATGCGCGCCCCAAGAGACGCCAAATCCTTGTTCTGCGTGTGCGACGGAATCATCGCCGTCATCTCCACCGCTTGCTCATGATGCATAATCATGCCCTGCATGAACTCGACGTCGGCGAGCGACCGCGGCGGCAGAGCTGCTCGTGTGGATGGCGGCAGGATTTTACTTGGCGCACCCGGGGCGCCCGGCTGCACCACCACGGGCTTCGCGGGATCCGGTTGCTGAGCAAAAGCAGAAAAGGTGGAGAAGAGAATAGCGAACAGACCGACAATGAGCAGCGCCCACTTTCGGTTCTTGCCGCCGTCCACCGCGCAGACCGCGCGCAGCGAGGATTTTATCTTGTCGGGAACCAGTCTCATGCCAGAAGCTAGAACCACATGCAGTTTGCCATTATATCCGCACATCAACGGTTGCAGCGGAATTCCGGTGATTTGCTGAGCCTCAGACTGTCGTCCTCATCCGCGACTCTGAGAAGTAACGACTCGCCGGTCTATGGCTTGGCAGCGCAGCAGGATTCCCAGCGCTAGGTCCGGGACACCAGATCGAGAACTGGTTGGGGATTAACGATGGCCGCAACCAGGTCGCGCAGAAATTCTGCTGCCCGCGCGCCATCGATCACGCGGTGATCGTTCGAAAGCGTTAAAGTCATGATAGGCCGAACCGAGGGCTGGCCACCAACTGCCACCACGCGATCGGTAATCGCTCCGACGGCGAGAATTGCGGCTTGCGGCTGAATGATGATCGCAGAAAATGAATCCACCCCATACATTCCAAGATTGCTGATGGTGAAAGTTCCACCGCTGAGGTCTGCGGGGCGCAGCTTGCCGGTGCGGGCGCGATCCGTCAGATCACGGCGTTCGACAGCGATTTCGCTCAATGATTTCTTGTCAGCGTTGTGAATCACCGGCGCCACCACTCCATCCTCCACTGCCACGGCGATTCCGACATTGATTTCAGGATTCATGCGAACCGCTTCGCCGGCCCAACTCGCGTTCAGGCGCGAATGCTTTCGCAGTATGCGAGCGACGAGCGCAGTCAACACGTCGGTGTGGGATAGCTTGACTCCATGCGATTTCTGAATCGCCGCGGTAAGATCCTGCCGGGATTGATTCAGAGCGCCGGCATCGACTTCGCGAACCACAAAGAAATGCGGAACGCTGGTCCAACTCGCGGTTGTGCGTTCCGCCATCAGCTTGGAAATCGGGCTGGCAGAGTCGACTTTGGACGGCGCGGTGGCCTTCGCTTCGGCAGCGGCCAGAATGTCGGAAGTAAGAATCTCTCCGCCCGGTCCTGATCCGCGCACTTTGGCGAGATCGATTCCCTTCTCCGCAGCCAACCGCCGGGCTTTGGGAGAGGTCTTCGCTTGCGAAGATTGCGACGGCGATGCGGTCGGATTTGCCCCCGTGGCAGGTGCAACTGCCGATGGCACAGCCACGGTCGTCTTTCTGCCGGAGGTCACAGCAACTTCGTCGGTTGGAGCAGCTTCTCCGGGACGGACAATCCATGCAATCGTCTGCCCGACCGGAACCTCGGCCCCAGCGTGAACCTTCACTCCAACCAGTACACCATCGCCCGGAGACTCGATCTCCATTACCGCCTTGTCGGTCTCGATTTCAATCAGCGGCTCGCCCTTGACCACGGAGTCGCCTTCTTTTTTCAGCCAGGAGACGAGCTTGCCCGTCTCCTGAGCCATTTCAAGCGCGGGCATGACCACACTGATTGCCATAGGTACGATCGCTTCAGAAATCACTTCGGTTCAATCAAGGAAAAATACTTCAGTCGCCCACTGGAACCTGTTCCTGCCGGGCACTCGCTTCGATCATCTCCCGCACCCTCGTGCTTGGCTTCGACTCCGTCTCTCGTATTGCAGGTAGCGGGCCCTCGACGGAGAAGTAGTGCCTGCCCGCCACCATCAATTTCTCCGCCGGGAAGCGCGTGATCACTTCGTGGCCAGTCTCGGTGACGACAATTTCTTCTTCAATGCGTGCGGCGCTCCAGCCATCGGTCGAAGGCCAGAATGTTTCGAGGGCGAAAACCATGCCGGGCTTGATCTCGCAGGAATGTTCGAGCGATACCAAGCGGCTGATCACGGGTTTTTCCCAGATTGCGAGCCCGATGCCGTGGCCATATTGCAGCGCGAAGGCCGCTTCCTCGTTGGGGAATCCAAATTCCTGCGCTTTCGGCCACACCGAGGCAATCTCCGCCGTGGTTCGCCCGGGGCGCACCAGCTCGATGGCCGCATCCAGATAATCGCGGCAGCGTTTATACGCGTCGTTCATGGCATGCGAAGCGTAACCGATGGTGAAGCAGCGGTAATAGCAGGTGCGATATCCCATGTAGGAATGCAGAATGTCGTAATACACGGGGTCGCCGGGACGCAGCACGCGGTCGGAGAAAACGTGCGGATGCGGATTGCAGCGCTCGCCGGAGATCGCGTTCACCGCTTCCACGTACTCCGAACCCATGTCATAGAGAACTTTGCTCACCAGACCCACGGCCTGGTTTTCGCTCATGCCCGGCTTCATGGCGCGATAGAGTTCGTCATACGCCGCATCGACCATCATCGCGGAGTGGTTCAGAAGGCTGATCTCATCGCGGGTTTTGATGAGGCGCGCCTCAGACATGAGCGCCTGCCCGTCGATGACTTTGATTCCTTCTTTTTGCAGCGCGAACAGCACCGGCAGTTCGATGATGTCGATCCCTACCGGCTCTTTGTGCAAGCCGCGCATTTCGAGCTCGATGCGGATTTTTTTTGCGACATCTTCGGCGCGTCCCATCTCCGGCGTCATAGCGCCGCGCAGCACGGAGATTCCCGCCCGCGAGCGCTCGCCCAGCCAGGGGCAATGCAGTTGGTGGTGCTTGGCCGCCGATCCGAAGTCCCACAGGATGGGCTCGTCGTTTTGCGGAAGCAATGTGAAACGATTCGCTTTATCCTGCGCCCAGGTGCCGATGTGAGTGGCCGTCAGATACCGCACATTGTTCATATCGAAGCAGAGCAGAGCGCCCATCTCCGACTTCTGGAGAAGATCCTTGGCGCGGGCCAGGCGCTCGCGCCGCAAACGATCGAAGTCAATGCGATTTTCCCAATCGACCGCCATGCTTCCATATGTGGGCAAAGCCATAAGTTAGCTCCTAGCTTCTAGCTCCTAGCTTCTAGCTAGGGCTGGTCACGAAAGATCGCCCGCAATTAAGTTCGGCCGCACATGGCGCGAGCGGCTTCAAACACCGTCTGTTCGGTCGGCACGGTCGCATCTTCTAGCGGCGGCGAAAATGGAATCGGCACATGCATCGCGCCCATGCGTTTCACGGGAGCATCCAGATCGTAGAAGGCACCGGTGGCAATCACGGATGCGAGTTCGGCGGTGACGCCGTAACGTTCGTAGCCTTCGTCCAATATGATCGCCCGGGAAGTTTTCTTCGCCGAGTCCACCAAAGTTTTTTCATCCAGGGGCCACATGGTCCGGGGATCGACCACTTCGGCGCTGATCCCGATTTCTTCCAGCACGATGGCCGCTCCCAGCGCCACCTGCACCATGCTGCTGGTGGCTACCAGCGTGATATCTTCGCCGACGCGCTTGATGTCCGCGGTTCCCAGGGCAATCGTGTAGTCTCCCTCGGGTACCGGCCCCTTCAGCTTGTACATCATTTTATCTTCGAAAAAAACCACGGGGTTCTGATCACGAATCGCCGCCTTCAGCAATCCCTTGGCGTCGTAAGGAGTCGAAGGCAACACGACTTTCAAGCCGGGAACATGGCAATACCACGCATGCAGAGATTGCGAGTGCTGCGCGGCCGAGCGCCGCGTCGCTCCCATGGTGGTGCGCATCACCATCGGGACGGTCCACTTGCCGCCGGACATGTAATGCACTTTCGCCGCCTGATTCACCATCTGGTCCATGGTCAGGGTGATGAAGTCGCCGAACATAATGTCGACCACGGGGCGCATCCCGGTCATCGCGGCTCCGACTGCAAGCCCAGTGAAACCAGCCTCGGAGATGGGCGTGTCGAGCACTCGATCCGTACCGAATTCTTCCAGCAGCCCAGACAGCACCTTGAACGGAGTGCCCGCCTCGGCTACATCTTCGCCCATGATGCAGACGGTTGAGTCCCGGCGCATCTCTTCGGCAAGCGCCTCGCGAACCGCTTGGGCAAAGGTGATTTCGCGGACGGCGACCTCAGGCATAGACGTCCTCCGCTACTTCGTCCACCGATGGATAGGGCGCGGCTACGGCGAATTCAACCGCCTTCTTCATTTCCGCTTCGAGATCGGCCTCAATTTGTTGCAGCGTTTTCTGGTCGGCAATTTTTTCTTCGATCAACCACTTCCCCAGAATCAAAATTGGATCGCGCTCCGTCCTCCACATTTGTTCTTCCTGCTTGGAGCGGTAATATTCGCGATTGATGTCGCCCACATGATGCCCGTGATAGCGGTAGGTTTCACAGAGGAGAAATCCCGGGCCATCTCCGCGGCGCGCGCGATCGACTAGGCGTTGCGCTGTCTCGTGGACGGCACGCACGTCCTGCCCATCGACTGCAACCGCCTCCACGCCGAAGGCAGTGGCTCGCATCAATATGTCGCCGGCAGTCGTTTCCGAGTAATGCGTGTACTCCGTGTAATGATTGTTTTCGCAAACGTAGATGACCGGAAGTTTGAACAACTGCGCCAGGTTCATGACTTCATAAAGAACACCCTGGCCCAGCGCGCCTTCACCGAAGAAACACACGGCCACGCGCCCGTTCTTCAATCGCTGTGCGGAGAATGCGGCTCCCGTGGCGATGCCGGCGCTGCCGCAGACAATCGCATTGGCTCCCAAGTTGCCGGTGGCCTGATCTGCAATGTGCATGGATCCGCCTTTACCCTTGCAGTAGCCGGCTTCCTTGCCCAGCAATTCGGCAAACATTCGATCCGGAGAAGCGCCTTTGGCCAGGCAGTGGCCGTGGCCGCGATGCGTGCTGGTGATGTAATCGGTACGCTCCAGCGCTTCGCAAACCCCGACTGCAATGGCCTCTTCGCCGATGTAAAGATGAGCCAGTCCCGGCATCAGCGCCCGCGTGTACAGTTCATTGACCTGGGCTTCGAATTGGCGGATGGCCGTCATCTGCCGGTACATGCGCATCCACAATTCGATCTTTGCCGAGGTCTTGGAGGGTTCGGTTGCAGTCGTCATTTTGCCACTCCCGACATCCGCGCCAGAACATCGAAGACTACCGCGAAATCCTTTTTCTCCCATCCCATGCCGCGCGCTGCGGTCAAAAATTCATTGCTGATCGCAGTGGTGGGCACCGGGACGTTGAGCTTGCGCCCCAGTTCCATCGCCAGCAGCATGTCCTTTTGCATCATGTTGCAGTCGAACCATGCTTCCTCCGGTTGCTGCAGCACGAACGGTCCACGATACACAATCATGGGCGAGGCGATGGCGCTGTGAATCATCACATCCACCGCGACTTCACGCGCGATGCCACTTTTCTCGGCCAGCAGCAAGCCTTCGCAGAAGGCCATCATCTGCACCGCGAGTTGCAAATTGACGGCAATTTTCATGGAAAGCGCCACGCCGTTGTCGCCTACATGCGTAACTTTCGGCCCGATGTCATAGAGCAGCGCCTTCAGGTGCTCAAAAGTCTCTTCGCGCCCGCCCACCATGACCGACAATCTTCCTTGCTGCAGCGTAATGACGCTTCCGGAAACCGGAGCGTCGATCATTTCCGCGCCCTTCTCGCGAACTTTCGCGGCCAGCCCCCGGCTAATTTCGGGACTCACCGTGCTCATGTCCACCAGGAACTTTCCAGGGGATAATCCCGCCAAAATGCCATCGGGACCATCGGTCACTG
>Ga0302320_10018401_pt1 | contig 14089 bp, 11 predicted proteins | sample Bog_T0_3_FD_202130 | JGI IMG/M metagenome (GOLD analysis project Ga0302320, IMG submission 202130) | Peat permafrost microbial communities from Stordalen Mire near Abisko, Sweden - Bog_T0_3 | ecosystem: Environmental > Terrestrial > Soil > Wetlands > Peat | place: Sweden: Abisko, Stordalen Mire... | reverse complement strand
TGTTTACAATCGGGCTGGCGCTGGCGGGCCTCGCCCTGTCCGCATTCGTTCCCGCGCTGCACGGGATCGGGTCCCTCTCGGCTTTCGGCGGCGCCCGCTCGCTTGCCGCCTCGGTGCTGGGCCTGGCCCTGGGATCAGCCCTGGGGCTCTGGATGGCCGTCATCGGGGAGTGGGTCCTCGACAAGGAGGTTCTCGGATTTGGAGACGTCAAGTTTCTCGGGGCCATCGGCGCCTTCTGCGGGTGGCAGGGGGCGGTGTTCAGCCTTTTCGGCGGCGCCCTGGTTGGCGCCGTGGTTCTCGCGGCGGCCGGCATCCATCGCCGCTTCTTTGGTGAAAGCGCCGTGCAGCTCTTCCGCTCCGAATCCCCCCGGGGCGAGGGCGGAAGGCTCGGCTGGGGCGCCCAATTCCCGTTCGGCCCCATGCTGGCCGCGGCCGCCGCGGCTTATTTCCTCGCGCTGCACCCTGTCGTCGACCGCTTCCTTTCCTGCTACGCGGTCTTTTTCTGACCCCATCAAAAAAAAATCGGCGACGGGCCAAGGTGCGGCCGCAAGCGTGCTAGACTTGACCCGGAATCAATGTCCAAGAATCAAAACTCAAATCCATGAAAGGTCCCATGCAACTCATCCGCAAGTTACTGTATCGGCGTCCAGCCCGCGAGGGTTCGAACCGCCACATCCGCGGCCTCAGCACCGCTGAACTCGTCGGCATCATCGTCGTCATCGGCGTCCTCGGCGCCCTCGGCGCGACCTATATCTCCGGGATGGTCACAGCGGCCAGCACCAACACGGGCAAGCAGAATGCCGTGACGCTGAGCACGCTGGCCAACTCCTTCGTGACCGGCGGCGGAAAGACCGGCGCGGCCGCCAACCAGCTCGACCTCTCAAGCGCGTCGAACGCCATCGCCTGCCTGAACAATGGACTCACAGACACAACCGGCATCACCTACAAGATGTCGCCGGCGGTCGCCGATCCGGCCGACTTCACGGAAGCCGGAACGGGCCTTGCGGGCAGCAGCATCGTCTTCACGTACGTTCCGCCGGGCGGAACGCCGTAAGGCCGCGCCCGCACCCAGCAAATCCGGGGGGTTCACCAACACCCGTCAATCCCTTCACCTGATGTTCAAAGGAATACTGGCAGCGGGTGGGTTTGGATTCTGCCGGGCTCCGAAAGGGGCCCGGCAGTCCGGCCTGACTCTCGTCGAGGGGATAGGAATGATTGTTCTGGTGGGAATCATGGCCGGCCTGGCCACTCCCGCCATCAGCGGCCTGAGCCAGGCAGGACAGGACCAGCAGGCGATCAGCATCGCCCAGGCCCTGAATCAGGCGCAGCAGACCTACCAGTTGCGCGTGGCCAATTCGGTCAGCAACTGGTCCAACGCCAGCAGTTCGGAGTCGAAGTACGAGCTCATCACCGGCTACGTGCCCTACGCGACCGATACGCTGGCGGATTATTCGCCGTCCGGCTACTCCTTCACGCTGGGCGCCACGCTCAGCACCAAGGTCGTCATCACCGGACCAAACGGCACGGTGCCATACTGACGCCGGGTGGCCCAGCCATGAAACCGGTTTCGTCCCGCGTTTCGGCCGCCGGCTTCTCAATCGTCGAGGCGATAGGGACGCTCGTCGTCTCCGCTTTCGTCATGGCCGCCCTCACCTACGGGATGGGGAGCCTTTTCAGCCAGCAGGCACGACCAACGGCCACCTACAATGGCGAAGTCTACGCCCGGGCGCCGAGCTTTGACGACTTTCACCAGGCGGTCGACCTTCATGCGGCCTTTTCGGGCGCGGTCGACGCCGCCGACAACATCATAGTCCTAGGCGGAACGCGCAGCCATCCCGCCTTCGATCCGACCGGGCCCTCGAGCGCCCTCTCGGAGAGCTTTGCCGACACAAGCCTGGCGGCGGCGGCGGACACGGACGGATTTAAGGCCTATTCCTCCTGGGACCAGAAGCAGATCAACAGTTCGCAGTTCTCCTCATACCTGACCGCGAACCCCGACCCCGCCGATTTCACGATCCTGACGGTCCAGGGGCTTTCGCAGATCACCTCGATAACGCACCAGCGCCGGTACACGGCCGTCATCAACGGGCAGAGCCTCGCCCTGTACGAGGTCACCCACCAGACCGTCGACTGGTCGTCCGGCTCTCCCGTCCTGACCCCGAATGTGACCACGGGGAGCACCCCCACCTACACCTACCGTTTTTACTACACTGCCGCCGAGGACGTCTGGTCCATGCCGCCCGGGGCAACCCATTACTGGTACCGCGCGGACTCAACCTGGGACCGCGACCAGGAGGGACCGGCGCGGATCGTGTTCGCCGATCCCTTTGCGCTGGCGGGCCAGGATTCGGTTTCCTCGCTCTCCCCGGTGTCCCGCTTCGTCTATTTTCTGCCCCAACTGCGATGAAGACACGGTCGGCAACTCATCCGGCGGGTCGACGGGGCGGACGCCCGCTCCCGCTTAAGTCCAAGCGCGGCATGGCCAGCTTCGCCGTGCTGCTTTTCGCCATGGTCTCGGTGATGATCCTGATGGCGAATTTCAAACTCAACTATGCCGTCAGCGCAACGAGCGACGGCTACGACGCCTTCAGCTCCCAGGTCGTCGAAAAGAACGGAATCTCCCAGGCTGTCAAGGAGAGCGTCCTCGCCATCGGGGAGACGGCGATCGCGGACAGCGCCAACTCGCTGCAGCAGGAGATCCAAAACAGGCTTTCGAGCATGGCCTTCGGCTCCAACGTGACCGTGACGGTCGACACCGCCTCGCCCGTGCCAAGCGTGCCGGCCAATCCGTTCTACCCCTTCGGCACGCCTCCCGCCAGCTCCCAGCCGGCCTACTTCTCCGCATCGGCGCACACCCGGCCGCTCGCCGGGATGGGCGGCCTTTTCACCTCCCTTTGCATGCTCGGGCCAGTGGGCGATCTGGGGCGCCTGACCGTGACCTTCGACAGGACCAACAGCGTTTCGCCGGAGGACAACCGCACCTACGTCGTCAACGCCGACCTGTTTTCCGTTCCGCTCACGAACGTGGACGTCATCGCCTACGGCCTTCCGATCACCGGATCCATTCCATCCGCCGCTCCGGCAGTCCCGGCCGGGTTCTTCGGATCCGATGTCTCGTGCCTCGTCGCGACTTCAAACAATCCCGCGAACGACCCGACGGCCTATCCGGACCTTTTCGCGTCGTCCGGGGGGGAAAGGCTGCCCTACGAGTATCGGAATGCGGTCAGCTTTTCCTGGAACGCCTATGAGTACCTCTGGTCCGCAAACTACCAGGACGCGCTCCTCGGCGCCGCCCTGACCCCGCCCAATGCCATCTACAATTTCTCGACGTCGTTTGATCCCGGCAACCTGCAGCCGTTTCCCGGAGTCACCGTCTCGCCGACCGGCGGCTCAGTAACGGTGGATTGCAGCGCCGTCACGGGAACAGTCGTCGCGATAGTCGACCCAAATGGGACAGGCAGCGTCACGGTCACCGGCAGCCCCGCGTCCGGATCGCCCTTCATACTGCTCGTGCGGAACACCTCCGGCGTGCGCACCCCGGTGACCTTCACGGGCAGCAACAGCAGGCCCGTCATCTTCTACCTCGAGAACGCAAACGTCCAATTCAACGGGAATCCCCAGATCGAGGGTGCTCTCTTCCTTGACCCGACCACAGTCGCCTCCGGCAGCGTCACCTGGTTCGGCCATCTTTCATTTTACGGACCGGCCAGTCCACTCGGCACGCTCGGAATCACCGTGGCCGACAACGCCGCGGTAAAGAGCGCCCTGGCGCCGATCGCCCCCCGCGTGCTGCTCGTTTCGACCAACGCCACCCGATGAACTCAACCATCAAGGGCTTCTCCACCATCGAGCTTGTCGGCGCGATCATCCTCTTCAGCGCGGCAACCTCGGGGGTCCTGTACATGGGCAAGGCGATGCATGACCACCAGCTCGCCGCCGCGTCCATGAACCAGCAGAATGCCTATGCGACGTTCCAGTCGCAGGTGACGCTGCAGGGCATCGACCCGACCCTCGTGGCCAACCCCTTGGCCGGCGCGATAAACCAGGGCCAGGCGATCACCGGCGGCGGGGCGGCCTCCGGCCAGAACCTTAACGCGGTCTTCGAAATGAACGCCGTCACCAAGCCGGCCGGCGCACAGCGAAGCCTTGCCGGATCCGTGCGTGTCGACGCGATCAACTACAATGTGGCGGCCGCCGGAAACGCGCCGGCGCGCGGGGCCGGAATCGGGTTCTCGATCGAGACCACGGGGCCGGCCGCGCCGGCTCCGCCCAACGCTATACAGCTCGCTCCCCCCGTCTTCAACGTGACGGGCGACCTCACAAACCTGGCTTTTCCCGTGAACAACATTGCGACGCTGCCAATTTCGAACCCGCCGGGCACGGTGTACCGGTACACAACCGACGGAACCACCCCCACCGGATCGAGCCCGATCTGGGACAACAACCCCGGGTGGACCCCCTCGACCTTCCCGGCAACATTGACGCTGGCGGCATTCAACCCGGATCCCCAGTATGCGGCGAGCGCCGGGGTCACGGCCAGCTACAGCATGCAGCTCAACGCGACCTACGGCCGCGCCGACAACCGGACGAGCAACCTGTACGGCTTCAGCATCGCCGAGCTCTCCTCGCCCGGCGCGACGGGAATAGTGCTTTCGGACAACATCGACGGCTACGTGATCTTCTACACGCTCGACGGCTCGGACCCGACGAGTTCACCCACGGCGGCGGCCTACAACGGACCTTTCGTCCCGGGCCAGTCGTTTTTCGGACCCAGCGCCACGCTCAGGGTCGCGGCCGTCTCAACCGATCCGCGCATCACCTCCTCGCCCATCCAGAACTACACGCTGAGCGCGGAGCAGACCCCGCTCACGGCCCCAAGCTTCGTGACTTCGAACGCAGAACCCCTGGCTCCCGAGACACCGGTCGTCATCAGCGTGAACGGCAGCAGCGGATCCCCCCGCACGGCAGTCAACAACGGTGCGCCAACGCAGTCGAGCTCCTCGGCAACATCCTTTCCGCTCAACTAGGCCCGGCTGGGACAATCGCGCCGTTTCCCATGTTATACTCCATGACATGGAATGGTCCCGATTCTTCGAAGCCAACTGCGGCCGTAAGGGCTTGAGTGACTTCTTCATGCGCGAAACGGGCGAAGTTGCGATGATGATCGGCAGGCGGTTGGAATTCGTCGAGGAGAAGATAACGACCGCCGAATTCGACAATTTGGTGAGGCTGATGTTCTCGGGCAGCATGCCCGAACTGGGCCTGCGCGCCTACGAGCCGGCATTCGAGCTGGCGGGGCGGAGATTCCGCGTGTCGTACTACCGCTCGCTCGGGGGCCGTGAAATAACGCTGCGCCTGCCCGCGATCCACATTCCCCCTCCTGAGGAGCTGCGGGTACCCCCGGCCGTCGTCTCGACCTTCTGCAAGATCCGGGGAGGACTCGTCCTGGTCTCAGGCCAGATGGGCTCGGGCAAAAGCACGACCGTCTCCTCCCTCTGGCTTCACCTCGCCGCGCAGCAGGCCCACCGCGTCGTGGCGATCGAGGATCCGATCGAATTCGTCTACCCGACCCGGCTCGGCCCCAGCATGTTCACTATGCGCGAGCTGGACACCTCGTGCGAGGGCTACGAGACGGCTCTTCTGGAGGTGAGGCGCCAGAACGCGACCGCGGTCAGCATCGGCGAGATTCGCGGCGCCGAATCCGCCGAAAAATGCCTCCGTTTTGCCCTGATCGGCCTGCTCGTTGTCGCCACGATCCACGGGGAGAACGTGCCGGCAACACTGGCCTCCTACGTCGCCGAACTGCCCAAGGAGCGCGCCGACTGGGCCCTGGCCAACCTGGCAACCGCCTGCCGGATGGTCCTGGCCCAGAAACTCATCCGCAATCCGGAGACCGGCGCCCTCGTCGCCGTGCACGAGACAATGTTCAACCTCAGCTATGAGGGCAAGCACCTCGGCATCTCCGCCAATATCCGCGAAGGCCACCTCGAGCGGCTGCGCCGCGACATACAGGGGTTTCGGGCCGAGGGCATGCAGACTTTCGAGGATAGCCTCAACCGGGCCGTCAACGAAGGCGTCCTGCCCCCGGAATTCCGACCACCCCCCAACGCACTATGATCCAGCAATCGATAGATCTTGTCCTGGGGCGCGCGTTCGCCCCCGACCCCATCGACACGTCGGTCCCGCTGGCGAGGCGGTTCGCGAAGCGCCCGCTTCTGGCCGTCACGATCTACAAGGACGGGATCGAGGTCGTTCCGGTGACATTTTCAGGCTCCGTGCCCCGCTTCGGCGAGGCTGCCTTCAATCCGACGGGCGGTGAGGACGTTGACGCCACCTTCCTGCGAACAATGTCCGAACGCCACAAGGCGCGCGAATGCCTGCTGAATCTGGCCACGGGCTACACCGCCGTCCTGTCGTCGCGCGCGGCCAGGCCTGAGAGCGACGAGGAGGCGATTCTTCTCATGCGGGACAATCCCGAACGGATCCTGGGAGAGCCCCCGACCCAGGGCTGCCGGCATTCCGTGGCCTTTCATCCGACCCACAATTTTGCCGTCGTCTTCGCCCACCGGGAGAATGAGATCAACATGGCCGTCGCGCTGGCGGCCAAGGCCGAGCTCGGTATTGCGAGGCTGCACTGCGGCATGTCCAGTCTCCTCATTCACATCCTGGGCAACTACTGGTCGGAGGTCGGGCGCGAGGCGGAGCTGCTCTTTGTCGACCGGGGATCGCTCTTCTACCTTCCCGCCGGCGAGGGTTCCCTGGGCCGGCCCCTTTTCGACGTAGGACTCAAGGAGGCGGCGCTCAACCAGGCCATTGCGGAACGGGTCGGGAAGCTCAAGGCGGGCGGCCGGGTCATTCTCGTCAACTCGAGCGGGATCGACATCGAGTCGATGATACGGGAGCGCGGAATCGATTCTACCATCGTCGAGCCGCTCAAGGGCCAGACGCAGCCCGCGCTTCTGGCCTGCTGCAGCGACAAGCCGAGCCTCGCCTACGACCTGTATCCGAGCGAGCGCGTTGTGAGGCCGTTTGCGCCGATGAGCATGAGGGTCGTGCCCCTCATCCTCTGGACCTCGCTCGCGGCATCGATCGCCGTCATCGGAATCAACGCCTTTCGCCAGTCCCAGGCCACCCGGATGGCCAACGGCTACAAGAAGCAGACCGAGCTGGTGAACCAGATGAAGAAGCACAGCGAGGACGTCATCCGCGACGCGCAGTCCAGGGCTGAAAACGCCGCCGCCATCTGCAACTGGCTCCTGATCAGCCCGCCGACGCAATCCCTCCTGATCGATCTCACCAGGGAGATCGAAGGTGCGACCGTGCAGGCCCAGCGGGAGGGCAGGCCCGTGGCCCGCGTGGACAGTCTGTCGCTTACACGCCAGGAGGGGCAGCCCCAGATGCGCCTGGTGGTCGTCGTTCTGGGCGAACCGCCCGCGGCCAACCGGATCTTCCAGCGAATTTCCGCCCTTTTCGGGCGAATGGGGTACAGCACGGTCGACCTGAAGGAAACGCTTGTTCCAAACGGTTTCCGGTACGAACACCTCCTCAACATGCCAAAGCCGGGGGAGTCATGAAGAACTACACGATCGCCGCCATCCTCCTGCTGCTGGTGAGCGCGCTCTTCCTGTTCCAGATGCTCCAGAGCTTCGGCCGGGCCAGCAAGGCCGTCAACGACCTCGCCACGGCCCAGGACGAGGCCACCCTCGCGCGCCAGCAATTGGAAGCCGTGCAGAGGGCAGCCACGGCCGCGAAGGAGAACAGCGCGCAGTCCGACCGGTTCATGGAAAAGTGGACGGCCGAGCTCCAGGCCGAGGAGAACATCGAGCAGGTGTTCGGGCGCCTGGACACCCTGGCCGTCAACAATCTGCTCTCCCCTTCCGGCAAGAATTTCACGCTCAACAAGAATTATTTCTTCAACGGCCGCCATACCTCGGTGCAGAACGTGAACATCACCGTGGCGGGCGATTTTCCCCGCACCCTCAACTGGCTCGGCGCCGTGGAAAGCGCATTCCCGCTGGCCCGCGTCGAGCAGATATCCTACACGACCAACACCAGCTCCCTGTCCGTCGGCGTGCAGTTTGTGTTTCCGCGCAAGTTCGACCCAGAATGAACCCAATCCTGACATTCCTCGCCTGCCGTTCCGGCGCCGCCTCATGGGGCTCCCGGACGCCGCACGGCCCGGCCGCCCACCGGCTGGCCTCGGCGGCCGTCAGGATCATTTTATTCCTCATACTTGCCGACGTCGCGTCCGGAGCGGCGCCCGCCTCCGGAGCTCCCGCGGGCTCGCCGGCAAATGCCAGCGCGGCATTGGCCAGACTGATCAACCTGATCGGACCCGACTACAAGAAGGCCATGGAGCTGCCCGATACCTTCTTCAATCCCTTCAAGGTCGAGGCGACCATGGAGGCGTCCCTTCAGAAACGGAGTGCTGCAGTCACGGAACAGGGCGTTGCCGAGGCCGTCGGCCGAAAGGGCGTGTCCGGCCTTATATATGCTGCAAATGCCGGCCTGAGCCAGGTGATCATAGGCGACCAGGTCTTCCGCGTCGGGGACGAACTCGATTTCCCGGACGGCGAAGGTGGCGCGATGACCCCCCTGGTCGCGGGAGCCAGCGTCATCCTGCGCGAGGTGGACCCAAAGGATCTCGTGTTCGATTTCACGGCGGAGGGCGAGTCCGCGCGCCGCTCCACCTTCTCCCTGCGGAACTTCTGGGCGCCATAGAGCCTGCATCCATCACAAAACCGATGAAGATTGCCCGATATGGTCGAGCGAAGAGGACCGAAGGCGACCGAGCTGTGCTAGAAGCACAGCGCAGGGAGCCAGAGGACCTTTGCGCCGACGAGATTGGGCAAGATGCGTCGGAATTTGTGATGGATGCAGGCTAAGCCCCGGATCGCCATGGCCCAGACCCTCACGCTCGAGGCTGACCGGCCGGCGGCAAAAGCCGCTTCAACCGTTTCCGCCGACCCGCCGGCCGACCCCGGCCGGATGGATTTCGAGCGCTTGTTCGACACCTACGGGATAAGCCCTCTTCCCCTCGGCATGCGGCGGGTGCCGCTCGACCTGCTCCGCGCCTACCAGAACTGGTGCGACCTGCTCTCGGAATGGCCGGACCTTGACGGGGATCCCTGGCTGCCTGTCGGATCCGTGGGGCCGCTGCTGATCCTGGGACACTACCTGCCCCCGAATAAGCAGCCGGCCCTCCTGCCGCCGTGGATGTCCGGGCGGGCGCTGGTGCAGGAGGACGTCTACAGAAAGATCGCGGCGGAACTGAGGGAAAGCCACGCCAAGAACCTTCGCCACAATTATGAGGCTCCGGTCCACCGGAAGCTGCAGGAGGCGCCCCCGAGCTTTGCCGACGACCGGGCCGCGCTGCAGTTCGTCCTCGACCATTTCATCCTGGAGCCCTCTGCAAAGGCGGTCGCCCGCGCCGCCCTAGAGCGGAACACCCCCTCCTCGGAGCTGCCCCTCGGCCTTCGCGAGACCGTCATGTTCCTCAGGCAGCGAAGCGCCGTCGTAGACGTGCGCTTTCTCGACATTCCAAAGGAGCTCCAGGGCCTCTCGTGGCGCACGACCCGCGACTACCACGGCTTTTGCTTCAAGCGAACGGCCAACGCGTTCTTCGTTGCCTTCCACGAGGTGCCTCCCCACCCCGCCTGCGACGAATTCACCGCGATGTTTCGAGCCGAGGTCGAGGACGAGGACAGGCTGCCGATTCATTTCGCGCTGACCGAGCTCGACCAGCTGAAGCAGGCGCGCCAGCAGTCGCGCGACGCCGAGGTGCGGGTAAACGCCCCCGTGGTCGAGAGCTCGACCTCGTTCGTCCATGCGGTCGAGTGCAAGCTCACCGCGGAGACTGTGAGGCGGATCGATCCAGACCGCCTTGGCACCACCGACGAGCAGCTCGTGCACTGGGCGCTTGGCCAGGCGATCATGGCCAACGCCCAGGACCTCCACGTGATGTTCGAGCGAAGCTCCGGGCTTTTCCGCATCAGCAAGGACGGCGTCCTGCAGACCCTGTACAGCTTCGGCGAGCAGCGCTGGGGCAGCGTGGTCGGGATATTGCGCGACCTGAGCAAGATATCGGGCCCGTTCTTCCAGGCCGTCAGCTCCCGCTTCAGCATCCTTTACGACGGCTCGCCCGTGGACTTCCGCGTGGAAGCAACGCCATTCCGGGATTTCGAGCGCCCCCAGAACATGAGCCTGCGCCTCCGGCGCATGGATGGCCGGGTTCGCACGCTGGGAGACCTCCAGATGGAGGAGAACGACCTGAAGCAGATGCGGCGGCTGATATCCCGCCCCGACGGGATGTTCCTGTTCACGGGCCCGACCTGCCACGGCAAGTCCACCACGATTTACGCCGCCCTGAACGAGCTAAACAAGCCCGAGATCAAGATCATGACGGCCGAGGACCCGATCGAGCAGGTGATCGAGGGCGCGCACCAGGCGCAGGTCGACAACGTGAAGGGCCTCACCTTCGCCTCGCTCCTCCGCTCCTTCCTGCGGTCGGCCCCGAACATCATCCTCGTCGGCGAAATCCGCGATCCCGAGACGGCCGAGATGGCCGTCGGGGCCGCCCACACCGGGCACCTCGTCTTCAGCACGCTCCACGTCCGAAGCGCAGCGGCGGTGCCGACCCGCCTGGCGGACCTGAAGATACCTGCCGGCATGGTCGCCGACACGCTGATCGCCGCCCAGTCGCAGCGCCTGATCCGCGTCCTCTGCCCCATGTGCAAGATGGCCGCAGCGGTGACCGCCGCCGATGCAAAGCTCTTCACCGAGGTCGGCCTGGAGCCGCCGAAGACCCTCTACACAGCCGGAAACGACCGCCGCTGCGCGCGCTGCCAGGGACGCGGATACAACGGGCTGACCGCGGTCATGGAGCTTTTGGAGCCGGACGACGAGGTCTTCGACCTCATCCGCCAGGAGTCGGGCATGCGCGCCATACAGTGCACGGCCGAGAAAAAGGGCTTCAAACCGCTGCGTGTGCAGGCGTTGCGCCGGGTGGCGGAAGGCCAGACCTCCCTTGAAGAAGCCAAGCGCAAGGTGATTTTCACCCTCTGACAGGACAACCCCCCAGAAACATGGCCGCCACCGCCCAAACCTGGATATTTCGGGTCTTCGCCATCCGCCACCGCGGCCGGAAGCGCGAGGTGGAGGTTTACTCCGCCGCGTCTCCGGCGGCGGCCCGCTTTGCCGCGGGCAAGGCCGACGACGAGGAGCTGTCGGAGAAGCATCTCGGTGAATTCGACCAGAAGTTCCGCATTTTCACGGCGCGCAAGACGGCGACAATCAGCGAACTCGAGAAATTCTACCATGGCATGGCCGAGGCGATGCATTTGGGAGCCGATTTCCGCTCGGCCCTCGATCTCGTCGCCCCGGGAGCCGAGACCGCCTATTTCCGCGGCGTGATCGCCTCGCTCTACGAGAAAAAGGCGTCGGCGGCCAGCATCGGGGCCATAATGGGCCAGTTTCCGGGCGCTTTCAGCAACGTCGCCATCGCGATGATCGAGCAGGGTGAAACCTCGGGGCGCCTCGAGGCGGTGTTCGACAAGCTGGCCGTGATGACGAAGAACCGGATGGTCATAACGGGCGAGATCAAGTCGGGACTGTATTATCCCGGATTCATCGGAGGCCTCCTCCTGATCGCGATGATCGTGGTCAACTTCTACGTGCTTCCGATGATCACGAAGAACTTCAAGCTCTTCCACACCGAGCTGCCGCCGGCGACCCAGTTCCTGTTCGATACTCTGAGCTTCATCTCGGCCCACCCCCAGATCGCGTTCATCCCTCCGGTCCTGGTCGTCGTTGCCTTTCTGCGCCGCCGCTGGATTCTCAGGCAGGATCTCACCCAAAAGGCGCTGGTGCGCATACCGAAGCTCGGTGTCCTGTTTCAGAAGGAGATTCTTTCGCGCAGCCTGAGGACGCTGGCCATGCTCTATCAAACGGGCGTCTACCAGAGGGACGCCTTTGCGATCACGGCGAACGTCGCCGACCACGTCGAGTACTCCGCCTACTTTAGGGCGATCAGCGACCACCTGTCGAAATCGGCGAACCTCTACCAGGCATTCCTGAGGGAACGCCACCGGGTGGGGCGGCTGGGCAAGTCCATCGCCGACCAGATGAAGGTCGCCTCCTCGTCTGCGGATCCGTCGGTGATCCTCACGCGAATCGCCACCCTTTTCGAGGAGGAGGCCCTGCGGGATGCCAAGAACATGCCGAAGCTCATCGAGCCCATCCTGATCCTGGTCATCCTGGTCTTCGTCGGCTTCCTGGCCGCCGCGGTCTATCTGCCCAACCTGTACCTGATGTCACACGTGGCCCAGCATCCCGGCCTGATGACCGGCGCCCGCTGACAGGGGGCAGTCGCCCCGGAGCGGCAAAAAGGGCGGGACCCGGATATGCCGCCGGGCATGCTAGAATTGGGGTACCATGAGATCATCCCTGTGCATCAAGCGCCTCAGGACCCTCGCCTTTGTCAGTGCCGGTTTGATCTGCGGAGGCACCGCTGCGGCCAGCGGCTCGAGCACCCCCTCGTTCACGTCTGGCAATTCAAACCAGGTGCTCACGGTCGGGCACGCCTACACCTACCAGGTAAGCGCGACTCCGACGCCGATCTTCACCGCCACGGGGCTCCCTCCCGGGCTCACCATGTCGAGCATTGGCGTCATAACCGGAACGCCGACGACGGTCGGCACCTATACCGCCACGATCACCGCCAGCAATGACAACGTGTCGGTGCAGGAGATGGGCATCGAAGCCAACGAGGTGGTCAACGTCTCCAGCTCAACGCTGGGCAACAACCTAAACGTCTACGCCGGCGCCATCAGCGTCCAGTTCAACGGGGTGACCGGAGTCGGATTCTGCATCGATCCGTGGCACTGGAGCCTCAATGGCGTGCAGACCTTCAACTGGGAGAGCCTGTCCACCGGCCCAAAGATGGCCGATGGAATGGGAGTCAGCACGGCGCTCGAGATCGAGCAGCTCTGGGACAGGTACTACTCATCCACGATGAGCAACAGCACCGCTGCGGGATTGCAGATTGCGATCTGGGACCTGGTCACCGCATCCATCAGCGCCCAGACGGGAGGCGCCGACTGGTACACGCTGAACATCGGGAACGACTACGGCGCCAGTGCCATGATCTCTTTCGTCCAAACCAATCCCAGTCTCCCCGCGGCCAACCTCGCCGCCGTGACCGGGGCCGGCCAGGACTACGTCACGCTCGCATCGAATGTTCCCTCGACCCCGATCGCGACGTCGACCCAAACACTGCCCTTTACCGTGTATGCGGTGCCCGTGGTGGCGAGCAACAGCGTCACAATACCGGTCGGCCAGCCCTATTCGTATACGATTGCGGCTACCAACAGCCCCACGTCCTATTCGGCCTCGAGCCTTCCGAGCGGCCTGTCGGTCAGCACCTCGACGGGCGTCATCTCGGGAAGTCCCAGCCACACGGGCTCGTACACGATTCCGCTTTCGGCCTCAAATCCCGGCGGATCGGGTTCCGGCAGTCTCACGCTCAACGTCGCGACCGCGTACACGTTGACGATAGGCGGATCTCCATCCGCCGGCGGCAGCGCCACGGGTGCGGGCGTCTACGCCGCCGGAACTGTCGTGACCATTTCCGAGGCATCGAACGCCGGCTACCGCACCAACGGCTGGTCAGGGACAAATGTCGGCAGCGTGTCATCGCCGTCCAATTCCACGACGACGATCACCATGACCTCCAACATGAGTTTGACCGCCAGCTTCGTCCAGCAGGCCACCTTGACGGTCAATTCGGCGACCGGCGGCACGACGACAGGCGCAGGCACCTACGACGTCGGCACGACCGTGCCAATCGTCGAGACCGCCAGCACGGGCTACCGCACCAACGGCTGGTCCGGTTCGAGCGGCATCGTCTCGCCCACGAGCGCCTCCACTTCGATCGTCCTGAACTCAAGCGCCACCATCACTCCGGCTTTCGTGCAGAGGGTCACCCTGGCCATCAATTCGGCGACCGGCGGCACGACGACAGGCGCAGGCACCTACGACGTCGGCACGACCGTGCCAATCGTCGAGACCGCCAGCACGGGCTACCGCACCA
>Ga0302320_10018399_pt1 | contig 14090 bp, 15 predicted proteins | sample Bog_T0_3_FD_202130 | JGI IMG/M metagenome (GOLD analysis project Ga0302320, IMG submission 202130) | Peat permafrost microbial communities from Stordalen Mire near Abisko, Sweden - Bog_T0_3 | ecosystem: Environmental > Terrestrial > Soil > Wetlands > Peat | place: Sweden: Abisko, Stordalen Mire... | reverse complement strand
TTTCTCAGATCACCGAAGGCGTCGACCTGGTCGTACCGGTGCGGGTGACCGACCGCAGCGGAGTCGAGGTAGTCCACGCCGAGATCACGACATGGGTTACGCCGGCGGGCTGAATTCTCGCCACCGTGTCCATCGGATGCGCGGCGACCGCGATTTATAGGGAAATTCCTTATTAATCGCTGACGCGTGCTGCCGTCCCTGGCCGCAATGGTTGAGCTGGGCTAACGCCCTCGCATAGATTCGGCAAACGAAGCCACGATCGCTCAAGCAACGCTAGTCTTGTGGGGCCAGCGATAGCCCGACTATCTCAGGGAACCCTCGATGTCTTATGTGAATGCCGCGCCTGAGTATGTGGCGGCGGCTGCAACGGACCTGGCTAATATCGGTTCAACGATCAGCTCTGCCAACACCGCGGCGGTGGGCCCGACATCAGGCGTCCTGGCCGCAGGAGCCGACGAGGTGTCGGCGAGCGTTGCGGCGCTGTTCGACGCGCACGCACAGGCTTATCAGGCACTCAGCGCCCAGGCGGCCTATTTCCACGAGCAATTTGTTCAGCTCCTGAACGTCGGCGCGACTCACTACGCCCTGGCCGAAGCCGCAAACGCGTCACCCCTGCAGACCATCGAGCAAGGTGTGCTCAGCGTGACTGGCGCACCCAGCAGTCAGACGCTGACGGCGGCGCAGTCGGCCATCGGCGGCGCGGCGTCGTTCGGTTCCGTGGCATCAAGCGTGCCGGGGGCGGTGGCGGGGGCGGCAGGCGGTTCCGCGCCCGCGGCATCTGCGGGATTCCTAACAATGGCGGCTTCGCCCGCACCGGTGGCACCGGCGGCGCTGGCAGCGGCCAGCACACCGGTAGCGGCGGCGCCGGCAGCCGTCAGCACGCCTGCGGCGGCGCTGCAGCCGGCAACGCCGAATTATGCAACAGCGGCGGCGGCGGCGCCGACAGCCGTCAGCACGCCGGCAGCGGCGATCGAGGCGGCGGCGCCGGATTACGCTCCGGCGACAACCTCGCCAGCCTCGGCTGTGCCGCCGGTAGGACCGATGCCAGCCGCAGCAGCAGGGGAGTCTCGACACGCGGCCCGGCCGGGAACGCCGGCTTATTCTCCCGAGGCTTGGGGACAACAGGGGTACGACGAAGAGTCGGCGGGCCGCCACCGGGCTTATTGATCGTCGACGCTAGGCCTGGCTGAGCTACGCCTGGCTGGCACCGCTGGGCCGGATTCACACAACGAACTCCGCGGCCCGGTGCCCGAGCATCACGATGGTTGCATGCGGACCGCGGCTGGTGATCACCGGCAGGATAGACCCGTCGATCACCCACAGATTCTCGATACCGCGCACCCGGCACCGAGGATCAACGACGGCTCTCGGATCGTCGCCGGCGCCCATCGGGGCTGTGCCACAAAGATGTTGCGACGTCGACCAGGCCGGCTCGCCGACATGCGTTGCCGCACTAACCAACTCACGGGCCAACTCGCTGCCCTTGCGCAGCGCCGAAACATCTTCGGGCTCGCTGTCGTAGCGATGCTCGATTAGCGGAGCCACCTCAGGATTCGGCGAGACCAGCGTAATTCGCCCGCGCGCCCGCGGCTGCATGAGCGCCACCCCGATGTGCGGCCAGTCGGGATGGCCCGGGGTGCCGTCGCCTGTCATCGCAACGAACCCGCCCGTGTACGGCCTGATCTCAATGCCATCAGGGGTGGTGAGCACAACCTCCAGTACCGGTCGGCCGGCAGCCACGGTCCACGTCGTAGGCAATACCCACTCCGGGTGGTCGATGCACGACATCCCAACTGGTAACGGCGCCACCACCGGTACGCCGACGCCTCGCAGCGCGACTTCGTCCCCGACCCCGGATAGCATCAGAAGATGCGCCGACTGAATAGCACCGGCGCACAGAATGATTCGATCGGCCGTAATGGTAATCGGTCCTTCTGGTCCAATGGCGTCGACTCCCACTGCCGCGGTTCCAGAGAAACGCAAGCGCACCGCCCGCGTCCGCGCCAACAAGATCAGGTTCGAGCGTCCCAGAGCCGGCATCAGATATCCCGCACCCGATCCAACACGCATACCGTCGACGATGTTGAGCGGGACGGCACCCAATCCCGAAGGCAACTCCGGTCCGCAATCATTGAGGTCTGCGATCCAGGGAAACCCGGCTTGCTCCGCGGCTGCCAGGAAACGTTCAGTGGCGCCGGTCATTTCGTGCGTACGGCGGACCAGGATTGGCCCGGACTCGCCATGTGCGGCACCGCCGAAATCAAGATCCGTCTCGATGGCGCGGAAGTGGTCGAGAACGTCCGGCCATGCCCAGCCGGGAATCGCGGCGCGATCGAAATCGCCTGGTAATCCACGGCAGAAATACCCGCCGTTGACCGCGCCGGAACCCCCGACCGTCGACCCACGCACAATCGTCAGTCGGCGCTCGGGTCCGTCCGTGAGGCGGGTCTGATAGCGCTGAACCAGCGGACTGCCGGCTCCGATCGGCAGTTGCAACCCGTTGTTCGTTCGCGCCAATAAGCCTGGAACGGTCAGCGCCGGCCCCGCCTCGAGAACGGTCACGTTGCGGCCGGGATCGGCGGAAAGGCGCTCGGCAACAACTGATCCAGCACTGCCGGCGCCAACGATCAGCACGTCAGCGTGCGCTCCAACCGCCCGAGTCAAGGCGACTATGTTCGGATTTGCGGTTTGAGCGCGCGAAGGTTGCGTTCGCGCACGACTCCCCGCCACAACCCCAAGCCGTACGCCAGATCGTCTATACGCTTGAGCAGCAGATAGGTCAGCAGCCCGATCGGCTCGGCGTCCTCAGCTCTGGAATCCCTGCGCCCAAGCCAGTCCACTACCCCGTCCATGACAGCTGCGACCAGGATGACCCGTCGACAGTGGCGCGACACGAGGGCCGCGAGCAACGCCAGCGGCCAGTAGTGCCGGCACAGGGCCGAGGACAGTTGTAGCGCCGCCGACCATAGGCCGCGGCTGGCGATCGCCGCAACGTCCGAGAGCGAACTGTCGGCGCCGCGCAGGGCTCTGGCGATCCTGCGACCGGTCAGGACTGCGACCACGATCGACGCCAGTTGGCTGAGGCTCGTTCCGAGCGCCATCAGGATCCAGGCGGTCAGCGCCCAGCCACTGATCACCACCGGGGCCGTCTTGTCCGGGTGCCGCACCGACAGCGGAGCCGCCGAGCCGCCATAAAATGCCTTGCGCGCCAGCCAATCCCGTAGTTCGGTGCGGTGATCGTGGGCCACCAGGGCAATTGGCTCGTAACGCAGCCGGGCGCCTGTTTCGATCAGCCGCCAGCACAAGTCAACGTCCTCGCCGGACCGCATGGTCTCGTCGAAGCCGCCGACGTCACGAATGGCGGAACGGCGACAGATGATCGCCGCGCTGGGAACGTAGGACACCGTGCTGTGTGGTAACACCGGTGCTTCGCGTAGTCCGAGGTCCAATGACGAGTGCACCGCTTCATACCGCGCTACCACATTCTCGCTGTGCGCCAGGCCGACGATGCGCGGTGCGACCAAGGCGACGGTGGGATCACAGAAGTGACCGAGCAGGGCTTCCAGCCAGCCGCGGCGCGGCGCAACATCGGAGTCCAAAAATGCGACGAAGTCGGTCGTGCAGGCGGCCAGCCCGGTGTTGCGTGCCGCCGCCGGGCCTTTGCTGTGCGAATGGCGCAGCACTTCGATGTCGCAGTGCGCGTCGGCGAAGTCAGCTGGCTCGATCGGCGGCGACGAGCCGTCGTCCACCACGATGACGCGTAGCCCGCGTAGCGCGCTCACCAGGCGTAGCACGCCAGAAGGGTTGTTCCGCACCGGAATTACCACGGTCACGTCACGGTGCGACGGCCCTCCGGCGGGCCGGGGATGCGCCACACTGGCGTCCAGTAGGGTGCGGGCCAGTTGGGCGCTGACCTCATCGCGAACCTTCAGCCGGCCATCGGACAGCATGTTCTGGGCTGCGGGCGCCAGCTTCAACAGACGGGTCGGTGAACCACCCAGCAGGGCGGAGCCGTCGCCGAGCACCCGCACGCGGCGATCAACCTGGACCGCGAACCCGTCGGGGAGCCGAGCCTGACTCATCTCAGCATCCCGTCGGAACCCGGCGACCAACGGGCGATGCGACGCACGCATCCGTCGACCATCTCCGCGAAGATGCGCCTCCCCTCGGACGCCGTCGCGGTGGTTGGGTCCCCCAGCACGCCTACCGCGCTGACCGCCGCGACTCCCCCGCGTCGCATCGAATGGAGTAATTCGGGCAATGGCGCATCGTTGCCGGCGATCCATCGGTCGGTCAGCACATCGTCCGGCGAGATATGCAGCAACACGGACGTTTCGGTATGACCGGCGTGTGCGTCGCCGCCGGCCGCGGCGCATGGGGACCATCCGACATCACGGCCTTCGGCGCGAAGTCTGGCCGCCGCGCTGTTCAACGCGACGACGTTGCCGCCATGCCCGTTGATGAAGACCAGGCGCTGGGCCCAGCAGGCGGCCGACCTGCCGTACTCCACCAACAGCGTCGTCAAGGCCTCGGTGCCGATGGAGATCGTCCCATCGAAGCTTTGGTGCTCGCCGCTGGCCCCGTAGGCGATGGCCGGCGCCACCAGCCACTCTTGCTCGAAGCGCGCACTGAGACCGGCCTGAGCCCCCCGGGCCACTGCGGTCGCGATCCTGGTGTCGGTGTCTAGCGGCAGGTGCGGACCATGCTGTTCAGTCGACCCCAGCGGGACCACTATCGACGGCGAGATGCCTGATAACTGACTCGACGTCGCAGTTCCTAATTCGCCGAGTAGGGGCACTCGGTGATGGTAGGACGAATTCACCTGTTGTGCACCAATTGTTTTGCCACCAAAATAAAATTTTTTCTCGGCAGTTCATCGACCGGCCGAACTTCGACTCGTCCGTCACGGTTGCCACGCGCGTACCAATAATTTGCGGGAACGTCAGTTTCCACTCGCCAATTCCATCGCGCCGAACCAATCATTAAAACTTGACCTAAATTCGGACCATTCCGGCTCAGCTCTCGGCTAGTCATCCCGAGTGGGAGGCACGCCCATCGCCCGGGCAAAACCGGGCGGAACGAGAATGTCGTTCGGGCTGAGGTCGTGAACCGACGCATGCCCAAGTCCCATCAGTGCCGAGTCGATACCCCCGCGCAAGACGTCGAGCACGTTTTCCACACCGGATTGACCGGACGCCGCGAGGCCCCACAAGTAGGCGCGGCCAATCATCACCGCGCGCGCGCCCAGTGCCACGGCCTTGACGACGTCGCTGCCGCGCCGGATGCCGCCGTCCAGCAGCACCTCGACCTGATCACCGACTGCCGCGACCACCGCGGGCAGGGCACGGATCGAAGCGGGCGTGCCGTCCAGGTTATTGCCACCGTGGTTAGACACCGATATCGCCGAAACTCCCGCATCCACAGCTCTTTTGGCGTCGTCGACCCGCATCACGCCTTTGAGCATGAACGGTCCGCGCCACAATTCGCGCAGCCAGGCGATGTCTTCCCAGGTCGGCGGTGGCGTGCCCATCCACTCCCCATAGGCGGCGAAGAAGGGGGGTCCAGGCTCACCCCGGCGGCCCTGGTTCGGCACTCGCAAGTCTGGGGGCCGCAACGTCTTGCCGAACTTCCACAACCACCGCGGTTTGGTGATCGCCTCCGGCGAAAGCCGCAAGATGGTCCGGAGGTTCATCTCCTCGGGGATCTTGGGGCTGCCCCAGTCCCGCCCATGCGAGAACGTCCAGTCGGTGGTCACGATCAGACCGGCCGCACCGGCTTGGCGCGCCCGCTCGACGCGCTCGGCGATCGCGTCGCGTCCGCCGAGCCAATACACCTGGAAGAAGACCTTGGGATTGGCGGCGATGACCTCTTCGATTGGCTTGCTGGCGAACGAGGACAACCCCATCGCCGTTCCGCGTGCAGCGGCGGCACGCGCGACGGCGACCTCACCGTCTGGATCGACCGCCTGAACACCAGTCGGTGAAATGACTACCGGCAGCGAAATATCCTGTCCCATAACAGTGGTCGATAAGTCGCGCTTTTCCTGCGCGCCAATGACATGGGGCGCAAAGCCGAGTTCACCAAATGCTTCGACGTTGTCGGCGACCGTAATTCCCTTTTCGCTGGCCGAAATCAGTGCCGAATAAACCGATTTCGGCAGCCGCCGCTTGGCGCGTTGCTGGGCGATGGCGACCGTTTCAAACCATTCGTCGGCCACAACTACACGGGGCTTTCGCTGCACAACCGTGCCGGCGGTGCCGCCGGCGGTCTTACGGACAGCGTCAACGGTACGGGTTGGCGGGCCTGCTGCCGCCGAGAGTGATCGGCCCGCGGCCGCGGAGTTTCGCGTTCGCCGGCCAGTGCTGAGACGCTGTGTCCTTGGACGCACTCGGGGTCCGGCCCGTCCAGCGGCAGACCGGTGAAGAATTTCGCCGCCATGCACCCGCCCCGGCAGGCGTCGTAGTGCCCGCAGCTGCCGCAGGCGCCAGCCGACTGCGGCTCGCGCAGCTCCCGAAACAACGGAGCGTTCTTCCAGACCTCGGCGAATCCAGCCCCAGAACCGTTGTCCGTCAACACGTTCCCAGCCAGGAAGCGATCGTGGATGGCGAACGGGCAAGCGTACACGTCGCCGACGGGGTCGATCAGGCACACCACCCGGCCGGCTCCGCACATGTTCAGGCCGGCCAAGGCGCCGGATTGGCCGAGCGGCGCCAGATGGAAGAACGAGTCGCCCGTGAGCACCCTCTCACCCTTGGCGACCAGCCAGTCGTAGAGCTGGACCTGCTGGTCGGCGGTGGGATGCAACTCTTCCCAGACGTCCGCCCCCCGACCCGAGGGACGCAGCCTCGTGATCCGCAGTGTGGCGCCGTAACGGCTTGCCAACGCGGCGAAGTCGTCGAGTTGGTCGACGTTGTGCCGGGTCACCACGACCGAGATCTTGGCGTCAGAGAAGCCTGCCTCGGCTAGGTTTTCCAGCGCCCGCACGGCCATGTCGAATGACCCGGCGCCGCGAACGGCGTCGTTGACCTCGGCGGTCGCGCCGTCCAGCGAAATCTGGACATCAACGTAGTCGCTGGCCGCCAGCCGCGCGGCCACCTCCGGGGTGATCCGCACCCCATTGGTGGAGAACTTCACCCCGACGTGGTGCGCGGTGGCGTAATCGACCAGTTCCCAAAAGTCGGGGCGCACCGTGGGTTCGCCGCCGCCGATGTTCACGTAGAACACCTGCATGCGCTCGAGCTCGTCGATGATGTCCTTGCACTGGCGGGTGGATAATTCGCGCGGGTCGCGTTTGCCCGAAGACGACAGGCAATGCACGCACGCCAGGTTGCAGGCGTAGGTGAGCTCCCAGGTGAGGCAGATGGGGGCATCCAAGCCGTGTTCGAATTGCTCGATGAGAGCTGGGACCCTGCTTGTGACTGACGCAGTCATTGATGAGCCTCCTGTGGTACCAGCATGTTTGAGTCGACCAGCACACCCAGCGCGTGCAGGTAGGGGCCCTGCTCGGCATCGGCAACCCCCGCGGCGCGGCACGCGGACCGGATATCGGGGTGGTCGGCCAGCGACCGCACCACCGCGAGGATGGTCCGGTTCTTCAGAAACGACAGCTTGCGGGTACCGAAGTGATAGAGCAGTGCGCCGAATGGCTCCGGCCGTACCGCTACCTGTGGGTGCAACCGCCAGCCGCGATCAGGGTCGAACAGCCTGTTGTCAGCCGGACGAGCCTGCGCGGGGGCAGGCACGGTCAGTAGACCCCGCACATACCGTCGATGGACACTTCTTCCACCAGGGTTTCGGTGACAAGCTCGGTGTCAGTCTCGTTCTCGTGGTCCATCTAGATCTGCCTCTCGCTAGGACTCGACATTGATGAATTGTTCTGGCCACAATATGGCATCGAGTGCCGCAATGGAAGGGCGGGTCTGATGTTGTCGCAGTCGCGGGTCGGCCGGCGCCGTTCGACCACACCGGAGCACATCACCGACGTAGCCATCGAGTTGTTCACTGCCCGAGGGTTCGCCGACGTGAGCGTCGACGATGTCGCGCTCGCGGCCGGCATTGCGCGCCGTACGCTCTTTCGCTATTACGCATCCAAAAACGCGATCCTCTGGGGCGATTTTGGCACCCACCTCGCACACCTGCAGGATCTGCTCGACAACGTCGGCCCACAGGTCCGGTTGGCCGAAGCCCTGCGCGCGGCACTGTTGGCGTTCAACACGTTCGACGAGCGCGAGACCGCGCGGCACCGCAAGCGGATGCGGGTCATCCTGCAATCCATCGAGCTGCAGGACTATTCGATGACGATGTACGCCGGCTGGCGCGAGGTGATGGCCGGCTTCGTAGCCCGCCGACTGGGTGTCCAGACAACCGAGCTGTTGCCCCAGACCGTCGGCTGGACAATGTTGGGAGTCGCCCTGGCGGCCTATGAGCACTGGCTGAGCGACGAATGCGGCACGTTGCCCGAGGCACTCGGAAACGCGTTCGACGTCGTCGGCGCCGGGCTTGAGAGCTTGGACGCATGAATGCCAAGCCGGCGGTCGAGCACCTGGTGCACACCCTGCGTTCGCAGGGACGGTTCTGCGGCTCGTCAGGCTCCCCGATGTACCACGAACTGTTTGAGCTGGTAGCCAAAGACGTCGAGGCCGGCGGAGTCTTCGCGACGATTTTGGCCGGCCACGAAGATGATTCGGCACGTCACGCGGTGCCGCTTCGGCTGCTAGGCGGGCTGCACCGCCTGGTGCTCGACGGCCGGGCAGCGGCATTGCGCCGCTGGTATCCCAGCACCGGCGGCACCTGGGACGGCGAGCGGGCGTGGCCCGAAATCGTGTTGGCCGCGGCCAACCATTCCAGCTCGCTGCATGCGGCTCTGATTCAACCACCGCAGACCAACGAGGTGGGCCGATCGGCTGCTCTGATCGGCGGATTGTTGCGCATCAACCGTGGATTCGATTTGCCAATAAGGCTTTTCGAAATCGGCTCGAGCGCCGGGCTGAACCTGCGGGCAGACCACTACCGCTACCGTTACGCCGACAGCCAATGGGGACCGGCCGACTCGCCGGTGACCATCGACGACGCGTGGCGCGGCGCGCTGCCGCCGCGGGGTGCGGTGCGGATCGTCGAACGGCAGGGCTACGACATCGCGCCCATCGACGTCATCGGCGCCGACGGGGAAATGGCCTTGCTGAGCTACGTCTGGCCCGACCAGAGCGCGCGGCTGGACCGGCTGCGCGGCGCCATCGCTGTCGCGCGGAAGGTTCCCGCGCGGCTGGATCGCCAGCGCGGCGGCGACGCGGTGGCGGGCCTCGCTCTGCAAGACGGAGCGTTGACCGTGCTGTGGCATTCGATCACCTGGCAATACCTGTCGGTTGACGAACGCCAGGAGATCCTCGACGGGGCCGACGCACTGGGCGCACGCGCCGATACACGGTCACCGTTCACCCATCTCACCCTCGAGCCGGCGATCGATGGGCCGGGTGTGCCGGTCAGGTTCCTGGTGCGTGCTAGTAGCTGGCCGGATGGCGAGCCACAGATTCTGGGCGAATGCCACCCGCACGGACCACCGGTGAACTGGCAATAGCCCACGCGCCAGCAGACGCAGAATCGCATCAACCCGGCGGGTCGGATGCGATTCTGCGTCTGCTCGCCAGTGAAGAGAGCACCGCGCAGCGACTAGGTCCCCGTGAAAGTCATCGGATCGTGCAGCACCCGGGTGCCGTCGTGCAGTCCGTCGAGGGCCTCCATGTGTTCGGATTCCAGGGCGAAGTCGAACACGTCCAGATTCTCGGCGACGCGCTCAGGCTTGGACGAACGCGAGACGACGACGTTGTTCAGCTGCAGATTCCAGCGGACCAGCACCTGCGCGGGCGTGCGGCCGTAGTCGCCGGCGATCGACGTGACGGTCGGTTCGTCGATCAATCTGCCCACTCCCAGCGGGCTGTAGGCCTGGGTGACAACGTCATGCTCGGCGTGGGTCTGACGAAGCTCAGCCTGGTTGAGCCGAGGGTGCAGTTCGATCTGGTTGACGGCCGGCACCTCAGAAGTTTGTTCGATCACCTCGGCCAGGTGTTCCTCGGTGAAGTTCGACACGCCGATCGAGCGGACGTGGCCCTGTTCTCTCGACTCGATCATGCCCTCGAAGCTGTCTACGAACTTGCCCAGCGTCGGCGCGGGCCAGTGGATCAGGTAGAGGTCGAGGTACTCCAGGCCGAGCCGGTCCAGGCTGGCTTTGCAGGCTTCCTGGGCAGTTTCGAAGCCCTGGTTGGAGGTACCCAGCTTGGTGGTGACGAATAACTCCTCGCGGGGAAGGCCCGATGCGGCTATCGCACGGCCGACGGCAATCTCATTTCCGTAGGCCGCTGCGGTGTCGATCAGTCGGCAGCCGGCTTCCAACGCAGCGGTCACCGAGCTTTCCGTTTCGACGTCGGACAACTTAGCGACGCCCAAGCCGAGTACCGGCATCTTCGCCTCGTCATTAAGCGCGATCGTCGGGATCGCGCTGGCGCCGTCAAATCTCTCATCAATCAAGGTCATGTCACATCACCTGCCTGCAAAGTTGCTTGCTGGATTGGTCGGATAAAGCCGCGCCGGCAGCAGCCGTTAAGCCGGACTCCGCGGCCCCGCATGCGTATGCTCCTGCGCGAATGTCAAAGTCGTGCACATTCAACACATCTGCATTGCATGCGGTCCATCGGCATTGACCTCCGAGACAGTAGCCCGACTTAGCCGCCGAAGCCCAGGGCAGTCGCCGCGATCACAGAGATATCCGACAGGCGTCAGTAAAGTTATTGCAGCACCAGGCCTTCGACGAGGCCTGTGCGGGCAATTTCGTGACGTCGGGTACACCGGTCGTCGATCCCGCTGACCGCCGGAGATGCCCAGGCCAGTGAGCTAGGTCACGATACGGATTATCTTGTGGCACAAGGCACATACGCGGGGAGGGGCGATAGACCGTCGTCGGCCACACGACCTGCACCTTTGCCACCTGGCTGCCATACCCACGCGGCATGGAATCGCCGACCCGCTATGCTGGGAAGGCAGGAACAGACGACCGGACTACGCTCCGTGCTTGACTACGCGTTCGGAGCGCAACTGGAAGCGAGGCAACCTGTCGCATGAAGACCAATCAGGATCTTCTCGAAATAGCTTGGCAAGCAACGCAAATCGGTGCCAAAACCTTGGGGTCGTCGCAGCCAAGCGCCGTGCAACACAAAGGCGACCGTGACCTGGTCACCGATATAGATCTCGCGATTCAGGACGATATAGCGGCTTACCTGGCCCAGACCACACCTGACATTCAATTACTTGCCGAGGAATCCCAGCACCACCCAAACATCAATACGACAGAATGGCTTTGGGTTCTCGACCCCATCGACGGAACGTCGAACTTCGTTCATGGTCTACCGCTGTGCTCGGTATCGCTCGCACTGCTGCATCGCGGGCGCGCGGTCGTCGCCGTCACCCGGGCGCCGCTACTCGGCCGTACCTACCACGCCATGGAAGACAACGGCGCATTCCGCAACGGCCAACCCATCTCAGCCAGCCAGACCGACAGCCTCGACGAGGCGATCGTGTCCCTTGGCGACTACGCCGTCGGCGCTGACGCGGCCAAACTGAATGAGCAGCGGCTCGCGCTCACCGCCGAACTCGTGCCCCGCGTCGAACGCATCCGGATGGTCGGAGCGGCGACGCTGGACCTCGCCTTCGTCGCCGAAGGAGCAATCGACGCCTGCATCATGATGTCCAACAAGCCCTGGGACACTGCGGCGGGGACCCTGATCGCCCGCGAAGCCGGAGCCCACGTCACCGATGCAAACGGCGACGCCCACACCCACGAATCCGTCGCGACCATCGCCGCCGCACCAGCGATCGCCGACCAACTGGCCGCCGTCATCCAAACCACCAACAGCTCCGGCGTCGAGCTTGCGGGCACCAGGATCTAGCTGATCGACCGCGTGGTCAGCCCAACAATTCGGCGATCGGAGCGGCGCCGGCAATCTTGGCGCGGACCTTCATGACCTTGCCGGGCATCCCACCGCCTACTACGCCGACAACGACTCCGTCACGCTCGTAGTAGGCCAGGAACTTACGGCCGTCGTCCTCGATCAGGTGCACGATGTCGGTGGCTTCGGGTTCTCCCAGGCACTGGATCTTGACGTCGTATTGGTCGCTCCAGAAGTACGGGACCACCACAGCCGACGGCACGTCCTGCCCGAGCATCGCAGGCACCACAACCCGGGCCTGGTCGGCAACGTTGCTCCAATGTTCTACGCGCACTTGATGTCCGGTCGAATCACGCCAGGAGGCGACGTCACCGAGCGCCCACACATTGGGCACGGTGGTGCGGCCGACTTCATCGCAGATGACGCCGTTGTCAACCGCGACGCCGCTTCCGTCGAGCCACTCGGTTGCCGGTCGCGAACCGATGCCCACGACCACCAGGTCGGCCGTCAGCTCGGTGCCGTCGCTCAGCACCACCGAGTCGACGTGGCCCTGGCCGCGCACTTCCGCGACGCTGACCCCGGTGCGGACGTCGACGCCTTCGTCCCGGTGCAGTCGCGCCACCAGCCCGCCGATCTGTTCGCCGAGCACCGCCGCGAGTGGGGTCGGCAGCGGCTCAACCAGCACCACGTCTACTCCCAGGCTGCGCAGGCTGGCCGCCACCTCGCAGCCGATGAAGCCGGCGCCGATGACCACGGCGCGCTGCGCCTCGGTTGCGTGCCGGCGCAGGGCCATGCTCTCGTCGAACGAGCGCAGCACCCGGATGCCCTCGAGGTCCGGGAACGCGGGAATGCGCCGGGGCACCAGGCCGGTCGCGATGACCAGTTCGTCGTAGCCGAGCACGGCTCCGTCGGCGAGGGTCACCGTCTGCGCCGCGGTATCTAGGCTGGTGGCGGCCGAACCCAGCCTCAGGACGATGTCGTTCTCGTCGTAGTACGCGCGCGGTTTGAGGGCCACGTCGTCGACTTCTTTGCGCAGCACCTCCTTGGAGAGCGGCGGTCGGTCGTACGGCAGATGCGTCTCGTCGCTGACGATCGTGATGCGACCGGAGAACTCGGATCGGCGCAATTGCTCGGCGGTCCGGGCGGCGGCAAGGCCGCCGCCGACGATCACAATTCCGTGGTCGCTGTGTTGTACGCCTGAGCTACTGGTCACGTGGTGTTCATACACGATGGCGATTCAGTACTTCAAGGCGCCCTTGTCTACGTGGACCTGCGTACCTGTCAAAGCGGCGGAACCATCGCCGGCGAGCCAGACCACCACATCGGCTACCTCATCGGCCGACATGAAGCCTTTGGGTTGCAACGGCATTGGCGGAAAGCTGTGCAGGAAGCCGGGATGCTCGGCAAAGATCTTCATCATCACCTCCGGCTCAACCATCGGGGTGTCGATCGAATACGGGTGGATGGAGTTGACCCGGATGCCATATTCACCGACCTCGATCGCCAACGAGTTGGTCAGCGCGGTGACTCCGTGCTTGCTGGCCGAGTAGTGGCCGTTGCCCGGTGTCGCCTTCAGCCCCGCAGACGAGCTGACCATCACAATCGAGCCTCCGTTGCCGGCCTCGATCATCGCGGGCACGGTCGCGCGCAGGGTGCGCCAGGTACCCGTCAGGTTGACCCCGATGACGGTGTCCCACTGCTCGTCGGTGAGTTCCCAAAGTCGGCCCCAGCCCAGCACACCGGCGTTGGCGACCACGACGTCGAGCCGGCCGAACTGTTCGACGCCGTCGGCGACCAATTGCTTCAGCGCCGCGTCATCGCGGACGTCCACCTCGCGGGCCAGTATCTTGCGACCCTCGGCCTCGACCAGGCGGACGGTCTCAGCGAGATCTTCCGGGCTGGCCGGCGCATAAGTCAGACTGCTGGACGCCGACGCGCAGATGTCGAGAGCGATGACGTCCGCGCCTTCCCGGGCGAGCCGTACGGCATGCGCCCGCCCTTGGGCCCGGGCAGCGCCGGTAATGAATGCCACGCGTCCTTGCAGTGGTCCAGCCGGTCCGGCCACGAATTATCCCCTTCTTCGCCGTTAGAGACGAAGTCAGGCTAGCAGCGAAACTGAAACGTGTTCTAACTCGGCTGGAGTTGTGGCGAGCC